>QWCN01004697.1_pt1 | contig 14144 bp, 12 predicted proteins | sample 1972711 | NCBI WGS metagenome assembly QWCN01 (sample SAMN09866707, study PRJNA288562) | Human gut metagenome isolate term1_stool, whole genome shotgun sequencing... | isolation source: gut | host: Homo sapiens | place: USA: California | reverse complement strand
CAATAACCATGATTTGGAAAACCGTCATATCATTACTTGCAAACCGGTACATATCTGCCGGCGGGTATGGATTGGAGCCGGAGCCACTATTCTTCCGGGTGTTACCGTTGGGGAAAATGCGGTGGTCGGTGCCGGTAGTGTTGTTACGCACAATGTCGAACCGAATACCATTGTCGCAGGCAATCCTGCCAAATTGATACGTAGGATAAATCCATAATTTGATGATACTGCTATTTTAAGCAAACCGAACCTCATAACAAAGTAGATTGAGCCTCGCAGCAAAGACGTTGCGAGGCTCTTCTGTTACCTTTGCACCAGTGAAGAAAAATAACTAAAAGAAACAAATATGAGAAAGAAGATTAGTATTATGGTATTAGGACTTTTCGGAATGGCTTTTTTACATAGTAGAGTTGTCGGCCTGGAAATACCTTTGGAAATAGACGTTAAGATTGATTCTACAATCGTGGTGGAGCGCAATGTGATGGTGGAGATGCGCGATGGCGTGAAGCTTGCCACCGACATTTACAAGATGAAAGGATTGGAGCGTGGCCCGGTGTTGCTTTCACGCAGTCCGTACAACAAGGACGGATTGTGGATGAGTGACCACGACCGCTTCCTAAAAGCCGGGTATATCATTGTCAGCCAAGATGTGCGCGGACGGTACGCCTCAGAAGGAACCTTTGAACCGCACAAGCATGAAACCGCCGATGGTGTGGACTGCATCGAATGGATTATGAACCAATCGTGGTGCGACGGAAATATCGGCACATTCGGCGGTTCGTATCTTGGAGGGACGCAATGGCTTCCCGCCCGTGAGAACCCTGCCGGACTGAAGGCTATGGTGCCGGAGGTTACGTTTTCCGATATGTATGAAGGCAACACGCATCCCGGCGGAGTGAAGGTGCTTCACGACCTACGCTGGACTGCTGCCGACATTCTCCGCGATGTTGTGCATCGCAAACGTGAGGCGGGCGAGATCGTTCCTACGGAAGACGAATTGCCAGACGTGAATACTGTCCTCGATGTGCTTCCTGTCGGCGGTCATGCGATGATAAAGGAATATACTCCATTCTACCGTGAATGGCTTGACCATACAACCAATGGTACCTATTGGGACAGTATTTCTCCCAGCGCAGGTTATCACAACATCACTGCTCCGGCGATGAACATTAGCGGATGGTATGACATTTTCATAGACGGCACTATCAAGAACTACATGGGAATGAAAGAGAAAGGCGCATCCGCAGAATCGCGTCATCCCAAACTGATACTCGGCCCGTGGACGCACATGAACCTGACCGGGCATTTCCCCGAAAAAGACTTCGGGGCAGAGGCAAGTAGTGAGGCCATCGATATGAACGGCATGAAACTGCGTTGGTATGACCGTTGGCTCAAAGGTGAGGAGAATGGAATTGATACAGAAGACCCGGTGCTGATTTATGTAATGGGGGCCAATCAATGGCGCACGGAGAAAGACTGGCCGCTGCCTGACACGAAATATACCAACTACTACCTGCATAGCAACGGAAATGCCAATACCCTTAACGGTGACGGCACACTATCCATCGCAAAACCCACAAACAACGAACGGGCAGACGCTTATACCTACGACCCGATGAATGCTGTGCCCACAGTGGGAGGTCAAGTCATTCTGCCCGGCGACAACTCAATGGGACCACGCGACCAACGCGAGGTGGAGCAGCGTGAGGACGTGCTGGTTTACACAACTCCCGTTTTGGACAAACCGATAGAGGTTACAGGCAATATCCACTTGAAACTCTACATATCATCCGATGCTCCCGACACCGATTTCGCGGCAAAGCTTGTGGATGTATATCCCGATGGTACGGCAATGATTCTGACCAACGGCATCTTCCGTGCGCGCTATCACAAATCTTTCTTTGAGGAAAATCTGCTTGAACCGGGCAATGTGTATGAGCTTGACATCAATCTTTTAGCTACCTCCAACATGTTTCACCCCGGTCACCGCATTCGCCTTGAGGTTTCATCGAGCAACTTTCCTCAATTTGAACGCAACAGCAATACGGGAGGAGTGATTGCCAACGAAACTGCCAATCAATACCGCAAGGCAGTAAATACCGTATATCACTCAGAAGAACATCCTTCGCATCTTATTCTTCCAATCATTGAAAGATAACTGAACCTCATAACAAAACAGATTGAGCCTCGCAGCAAAGCCGTTGCGGGGCTCTCTTTTTACCTTTGCACCAGAACATTAAACCAAGAATGATTATGGATAATATTTTTGAAAGAGACCTGAATGGCGAAATGGTATCTCCGAATGATCCGGGATATGACGAGTTGATAAACTCTATTTGGGACACGATGAAGGCAGCTACCGAACTGAATGACGGTTATCACACTCCGGATGAAGTCCGCCGGATATTGGGTGAGATTATCGGGCAGGAAGTGGATGCGTCCATCACTTTGCTGCCTCCATTTTATGTGGATTACGGAAAGCATATTAAAATAGGTAAAGGCTGTTTTATCCAGCAGTGCTGCACGTTTTTCGGGCGGGGAGGCATCACACTCGGTGAGAATGTACTGGTAGGTCCGAAGGTGAACATCATCACCATTAACCATGACCCCGACCCAGAGAATCGCAGTGCTACCTACGGTCGTCCCGTTGTCATCGAGGATAAGGTATGGATTGGTATCAATGCCACGATTCTGCCCGGTGTAAAAATCGGATACGGAGCCATTATCGGGGCAAACAGCGTAGTGACCAAAGACGTGCCGCCTATGACTGTCGTTGCAGGCAATCCAGCAAGAATTATTAAAACACTAAACAAATAAGAATTGTCATGAAAGAAGAAAACAAGGAAGGAATCAGCCGTCGCGGGTTCTTGAAAACCGCAGCGTTGGCAGGTGCGGCACTGGCTATGCCGTCGGGATTGAGTGAAGTATTTGCTTCAGAACAAAGAACAACAGGTACTGCCAATAATGGCAGTGACGCGGCCCATATTAAAGGACACCGTGTATTAGGTACGGGCAAGGCCGCTTTTGAAGTATCGGCACTTGGACTCGGTGTGATGGGAATGACCTACAACCGCAGCCAGCATCCCGACAAACGGCAGTGTATCCGTCTGCTGCATGAAGCGGTAGATCGCGGAGTGACACTGTTCGATACCGCTATCATCTATGGACCTTTGAACAATGAAGAACTGGCGGGAGAGGCATTGTCGGAGTTCAAAAACCGTATAAGCGTAACGACCAAGTTCGGACACGAAGTAATCAACGGCAAGGGAACAGGCCGTCAGGACAGCCGCCCGGCTACCGTCCGCCGCTATTGCGAGGAGTCGCTCCGCCGTCTGAAACTCGACTCCCTTCCGATGTTCTACCAGCACCGTGCCGACCCGAACACCCCGGCAGAAGAGGTGGCGGCAACGATTGCCGACCTGATGAAAGAAGGAAAGGTGCAACGCTGGGGAATGTGCGAAGTAAGTGCCGAGACCATCCGCAAGGCTCATGCCATCTGTCCGCTAACAGCCATTCAGAGCGAATATCACCTGATGCACCGTCTGGTGGAAGAGAACGGAGTATTGGATGTTTGCCGCGAACTGGGTATCGGTTTCGTGCCATACAGCCCTATCAACCGTGGTTTCCTCGGCGGTTGTATCAACGAATATACGGTATTCGACCCGAACAATGACAACCGACAGACAATGCCGCGTTTCCTACCGGAAGCAATGCGTACCAATACCCGTATCGTAAATGTACTACAGGACTTCGGGCGTACACGAGGCATGACCTCCGCACAGGTGGCACTCGGCTGGCTACTCCAGAAAGCCCCTTGGATTGTACCTATTCCGGGCACGACAAAACTGTCGCACTTGGAAGAAAACCTCCGCACAATGGAGTTTGCCCTTTCGTCCGAAGAATGGAAAGAACTGGAAACGAGAGTGGCCTCCATTCCCGTAGTCGGTGACCGTTATAATGCCGAGCAGCAAAGGCAAGTGGGGCATTAAAATCATGAACCCATAAATAAACAGAAAAATGAGACGCTATTATATGAGATGAGTATTCGAACTCTTGTCCCCACCGGGAATCCTTCCAATCCGTGCGGATAAGCATCATTCCCTGTGAAGACAGCATGAATTCGTCCCGATAAGCACCATCCCCCATGGGGACAACCCCAATCGACACGGATAAGCTCTCTCCCCACAGGGGACAACCGAAATCGGGACGGATTGCCATTTTCCCCGCCTCGGACTTGCATATAAGAAAATATTAAGAATAACTCGATAACGATCTTATTCTGAAGTAATTTCGGCTTTACCCTATCCGATATTCATTCGGCGTACATCCGGTCATCTTTTTGAACCACCTCCCGAAATGTTGCGGATAGGGAAAGCCTAATTCATAGGCTATCTCACTGATGCTTCGTGAAGTGTCGCACACTTTTTCCTTTGCCACTTCCAATGTCTTACGATGAATATGTTTCAATGCCGATATGCCTGTCTCGCGTTTAACCAAATCACTCAGGTAATTGGATGATAGGCAAAGTTTGTCTGCACAGTATTGAACGGAAAGCAGACCGTCGGTTTGTGCCTGCCCGGAACGGAGGTAGTTATCCATAACCGATTCAAAACGCTCCAGCAAGTCATGGCTGGCAGGACGGCGGTCGTGAAACTGACGGTCGTAAAACCGCACGCAATAATCCAGAAAGAGTTTGATGTAATCGACAATAAGGGATGGAGTATTGTTGTCCCAATCACGTAATTCATCGTGAATGGAGTGCAGGATATGCAAAACTTTTTCCTTTTCCGAAACGGACAGATGCAGAGCCTCGTTCACATTGTAAGAAAAGAAGGTGTATTGTTTCATCAGTCCGGCGAGTAATGTATCCTTTAGAAAGTCGGGATGGAACATAAGCACTTGCCCTTTCAACTGATGATATTCTCCATCCGGCAATGAACCCATAATCTGACCGGGAGCGACAAACACAAGCGTATCCTCCTGATAATCGTAACGGCATCTTCCATAACTTAAAGCTGAATATTGGGGACCTTTCAGAAAAACGGCATAAAAACCGTACAACTTTCGGGCATTGATAAAACGTATCGGTGGCAGTGATGAAAAATCAACCACATTGACCAACGGATGCAGTGTTTCCGCTCCAATCAAAGCATCATAGTCGGCTATCGTATTTATTTTCAGTATGTCGTCCATCATATTTGGCAGTAAAACAAACAATTACAAAGTTACATCATTTTTATTTTATAGAGTGGAATTCCACCGATGATTTTGGTTATAATCCCCTTTTTTTTGATACAAGCTAATTCATCCGACGTTTATAATTTTGCATAAATTATAAAAGCATCTGATTATGAATATAAGAATCATACCTTATCTGTGTCTGTGCGTAATGCTTTGCGCTTGCGACAATTCAAAAAAAACGGAAAATGGGACACAGGAATACCGCTTATTGTCGGTACAGCCTACGGATGTTCGGTTGACCTCAGAGTATTCCGCTTCCGTTCGTGGACGTCAGGACATTGAAATCCGTCCGCAAATAGCAGGTTTAATAGCTCAAGTATGTGTTACGGAAGGAGAACACGTGCAGAAAGGGCAGACTCTTTTCGTCCTCGACCAGACTGCCGGTCGTTCGGCATTGGATGCCGCAAGTGCCGAGGTCGAAGTCGCGCGTGCTGAATTTGCCACCGCACAATTGGAAACTGAGGGAAAGAGGGAGTTGTTTGCTCAAAATATTGTCTCAGCCCATGACTTGCAAATAACCGAGAATGAACTTCTTACCAAGAAGGCTTTGCTGGCACGTGCGGAAGCTGATGAACGAAACTGTTCCAACTCACTATCGTTTACCGTCATCAAAAGTCCTTCGGATGGTGTGGTAGGTTCCTTGCCGTTCAAAGTAGGTGCTTTGGTCTCCCCGGAAATGACCGTGCCGATGACCACCATTTCCGACAATACGGAAATGTACATCTACTTTTCTCTGACGGAGAGGCAGATGACCGACCTTTTGGAGAAGAGCGGCGACAGCCGAAAATTGATAGAGGAGTTTCCTCCGGTACAATTGAAGATGAATACCGGCTCACTCTATGCAGAAACGGGGCGGATTGAGAGTGTCAGCGGCATCATCGACAAAACAACGGGGACTGTCAGTGTCCGTGCTGCATTTCCTAACCCCAAAGGGCTGTTGCTGAGCGGTGCGTCCGCCCATATTCTCATCCGGGAGGAGCGCAAAGGTGTCCTGCTAATCCCACAAGCTGCCACGTATGAGATTCAGGACAAGGTGTTTGTCTATCGGGTGAAGGATAACAAGGCGGTGTCGCAGAAAGTTAAAGTATCGTCGGCAGGCGATGGCAGGAATTACATGGTGGAAAACGGTCTGCAAGCCGGTGACGAAATCGTTGCAGAAGGTGTTCTTACTTTACAAGACGGAGCGGTAGTGAAAAACAAGAATAACTAAAAGCCAATATTATGAAAACAGAATTATTTCTCAAACGTCCGATATTGGCAACCGGAATATCCGTGCTTTTGGTGTTGCTGGGCATTATCGGACTAGCAACCATGCCCGTGGAGCAATTCCCGGAACTGGCACCTCCCACTATCAGCGTGACTACCGAATATCCCGGGGCTAACGCTGAAACCGTGCTGCGTAGTGTAGTCACAACCTTGGAAGAGAGCATCAACGGAGTGGAGAACATGATGTATATGACATCCACCTCGTCAAGTTATGGTAATGCTCAGATCAATGTCTTTTTTCGTCCAGGCACAGACCCGGACATGGCGGCTGTCAATGTACAAAACCGAGTGTCGGCAGCTTCTGCCCGATTACCGCAGGAGGTGAACCGTGTGGGCGTCACGACACGTAAACGCCAGACGGGACAGTTGCTCAGTTTCGTATTGACCTCACCGGACGGCACTTTCGACCGTCCGTTTCTTGTCAATTATCTGAAAATAAATATTCAGTCGGAGTTGCTTCGTGTCCCCGGTGTGGGAGATGTATATGCTATGGGACAGGATTACGCACTACGTATCCGGCTCGACCCGCTGAAGATGGCGCAATACGGACTGATGCCTTCGGATATTCAGCAGGTGTTGGAACAGCAGAACATCGAGGTTTCAATGGGTGAATTGGGAGAAGACTCGAAAAATACATTTCAATTCCCATTGAAATACACAGGACGCTTGGTCATGCCGGAGGAGTTCGGCAATATGGTGGTACGTGCATTGCCCGATGGCAGTGTGTTGCATCTGCGTGATTTGGCTGAAATAGAACTGGGCGAGCAGAACGACCGTTTTATCGGTGAAATGAATGGAAAAACGGCATTGCTCTGTTCGGTTTATCAGATGCCCGGCTCCAATGCCACAGAAATAACCAATGAGGTGCTGCGTCGGTTGGAACAGATGGAACGTGACTTTCCCCAAGGGATGGAATTGCGGATAATCCAGAACAACAATGAGTTCCTTTATGCCTCCATTGAGAATGTGGCGCATACGCTCGTGGAGGCTTTGCTTTTGGTGATACTCGTGGTTCTGTTTTTCCTGCACGACATCCGTGTAACGTTGATACCGATGATTTCCATCCTTGTCAGCCTGATAGGAACATTTGCGGTGCTGGCAGTCTGTGGGTTTACCATCAATCTGTTGACACTGTTCGCTCTTGTATTGGTTATCGGAACAGTGGTGGATGATTCCATCGTGGTGGTAGAAGCAGTACAGGCACGGTTCGAATCCGGGATAACCTCCCCTTATCAGGCTACCCGTCAGGGATTGAACGGCATAGACAAAGCCATTGTCACCAGTTCGCTGGTTTTTATGGCGGTGTTTATCCCCGTATGCTTCATCAATGGCTCGCAAGGCACTTTCTATACGCAATTTGGAGTGGCAATGGCAGTGGCGGTGGGACTCTCCGCTATTAACGCTTTGACGCTATGCCCGGCGCTTTGCGTATTGTTGATGCGTCCGCAAAGCGGAACGAAAGGCTTGTCACGATATATAGCAAAGGCTTATCATGCCTCATTCACGGTGCTTTCGGATAAATACATAAGTGTCTTGCCGGTATTCCTGCGGAAAAAAAGCATTGCTTTGGTGAGCATCCCTTGTGTATTGGCCGTTTTGATTTTGTTGATGAAGACCACTCCGACAGGTTTTATTCCGGCAGAAGACATGGGCATGATTTATCAGGACGTATCGGTGCGTCCCGGCAGTTCGCTTGCCACCACCCATGCCGTGCAGAGGCAGATAGCAGATGAGCTGGCGCAAATACCGCAGATTGAAAGTTATACACAGGTGTCGGGTAACGGATTCATATCGGGAATGGGCAGCTCATACGGCTATGCCTATATCCGCCTGAAGCCTTGGGCTGAACGGACAGACAAGGAGAGCAGTGTCCAAAGCGTGATAGCGGAGATAAACGCACGGATGGCGGCACGTATCAAAGATGCCAAAGTGCTGACATTCGCTCCGCCCATGATTACGGGCTACGGAACGACCAATGCCATAGAAATGCACCTGCAAGACCGTAACGGAAAGGACATCGGGACATTTTACAACACCGCACAGGATTTTCTGAAACGGCTGAGCGAACGGCCGGAAATCGCTCGCGCATACAGTTCGTTCAATCCGAATTTTCCGCAATATCAGGTAAAGATTGATGCAGCCCTTTGCCAACAATCCGGTGTTTCCCCCGATGAGGTACTTGAAGTTTTGGGTGGATACTGTGGTGGGGTCTATGCTTCCGACTTCAACCGCTTCAACAAGATGTACCGCATCATGCTCCAAGCCAAACCCGAATACCGGTTGGATGAGACTTCGCTCAATAACATGTTTGTCCGAATCAATACCGATAATGGCGACCAAATGGCTCCGGTAAGCCGGTTCGTAACACTGGTTCCCATCAAGTCACCCCTCAGCCTCTATCGGTTCAACCAGTTCAACAGTATATCCGTAAACATCAATACGGCTGAGGGTTATAGTTCCGGTGATGCCATCGAAGCCATAGCCGAGACTGCGGCACAGTATCTGCCCCACGGATATTCGTATGAATTTGCCGGAATGTCGCGCGAACAGAACGAACAGACCGACACGTCTTACCTTGTTTTCGGCCTTTGCCTCGTTTTCATTTACCTGTTACTGATGATGCTCTATGAGAGTTTCTTCATCCCCTTTGCCGTGTTGCTCAGCGTGCCGTTTGGTTTGGCGGGCAGTTTCTTGTTTGCCCGCATCGGAGGGTTGGAGAATAACATCTACTTACAGACCGGACTGATTATGCTCATCGGTCTGTTGGCAAAGACAGCCATTCTGCTGACGGAATATGCCACGGAGCTTCGTGCAAGTGGGATGTCGCTCACTGAGGCTGCGCTTTCCGCTGCCAAAGCCCGTCTGCGTCCCATATTGATGACCGTTCTCACCATGATTATCGGTATGTTGCCGATGATGCTTGCCACAGGCGTGGGAGCCAACGGAAACCATTCGCTCGGCACCAGCGTGGTGGGTGGAATGGCAGTCGGCACCTTGGCATTGCTGTTTGTCGTACCGGTGCTTTTCGTCCTGTTTCAAGGGTTGCATGAACGGTTAAAAATAAAAAAATCTACTGAAGATGAAGAATAATTGTAACATTATAATAACATCTACCATTCTACTCTTTATGATGAGCAGTTGCTCTTATAAGGTATATGAACGTCCGGAAAATATAAAAACGGAAAAATTGGTATCACTTGAAAACGGCAGGTTTACAAAAGACTCTGACAGTATTCCTCATTTGCCCTCGTGGGAAAAGGTGTTTGCCGATACCTGCCTTCGTAACCTGATTGAATTTGGATTGGAGAACAATGCGGATATTCAGATAGCATCATTGCGGGTTAAGGAAGCTACATTGGCTTTGAATGAAGCCCGTTTAGCATATCTGCCCTCATTTGCGCTGGCTCCGCAGGGGGAATTGAGCGGTTACGACCGAAATACCACTATCAAGGGTTATGAACTGCCGGTAACGGTATCATGGGAAGTTGATATTGCCGGAAAAAATACAGCAGCTAAACGAAGAAAGCAGTCGGAGCTGCGGCAGACTGAAATAATGCGGTATTCGGTAAGTTCCGATTTGATAGCGATGATTGCCAACTCGTACTACACTCTGTTGATGCTGGATGCCCAACTTGAAATCAGCCAAAAAACGCTTGTAAATTGGGATGAAACCATCATGACGTTGAAGGCATTGAAGCAAGTTGGAAAAAGCAACGGGCAAGCTATCTCGCAAGCCGAGGGAGACCGCGTACAAGTAGAACTGGCTGTTGCAAATCTGAAGAAGCAGATTTCCGTTGTGGAAAATTCATTCAATATACTGTTGGGAGTACCGATGGAGAATATCGAACGCGGAAAAATGGACAACAACATCGTATTTCCCATACCTGAGAACGGTATTCCATTACAATGGCTCGAAAACCGTCCTGACGTGCAGATTGCCGAAACCGGTTTGGAACAGGCTTTCTATGTCACCGCCGAAGCGTATGCCTCACTTTTCCCCTCCATTACCTTGAACGGGAAAGCAGGGTGGACTAATATCGTGGGTAATTCTATTTCAAATCCGGGTGCATTCCTGTGGAACATTATCGGGTCGGTCGTGCAGCCACTGTTTGACAGAGGAGCAAACCTTACAAGACTGAAAATAGCGAAAACCCGTCAAGAAGCGGTAGCGGTAAACTTCAGACAGACTCTGTTGGAGGCAGGAAATGAAGTCAATGATTTATTGACAGAATACCGGATAACCGAACAGAAAAGTCGTCTATTTGAAAAACAGATTGACTTTTACACCAAATCAAACGAGGAAATAAAGTTAATGATGCAGAATAGCGGAAATGTTTCATACCTCGAAGTCCTTGCGGCACAAAAGAGCCTGCTGGATACACAGTTGAATGAAACAGCCAACAAATTACAGTTATTGCAAAATACAATCAATATCTACAAAGCTTTAGGAGGAGCTTTTTAATGGAAACAAAAGAAGAAAAGAACGAAACGGGATTGTTGCCCGAAGTGGCAGTAGATATTCACACCCCTGAATTTATCGAATTGCGCGATCGTACATTGGAGGCTTTGCTACACTTCAATATGAACGGTGACAAGGTTTTGCTTCAACAAGCTTTCGGGCAAAGTCTGGACGAGGTGACTATCTTTCCTCCCTTTCATTGCAACGTTGGCGGTGATAGGGTTCGTTTCGGTCGTCGGATAATAATCAACTTCGATTGCATTTTCCAATCGGCAGGAGGTATCGAGATAGGCGATGATGTGCTGATAGGTTCGGGAGTGAAAATCTACACGCCCAATCATCCCATCGACCCGGAAGAACGGACTACCGGCAAGGTCATTTACAATCCGGTGAAGATAGGTAATAAGGCATGGATTGGCGGTGGAGCCATTATCCTACCCGGAGTAGAAATTGGAGAGGGAGCAACCGTTGGGGCAGGAAGTGTCGTAACACGCAGTGTGCCGCCGAGATGTGTAGTTGTAGGAAATCCGGCAAGAATTATAAAAAGGCTATAATTATATCTGTAATATTATGAAATTTATATTGATATGCAGTATTGCGACCTTATTCTTTTCTTCTTGTGGAAATGAGAATCGAAAGAAGGATATTAAAGCAACAGAAACAATAAAACAATGGACATCTATCAAGGCAACATCTATCAAGGATAATCCTGTTACATTGTTTGGTAGTGGAATGGCACTTGCCGTAGGAAATAAAGAAAAAATGAATGCCATGGCTATTGGCTGGGGTGGATTGGGAGTCCTGTGGAAGAGAGACAATCCTGTGGTAACGGTTTATATTCGGGAAGACCGCTATACTCGTGAATTACTTGATACAAATACCTATTTTACGCTTACTGCATTTCCTGAAAAATATCAAAAAGCCATTAATTATTTCGGCACCCACTCCGGACGTACAGAAGATAAGATGAAAGGATCAGGATTAACAGTCCGTTTTACGGATTTGGGTAATCCTATTTTCGATGAAGGACGGCTCATACTTGAGTGTAGGAAAATATATGCCACTCCGTTTTCTTCTGCCGGTTTTGGAAGCGAGCCACAAGGCAATGTCCCGAAAGATGGAACAGGAAAACGATTTATAATTTATATCGGAGAAATTGTAAATGTTTGGGAGAAAAAGTAACGAAGAAAATAAGAAGTGAACTTCTTGACAAAGCACATTGAGCCTCGCAGCAAATACCTTGCGGGGCTTTACATTTACCTTTGCATCAGAATAATAACTAAAAAGAAGATATGGAAAAGAAGTTTTTCTTTCTATTAGTATGGCTTATGTTAGTCGTAACGGGTTGCTCCGCAGATGAACCGCAAACAGAATTGCCGAACACTCCACCTGAGGAAAAACCTGAAGAACCGCTTGAACCCTCCGGCGACAAGAAGGTTTTGGTCGTCTATTTCTCCCACACCGGGAATACCCGGACTATCGCCGGATACATTCATGAAACGGTAAAGAGCGATCTTGTGGAAATCAAGACCGTCGATACTTATACCGATGATTATGACGCACTGTTGGCACAAGTCCGCAAAGAAGTAGCAGATGAATATTGTCCTCCTTTGAGCACAACTGTAGAAGACTTCTCTTCGTATGACATTATTTTCATCGGATATCCGATTTGGGTGGAAACAGCCGCTCCGCCCGTCCGTTCTTTCCTTACTGCTCACGACCTTGCCGGTAGAACCGTCGTTCCGTTCTGCACGAGCGGAACCAGTTCTGCCGAGTCAAGCTACAGGCTTGTCCGTTCGCTTTGCCCGCAATCGGAAGTACTGGAAGGCATACAAATTCGCCGTGGAACATACGACACGGCATACGACCGTGTCATGGCTTGGTTGCAGAAACTTGGTATTGTGGAACTTGATAATGAAGGCAATAATGAAAAATAAACAAGACCTGTCGCGTCGTGATTTTATCCGTAACTCTATGATGGCAGGAGGAGCCATGCTGCTTTCAGGAGTGCTGCCGGCACAAACACCGTTGTTCTCTGTGAATGAGCACTCGGATTCGCCTGAGGTCGATGAACTGTTGCAAGGTGTCAGCGACATCCACCTGCACGCGGCTCCCGATTCCAAAGCCCGTTTGGGAAACGAGTTGGAGTTTGCCCGTGCCGCCCGTGCTGCCGGCTATAAATCCATGTTGTTCAAGTCCAATGATTTCAGTTGTCATGACCGTGCCTATCTGATTCGTCAGGAACTGCCCGATTTCGAGGTGTTCGGCAGTCTGTGCATGAACCGCGTACATGGGGATAAGGTGAATACGTTCGCGGCAGAGAAGGCCGTGGCCACAACCGACAATCTTTGTCGCTGTATCTGGATGCCGACGCAGGATGCGGTCTATCAGAACATCCGTAATCACGGCAAGAAAGAGGGAATTGCGGTATTGGATGACAACGGGCGGGTTTTGCCAGAAGTAGTCCGTGTAATGGAAATATGCGCCGAAGCGAATATCATTTTCGCCACCGGGCATTCTTCTCCCGAAGAAAGTATTGTGCTGGCACGTAAAGCCCGTGAGGTTGGGGTAAGGAAATGCGTCATAACACATGCAAACTCCGGCATTTGGAAAATGACGCACGACCAAATCAAGCAGTGTATCGACCTCGGCGCATGGATGGAATACAGCTACATCACCAATCTGTGGGGACCGGGCACAGGATTGCCCGATTTCGAGCGGATGGGTGATAAGGAGTTTGCAGCCTTTGTCCGTATCGCTCCGGAGCGTAGCATTATAACAACCGATCTTGGTCAGGTTGGTATGCCGCATCCGGTTGAAGGTATGCGCCGTTGTATTCTCGCGTTGCTTGAGAACGGCCTTTCACAAAAACAGGTGGATTATATGGTACGTACCAATCCTTCACAATTGGTAGGACTTTCAACATTACAATAAATCATGAGTGTAGAACAGAACATATATTTTTTCGGAACGATAGATACGGTATCCCATGCCTATCATATTTTCCAGAATCATACCCTGGTCTTTTTATATGGCGGGCGGTTGCATTTGCGTAACCAATGCGGTGAAACGTTGAGTGTTGAAAGCGGAGACAGTGCGTTCATCGGCAGGGACAGCTACTCGCATCTTTATGCCGAACCGGAAGGTAGCACCCCCTGCCGGGTATTGTTCTTCTCCA
>QWCN01006096.1_pt1 | contig 14147 bp, 14 predicted proteins | sample 1972711 | NCBI WGS metagenome assembly QWCN01 (sample SAMN09866707, study PRJNA288562) | Human gut metagenome isolate term1_stool, whole genome shotgun sequencing... | isolation source: gut | host: Homo sapiens | place: USA: California | reverse complement strand
CGATCATAATATTCTATACGATTCATCTTTAGGTAATATGAAATATAAAGTGCCGGAGTTGACAAAATACCTTTTTCCATCAAGAAAAGTGTAATGAGTAGTCGTCCTACACGTCCATTGCCATCAAGAAATGGGTGTGTGGTTTCAAACTGGTAGTGAATTAAGGCTGCCTGAATCAATGGATCGAGGGTATCATCACTATTTATATACTTTTCAAGATCAGACATGGCAGTTAACATATCTTCCGGGTTTGGTGGAATATATCTGGCATTCTTAAGAGTACTTCCCTGTCCGCCAATCCAGTTTTGCGAATATCGGAATTCCCCAGGATTTTTTTCCTGTCCTCGCGCACTTTCCAAAAGAACTGCGTGAGTCTCTTTAATTAAACGGTTGCACAGAGGCAATGTTTTTAGTCGCTCAAGTGCAAATTCAGTTGCACGAATATAGTTGACAACATCAGAAACATCTCTATTAGTGTTATTTTCAATAAGAGGATTCAAGATATCCTCAAGAGTACACTGTGTGCCTTCAATCTGCGAAGAAAGAAGTGCTTCTTTTCTAACATACATGGAAACGAAAAGCCCCATGTTAGGTATACGAGATGATAATCCTTCAAGTGTTGCTATTTTCTTATTAGCATCAATAAGTTTCGTAAGAAGCTCTCCAGATATCTCAATAGGAGGATTGGGTGGAAGGGGAGCCGGGCGAAAAGATTTATAAGCCATTTCGCCTGATAGATTACTTACAAATGTTCCAGCTCTATTTGTCATGATTGTTTCCTTTCCTCCGAAAAACGGAAAATGAAATTTCTAATGTTATTTTAGCATAGAATTTTCACTTTTTCAAATTATAATGAAAATATAGTGAGATAGAAATTTCATAAAATTGCATTTTTGTGAAATTTAATAGATAAAACTGCACTGGAAATTTCAAGTTAATCACTTCTTTATTATTAAATCCTATCTGGATTTAACACATAAGTTCTTATCTATTAATTATAATCTACCATATTGCATTGAAAATACACCCTTTATATCCTTAAATGATTACATTACAAGTATTTCATTTGATACTGATGAAGTCAAATGTTTCTATCCCCCTGTAGGAGAAATTCCTAAAGAATGCATTGATTTTACAGTAATTGATGAGGTTCTTATTCCCAAGAGATCATTTGTATATTCAGAATTGATGATACTGACTGTCGCATTAGCGACATTGTCGACCTCAGATTTTTAGATTTGAATGCGTTTTCAGAACTTTTTAATGCATTTGATTCAATTAATTCACATTAATGAAATAACATATTACATTATCATACCAGAGACAGATTAGATAACAAACTATTCATATACTATATAAGATTATTGATATCAATATTCATATAAATGTGGTAATATAATAGTGTAATTATATTAGTATTATCTAGTAATGATAATAACTCATATTAAGAAGACATATGTTATATTTATATGTCTGAAAGATGTCTTTGGTAAAAATCTTCCAATCTACACATTTAACAATATCTGTGAACAGAACCACTCCTTGACACTAGGCAACGAAGGAACAGACAGAGGCAATAACACAGACAGAAGGCAACATAAGGGTTGCGTCAGTTCCAGGTTCGGGAAAAACATTTGTACTTACATATATAATAGCGTATCTTATAACAGAACTGTTCGTTGAGCCATCATCTAATGTGGCGCTTACATTTACGAACAAGGCAGCTTCGCAGATGAAGCACAGATTATGGAAGATAAAAAATATTCACTGGGTGGGTTTACATTTGATACGCAGCAGGAATATGAGCGGGCAAAAGTTGAATTGCAGGTTATTCTTAAGATTAAACAAAAATATGATATTAATAATCCAGAGGATGCCAAAAATGTTTTGGATGCCGTGAATAAAAAAGGAGATGTGTTTAAGTCATCAGTTGGAAAAGCATTTATTAATAAGTTAAAAAGAGTGTCAAAGAATAGGAAGAAAAAGGTCAGGATAGAGTAATTATCCCTATTATAGCAGAAGGAAAGAAAAAATCTGATATAAAATATCATATTATATTTTTTATGACTTTTTTATTTGCGGCAATCGGACCCTATATTCCAAATGGAGGAGAAGCTTTTGGTGCTGCTGTTGCATTTACTTTTTTGTTGGTAATTGGAATTGCAAGTATAAGAAAAATAAAGAAGAACAAGAAAAAAGCTGATGAGTATATATATAATCATTTAACGGCTGAAGAAAAAGAAAAATTTGAAAACAAGAAAATTAAGGATAAAGAGTTTGCTGATAATTCAAGATATATAATAAAAATTTTGATGTTTATTCTAATGATAGTGTGTCCGCCATTATCAGAAGCGATACCAATGGGAGTCAAATTTTATTTTGATATACAGATTCCAATAATTATATTGCTTGTTCCAGTATTATTAATTTCAGTAATAACATATGTTATAATCAGGACAACACATAAGAGTCAGTTTTATCTTGCTATGAGAAATATAGCTATGTATCCAATTGTAATATTACTTACACTATTACCATTTGCATTAACGGGAGCAATGGCTTACATAGGATATACAGCGAAAACTGCAGTTAATAATGTAAATGGTGGTGGTAATCCATATGGCGGAACCGGACCGGATTTTGTATATGACAATCCACCTGTATATCAGGTATCAGGATACAGCTATTACAATAGTCATGGCACATTTGTTGTAGTAGGACCAAGTATGAGAACAATGCCAGATGCATCTGTATATAATAATTTGAGTTATAAAGGATAGATTTTAAGATAAGGAGACACACAATGAAAAGCACATTAATAAAAGACACAACTAAATCAGAAAGAATCCAGTTAATAAAGGAATGGGAAGAAACAGAAGGCTGCGAGAGCAGCGGAATAGATCTGATGACATATTTTAAAGACTACATTGACGGGGTGAAAGAGATTTCAGAAGTCAATGCAGCCTTTAATGCAAGATATGTCTCAGAAATACCAGACAATGACTCATCAATGAGCTGTGGTATGGGTATGAGAAGATAATATTTGGCTTATTAATGAATTGTATAATCAGTCAATATAATCAGAATCATCAAGTGTGTTGAGTTCTTCATGTTCGATTGTAACAGACTGGTGAGTTTTACGGTATTTTAAAGGGGTTACAGTCATTATTTTTTTAAATATTCTTTCGAAATATGACGCACTTTCAAAACCAAGCTCAGCAGCAACATCTGATATACTGAGATTAGAGGATTCGAGAATCTGGGTGGCTTTCTTAATGCGGAGAGTATTAACATATTCGGTGATAGTAAATCCAGTGTATTCTTTAAATATGCGGCACATATAATATTTGCTCATAAAGAGCTCGTCTGAGATAGTATCAAGGGCGAGCTCTTTTGTGTAGTTAGCTTCAAGATAGGCACTTATGTTAGAGGCAGATAATTCTTTTGGGCTATTAATTACAGCATGTATCTGCGTACTGTCATGTTTCAGGGAGAGCAGTTTATACAGCCAGTATATAGTTGCAATTTCCACCCTTGACTGATATCCACTGTTCTTTTTGGTTAATTCATGTCTTAAATCCCTGTATAGATTAAGAAATGCTATACGCTGGTCTTCATTGAGGTGGTATATGCCATAATTATTATGAAAGTAATTAACAAGATTAAGACCAGGATACTTTTTGTCAAAATCACACATCTTTTCATAATCAATGTAAAGAATAACACGGTTGTAGCCTTTATCCTCATCTGATATTGAGCATGTAGTATGAACCAGATTGGTATCAAGTATTGCAATATCTCCAGCATAAGCATTATAGCTTTTGTTATCGAAGAAAAACTGGCGCTCTCCTTCAATTATGTAGAATATCTCATACTGGTTGTGAAAATGCTTCACATTCATATTGAACCGGCTATAACGGATAAGCTGTTCTACGGATATTCCATCGCATTTGCCAAAAAAAGTGATTTTATTATCTGCCATACAATACCTCACAATTAATTATTATTAATTAAAAAGTATAGAGCAATATATTTAAAAAATCAAACATATATAGCAATATTGTTCAAGAAAAGTATTATTTTGCGGTGATATAATCCAGTTACAAGATAAGAAATGGCTTATGAAACAAGCCTTGAAATACGCGCGGATTTCAAAAATAAAAAGTAACAACAATAAAGGGGTCTCATAAGAAAGGAGAAGGTTATGAAAGCTTATAAAAAGATAATAGGCACAGCTTTTGTTGCAGTGTGTCTCATTATTGTAATAGTAACATTTATTAAGGTTAAAGGGATTAATTCATCAGATAAATTAGTTCTTCAGCTGGCGCATAATCAGTCAGCGGGTTCAGAAATAGCGGATTCAATTGCTAAGGTATCAGATTTTGCCGCAAAAGAATCTGGTGATGAGGTAAATATTAAGATATTTGCCAGTGGTGTTCTTGGTACAGAAAAAGAAGAAATAGAAATGGTTAAAGCCGGAATTATTGATATGGCAAAAGTAAGCTCTAACACATTAGGTCAGTTTGATGACAGATATGCAATATTTGCAATTCCTTATCTGTTTAAGAATCAGGAGCATTATTATAATGCGATGGAGAATAGTGAAGCAGTTAAAGAATTATTTGCTGATACAGCAGATGAGGGATATATAGCTGTTGGATATTATGCTAATGGTGCAAGAAATTTCTATCTTAAAGATGATGTTCCAGTTACAGATACATCAGTTCTTAGTGGAAAGAAAATTCGTTCAATGCCAAGTTCAACATCAATGGATATGATTGAGAAAATGGGAGGAACACCGGTTCCTATGGCTGCATCAGAGACATATGCGTCATTACAGCAGGGTGTCGTTGATGGAGCAGAGAACACAGAGCTTGCTCTTACTGTTGATGGACATGAAGATCTTGTTAAGTCTTATACATATACAGAGCATCAGTTTTCACCAGATATATTCATTATAAGTACTAAGACATGGAACAAGATGTCAGAGAAACAGAGACAGAGTCTTATAAAAGCACTTGAGGAAACAAATGATAACTTTAAGAGTCTTTATAATGGAATGATGGAGGATGCCATTGAACATGCAGAAAGTAAAGGCGTGCATGTATATAAGGATATAGATAAGACACCATTTATTGAGGCAGTACAGCCAATACATGCCAACTTCTATAACAAGGGCGAAGCATATAAGAAGCTATATGATGACATTCAGAAATATGCAGATTAATGCATATAAGCCCATGGTTTGCAGGAAGAAAGGAGAAAAGCATGAAGTATTTGAATAAAGTAGTTGAAATAATATTAGAGGTGCTTGTAGCCGGTATGGTACTTGGATGCTGCTGGCAGGTAATTACAAGATTTGTGTTACATAATCCAAGCAAATATACAGAGGAATTATTAAGATATATGCTCATATGGCTGACAATGATGGGCGTTCCTTACGCATATGGACAAAACAGTCATTTGGCTATCAATCTTATAGTTAAGAAGTTCAAGCCAAAGAATGAAACACTTGCTCAGATTGCAATAGATGTGCTTATTATGATTTTAAGTGTTTCAGTAATGATTATTGGTGGAATTATGGTTACTGCTAATGCAGCAGGACAGCTCTCACCAGCTATGCAGATTCCTATGCAGGTCTATTATGTATGTGTTCCGGTATGTGGAGTTCTCATGGTTATTTACGGAGTGTTTAAGATTGTAGATCATTTTAAGAAATTAAGACAGAATTAAGATTGAATAATGCATATATATGCAGAAGGAGGCAATATGGAAATACAGGCAGCAATTGTATTGATAATAGTATTCTTTTTATTACTGGCATTTAGTGTTCCGGTATCATTCAGTATTATATCAGCATCACTTGTTACATTAATTATGTTTCTTACACCACATTTTGGTGTGTTTATATCAGCTCAGAAAATGGTTACAGGTATTGACAGCTTCACATTACTTGCAGTTCCGTTCTTCGTACTTGCAGGTCTGTTAATGAGTAATGGTGGTATAGCAAAAAGGCTTATTAATCTGGCAATGCTTGTTTTAGGTAAGGTTCCAGGTTCTTTAGCAATGACTAACATTGCAGGTAACGCAATGTTTGGTTCTATATCAGGCTCAGGTATTGCAGCAGCAACAGCAATTGGTGGTGTTATGCAGCCACTTGAGAATGAACAGGGATATGACAGGGCATTTTCAGCAGCAGCAAATGTTGCTTCAGCACCAGTAGGACAGTTAATTCCACCAACAGCTTCATTCATTGTATTTTCAGCAGCAAGTGGTGGAGTTTCAGTTGCAGCATTACTTATGGCTGGCTGGATTCCGGGATTATTATGGGCATTACTGTGTATGGTAGTTGCTTTCGTATATGGAAAAAAGCATGGATATGTAATCAAGAGAGATCATCTTACAGCTAAGGTTGTATTAAAGACAATCTGGGATGCTATACCAAGTCTTTTCCTCATTGTAATTATTATTGGTGGTATATTATCAGGATATTTTACTCCGACAGAAGCATCTGGTGTAGCTGTTGTGTATGCATTTATACTGGCTGTGTTTGTTTATAAGAGCATTAGGATTAAAGATATTCCAAGAATTTTAAAAGAAACAGCAGTTATGACAGCAATTGTTATGCTTATAATAGGAGCTTCATCAGTATTGTCATTCGTATTGTCATTCACTGGTCTTCCACAGGCTATAAGTGCAGCATTACTGGGTGTGTCTGATAATAAGATTGTTATTCTGTTAATTATTAACCTGATACTTCTGATTGTAGGAACATTTATGGATATGGCTCCGGCGTTACTTATATTCACACCTATATTCCTTCCTGTAGTTAAGGCATTAGGTATGAATCCTATTCAGTTTGGTGTAATGATGGTTATGAATCTTTCAATTGGAACAATTACACCACCTGTAGGAAGCGTATTATTTGTAGGTTGTAGTATATCGCATCTTCAGGTAGAAGAGGTAATTAAGAAACTGGTGCCATTCTTTGTAGCAATTTTGGTCGCACTTCTTTTTGTAACATTTGTACCACAGCTTAGTATGTGGCTGCCAACAGTATTTGGATTGTTGGGATAAAAATAAGATAAAAACGGAGGACATATATATGAACAATAAAAAACCTGACAAGAAAGAAATTGAGAATAAGCTTAATCTTGTAATTGATAAGCTTATGAATCTTGGCAGACCTGATAATGATGAAGAGCTGGAAAAAGGCGGCGAGTCAATAGGCTTCTTTAAAAGAGACTTTGGAATTAAAGAGTGGGACTGGCCACAGGGGGTCGGTTTATATGGATTGCTTAAGATAATGCAGATTAATGGCAATGATGAGTATAGAGAATTTCTTTACAAATGGTTTAAAGAAAATATAGCAGAAGGTCTTCCATCAAAGAATATCAACACAACAACACCGTTACTTACTCTTGTTGAATTAAATAACTATTACAATGATACACAGTTCGAGGAACTGTGTATCAAATGGGCAGAGTGGCTTATGAACTGCCTTCCAAGAACAAAGGAACGTGGATTCCAGCATGTTACAAGTGCGAATGGAGACAGACAGGGAGTAAGACTCAATGAGAATGAAATGTGGATAGATACTCTGTTTATGACAGTTTTATTCCTTAATAAAATGGGTCAGAAGTATAATCGTCAGGATTGGATAAATGAGTCAATACATCAGGTACTTATGCATATAAAGTATCTTTGCGACAACAAGACAGGATTGTTTTATCATGGCTGGACATTTAATGAAATGAATAATTTCGGTGGTATATTCTGGTGCAGAGGGAATAGCTGGTTCACATTAGGAATTCTTGATTATGTTGATATGTTTAAGGGAACACTTAACAGTGGTGTTAAAGAGATAATAATAGATGCTTATAAAGCCCAGACAGCTGCTCTTAAGAAGCTCCAGAGTAAAAGCGGATTATGGCATACAGTACTTACAGACTCATCAAGTTATGAAGAAGTATCCGGAAGTGCTGCAATTACAGCCGGTATATTAAAGGGAATCAGAATGGGAATACTTGATGATTCTTATATAGATGTTGCTGACAAAGCGATAAATGCAATACTTAAAAATATTGATTCAGATGGAACAGTGCTTAATGTATCTGGAGGAACTGGTATGGGATATGATGCAGAGCATTATAAGAACATACTTATAGCGCCTATGGCATATGGACAGTCACTTACAATACTGGCTTTAGTGGAGGCATTACAGAATGATAAGAAAAGCATTTAAAATGTATCTTAAAGCTGGATGTGCTGATGAATATGAAAAGCGTCACAATGAATTATGGCCTGAAATGAAGGCAATGATACATGAATATGGCGGACATAATTATTCTATATTTCTAGATGATGAAACTAACATATTATATGGATATATAGAGATTGAAGATGAAGAAAAGTGGGCACAGTCAGCAGACACGGAGATCAACAGAAAGTGGTGGAAATATATGGCGCCTCTTATGAGGGTTAATCCAGACGACAGTCCTGTGAGTGATGATTTAAGGTGTGTTTTTCATCTTGATTAATACATGAATTTAATACAGGAGGTAAGATTGTATGAAACCGGTATATTACCTTGCCGTTGATATTGGGGCTTCAAGTGGAAGACATATTCTTGCATCCATGGACAACGGCAGAATGACAATAGAAGAGGTATATCGTTTTGATAATGGCATGATTAATGATAATGGCAACAAGTTATGGGATGTTGACAGCTTGTTTGCCAATATTATTGAAGGAATGAAAAAATGTAAAGAACTCGGGAAAATTCCAGTAAGCATGTCGATTGACACATGGGCTGTTGATTATGTTCTTCTTGATGATAATGACAAATGCATAGGAAATGTATATGGATACAGGGATGAACGTACAGATGGAATGGATGAAGAAGTTTATAAGGTGATATCCGAAAAAGAATTATATAAGAGAACAGGTATTCAGAAACAGAAGTTTAATACAATTTACCAGCTCATGTCGGATAAATTTATAAGACCTGAACAGTTAAAGGAAGCGAAGACATTTATTATGCTTCCAGATTATTTTCAGTTTCTTCTTACGGGGGTTAAAGCATCGGAATATACCAATGCAACATCAACACAGCTTGTTAATCCGGAAACTAAACAATGGGATTATGAACTGATTGATATGCTTGGAATCAACAGAAATATGTTTATGGAGCTTAAGCAGCCGGGAACAATACTGGGAGAATTAACTGATGGTATTAAGAAGATTGTTGGATACAATACAAGGGTTGTTATGTGTGCAAGTCATGATACAGCATCCGCAGTTATGGCTGTTCCAACAGTAGCAGATAATGTTTTGTATTTAAGTTCTGGAACATGGTCACTGATGGGGACAGAACTTCTAAAGGCAAGATGTGATGAGAAAAGCCAGGTATGTAATTTTACCAATGAAGGTGGATACGATTATAGATTTAGATATTTGAAGAATATTATGGGCCTCTGGATTATACAATCTGTAAGGCATGAATTTGAAGACAGATATACATTTGCAGAGCTTTGTAAGGAAGCAGAGGAGACAGACTATATAACATCAAGGATAGATGTTAATAATAAATGCTTTCTTGCACCAGAGAATATGACAGAGGCAATCAAATCATACTGCAATAATAATGATTTGATTATACCTGACACAGCCGGAGAGATTGCAGCAGTTGTATATAAGAGTCTGGCTGACAGTTATGCAGATACAGTTATGCAGATAGAAAAGAATCTGGACATTACATATGATGCAATATATGTAATAGGTGGAGGTGCTAATGCTGGATATCTTAATCAGCTTACGGCTGATTCGACTGGGAAAACAGTAGTAGCGGGACCAGCAGAGGCTACTGCTATTGGAAATATTATGGCGCAGATGATAGCAGATAGTGTGTTTAAGAATTTGAAGGAAGCAAGAGCGTGTGTAAGAGATTCCTTTGATATTAAACGATTTGAGCAGAAAAGATAATAAATTTCAGATTATATAAGGAGGATAATGCTATATATGACTAATGAACGATATGAATCAGCAAGGAAGATATATCAGAGTATAGGAGTTGATACTGAGGCTGCATTAGATAGATTAAAGAATGTGCCGGTATCAATGCATTGCTGGCAGGGAGATGATGTAATTGGTTTTGACAGCAGAGAAAGTCTGTCAGGTGGTATACAGACTACTGGAAATTATCCGGGAAGAGCAGCTACTCCTGAGCAGCTTATGCAGGATATAAGCAAAGTATTGACACTTGTACCTGGAAAGAAGAAGCTAAATCTTCATGCCAGTTATGCCATTATAGATGACGGTTCAGACAGGGATTCAATTAAACCAAAACATTTTACCAGATGGGTTGAATTTGCTAAGAAATACAATATGGGAATTGATTTTAATCCAACATTTTTCTCACATAGAATGGTTAAAGATGGACTTACATTATCCTCACCAGATGAAGAAGTAAGAAAATTCTGGATTGAACATGGCAAGAGATGTATTGAGATATCAGAATATTTTGCTAATGAAACAGGACAGCCATGTGTAATGAACATATGGATTCCGGATGGCTATAAGGATATTCCGGCAGACAGACTTGGACCAAGAAGGAGATTTAAAGAATCTTTAGATGAAATTCTTTCAATTCCATATGATAAGAGCAAAGTGTTTGTGTGTCTTGAATCTAAAGTATTTGGCATAGGCGTTGAATCATACACAGTTGGTTCGTCTGAATTCTGCATGAATTATGTAGCAAGAGCAGGCATAACCCCACTTATGGATAATGGACACTATCATCCTACAGAGGTTGTGTCAGATAAGGTATCATCAATGCTTTTATTCAATGACCACTTAGCATTACATATTACAAGACCTGTAAGATGGGACAGCGATCATGTAGTTTTATATGATGACGAAACCAGAGAGATTGCTAAAGAAATTGTCAGAGCAGATGCGCTTGACAAGGTATTTATAGCAACTGACTATTTCGATGCATCAATTAATAGAATATCTGCATGGATAACCGGAATGAGAAGTGTTCAGAAAGCTCTTTTGTATGCATTGTTAGAGCCAGAATCACTTCGCAATCTTCAGAACGAAGGAAGGTTCACAGAACTTATGGCAGCACAGGAAGAATTAAAGATTATGCCATTTGGAGATATATGGCAGGAATATCTTAATAGAGAAAATGTGGCAGCTGATTATGTCAGTGAGGTTATGGATTACGAAAAGAAAGTATTGGAGGCACGATAATGAAAGATATATTAACAGCACCTTTTGTTAAAGAAATGTGTGATACTACAGCTAATATGTATCGTCTTGGCTGGGACGAAAGAAATGGTGGTAATATCAGCTATATGCTTGATGAAGAAGAAGTTGCACAATATCTTGATATTAATCATGTGTTAAGAGAGATTCCGACGGGTTTCAAAGCAGATGCACTTATTGGCAGAATATTTATAGTAACCGGTACAGGTAAGTACTTTAAAAATGTAAAGACAGATCCAGAGAATAATCTTGGAATAATAAGAATAGCTGAAGATGGAACAACAGCGCAGTTATTATGGGGATATAAGGATGGAGGAAAATTCACAAGCGAATTACCAGCGCATCTTATGAGTCATATGGCAAGACTTTCTGTTGATAAAGATAACAGAGTTGTTATACATTCACATCCAACTAACACACTTGCCATGAATTATGTTCATGAACTTGACGAGAAGAAATTTACGCATACACTTTGGGAAATGTGTACAGAGTGTATAGTTGTGTTCCCGGATGGTGTAGGTATTCTCCCATGGATGCTTTGCGGAACTAATGAAATAGGCGAGGCAACAGCAGAAAAAATGAAAGAATTCAGACTTGTTATATGGGCAATGCATGGAATATATGGTGCTGGAAAAACTCTTGATGAGACATTTGGACTTATTGAAACTGTTGAAAAAGCTGCACAGATATATATGCTTACAGCTGGACTTGAGAGAAAGAATACAATAAAAGACGAAGATATGATTAAGCTTGCAGAATTCTTTAAGGTGGATTATAGAAAAGATTTCCTTAATATATAAAGCGGTTTCATATAAGGACATATGCAATGACGCAGGAAATTCCTGCGTCATTTTTAATGCAGAATAACATTTAAGGTGATATAATAAACAAATATCTACAAATCAGCAGTTTGGAGTGAATGAGATGCATTTTATAAAGAAAAATATTATTATTCCACTAGTTGTATTTATAATCGGAATGAGTGCTGTGGCAGGTATTGTATGCAGCATAAATAACGAACAGAATAAGCAGAACAGGACAATGGCGAATCTTAACGCAATGACTTATGCCGAGCGTATGAAGACAGATATTATGAAAGGCATAGGCGTTTCGGACACATTAAGACAGATAATTATAAGTGATGATGGACAGCTTAATAAATTCTATGAGATAGCAGAGGAGATGATGACAGATTCTGTTCAGAGTATACAGATTGCACCAGGTGGTGTTGTGACAGATATTTATCCTCAGGAAGGTAATGATGCGGGAAAGATTGATCTGTTAAATGATAAAAATCGTGGTGAAATATGCCGTTATGGAAGAGATAATAAAGTTGTTACAATGCAGGGACCATTTCAATTAAAGCAGGGAGAATATGGTATAGCTGTAAGAAAACCTGTATACATTGAAGAAAACGGACATGAAGATTTCTGGGGATTTACAATAGTTATAATCCGTGTTCCTGAGATTTTTGCTGATTCAATGAAAGCACTTTCAGATTTTGGTTATAATTATACATTATATAAAACTGCTTTTCCGTGGGAGTCTGAATTTGAAGAAGTGTATGGCTCGGAAGAAGAGTTAAAGAATCCTGTTTCGTATACATTTGATATAGGAGACAGCAAGTGGAAGCTTGATATAATGCCATATAAGACTCAGTCTGAAAGAATATATCTGTATGCGGTTGGAATAGGCGGAATTATTATTGTACTGCTTCTTACAGGGTTTACATGTGCTCTGCTCGTGCTTGACGAACATAGAAAGAAGTTTAAGAAGCTGGCTATAACAGATGCTTTGACAGGAATAAATAACCGTCATGGATATGATGAAAAAGTAACAAGGTATCTTAAGCAGAATCCGGATAATCACTGTGTAGGAGTAGAATTTGATATTGATGATTTTAAGACTATCAATGATATGTATGGTCATGCTTATGGCGATGTAGCACTTAAGGTATTGTCCGAGGGAATGCAGAAGTTTTTTGATAAAAATGTGCTTTTAGGACGAAACGGTGGTGATGAATTCTGTATTTTCCTGCCAGATTGTACATGTGCTGATGTTAAGGAAAAACTGGAGGAATTCACAAAGTTAAAACGGTCATTTAAATATGAAGGTGAAGAGTATCAGTTCACTATATCAGTTGGATATGCTGAATATCCGGTTCATGCTGACAAACCATCAAAGCTCATGCGTTGTGCTGATACTGCACTTTATGAGGTGAAACTTCGTGGAAAGAATGGCTGCATGGCATATAAGAACGGACTCAGAAAGGATATTCGTACACAGCTTGGTTTTGCACTTAAAGATGTTTCTGAAAATCTTCCAGGAGCATTTATTTATCATATACAAAGCAGATAAGAATGATGATGAAATTCTTTTTGCAAACCGTGAATTTATCAGATTTGCAGGCTGTAAGAACATGGATGAACTGCTTGTATATACAAAAAGAAGTTTCCGTAATATCATTAGAGTGGATGAACGGGAAGCTGTTATAGCGGATATATGGAAGCAGATAGATGAAGGACATACTAATGGTTATACACATTTTTATATGCAGAAAGCAGATGGCGGTCATATACAGGTGTTTGACCATGGAAGAATTGTTGAGAATGGACGATATGGAAGAGTAATATATGCATTGATAACTAATCTTGAAACAGTGAGAGAAAATTATGGAAATTCAGAATGTAACAATTGAAGATGCAGAGGAACTTCTCAATATATATGCACCATATGTTAAGTATACAGCGATAACATTTGAATATGATGTGCCTTCTGTAGAAGAATTCAGACAAAGAATTGTGAATATTTCAGACAGATATCCATATATCAAGGCAGTTGACAATGGACAGATTGTCGGTTATGCATATGCCGGA
>QWCN01005055.1_pt1 | contig 14186 bp, 12 predicted proteins | sample 1972711 | NCBI WGS metagenome assembly QWCN01 (sample SAMN09866707, study PRJNA288562) | Human gut metagenome isolate term1_stool, whole genome shotgun sequencing... | isolation source: gut | host: Homo sapiens | place: USA: California | reverse complement strand
TAGACTTGGCTACAAAGATAGAAGCAGGAAATTCTCTGTCCGCATGAGGATATTATATCATCGCTCCCTCAAGGGGCGTTGATACCGGTTTTGAAGGTGCTTTGTGGGGTGATATCCCCGTTCGAAAATATAACAAGATAAAGGCCCGGTGGCTTTTCCGCCCCGGACCGCCCACAAAGCCCCGCAGTGCGGGGCTTTTCTGCATTTGGAACTGTAGGCGTTTTCAACGCATTTCAACATAGCTGTAGGCGCATTTTCTGAAAAAGCGCCGTGCCGCAGGGGTTTGCGCCCACAAGAACTGACATCAAGCGAAAGGATGACAACTATGCCGAAAGAACAGATGACCATCCGGCTCTATCCTGAAACGCGCAGGCGAATGGATAGCTGGCTGGAAGAAAGCAACAGCAAGAACCGAAATGAATTCGTAGAAAAAGCTCTGCGCTTTTACATGGGCTACCTCGGAGCGGATGACATCACCGAGTATCTCTCGGATGCATTGGTGGCAGCGCTGCGCGGGATCATTGCGGACAATGCCAACCGCACCAACAGCCTCCTGTTCAAGTGCGCGGTGGAGCAAGGCATTATGGCTCATACCATTGCCGCCCACTTCCGTGACACGATGGAAGACCGCCGCGCCCTGCGTGGCTATGTGGTAGACGAGGTACTGCGCACCAACGGTCAAATCAAGTTCGAAGATGCCCAGGATGTCCAGCGGCAGTTGCCAGATGACACATGGCGAAACTGATTTTCATCTCGCCCTATATGAAAGGCGGAAAAGATGCTGCTCGGCTGGCTCATCGCACCCGCTACTTTGCAACCCGTGAGGGTGTGCAGCTCCTCAAAGATGACAACACACACCTCCCGGCTACAAAAAAACAGCAGCAGTACATCCAGCGCCTGCTCCGTAGCTTCCCTGAAGCGAAGGAACTACCAGAGCATGAGGACTATGCAAACACACCCAATCGGCAGACGGCCTTTGACCTCATCGAACAGATCCACGAAGATTTCGTCGAGCCGATGGACAGCCGAGAAAACTATTTGGATTATGTCGCAAACCGTCCCGGCGTAAAATCCTTGGGCGAACACGGACTGTGGAATGTCGATGGAAAAGTTATCTCGCTGGAGAATGCCATAGCGGAGGTAGCACAGCATCAGGGGAATGTGTGGACACCGATCATCTCCCTCTCCCGTGAGAATGCGGAGCGGCTGGGATATACAGACCTTGAAAATTGGCAGGCACTCATCAACGCCTCCATCACAGACATCGCCAAGGGCTATAAGATCCATCCGGATCATCTGCGTTGGTATGCCGCACTCCACGAAAAAGAGCAGCACCTCCATGTCCACATGGTCATTTTCTCCACCAATCCAAAGGAAGGTTTCCTCACCAAGCAAGGTATCCGCAGTATCAAGTCCGCACTGGTCAGCACGATCTACCGGAACGACCGTCTGCACATCTACGAGAAGAAAGATCATCAAAGAAGTATTCTACAACAGGAAGCAGAAGAACAGATGGCTTCTCTCATAGGGCAGATGTCGACTGGTACACTACAGAACGGAAAACTGGAGTTGCTGGTGGCAGACCTCTCCAAGCGGCTGAACGAAGTCAATGGCAAGAAAGTCTACGGTTACCTACCGCCCCGTGTCAAGCGCATCGTGGATGAGATCGTGGACGAACTCTCCAAAGATGAGCGTGTAGCTGCCGTCTATGCTCTATGGCAGGATCTCCGAGAGCAGCTCTGTATTGACTATAATCAAACACCGCCGCAGCGAGTGCCGCTGTCGCAGCAAAAGGAGTTCAAGACTGTACGCAACATGGTCATCCGGGAAACGCTCCGACTCTCGGAGATGAACTTCACCTTCGAGGATGATACGATGCCGGATGAGCCGGAGCCGGAAGAACAGCCTGCACCCTCGACTCAAAGTTCAGCACGAACTATCTATCAACAGGCACATTTTTATCGAAAGGCAAAAACTGTATTGAACGATGCAGACGCGGATCCCGGCGAGAAAGCGATGGCACTGGTCACACTCCGCCGCTTGTTGGAGGAGGGCTACGCTATCGCTGCCCATCAGCTTGGAAAAGCGTATCGGGATGGGCTGGGATCTCCAGTTGACCGAGAAGCAGCGGCAGAATGGTTTCAAAAATCCGCAGAGGCTGGAAACGACTGCTCCGCCTATGCGCTGGGAAAGCTGCTGTTAGAGCAGGGCAAGTTTTCGCAGGCACGAATCTGGCTGCAAAAAGCGGCAATGCAGAAGAATCAGTACGCACAATATCGTCTCGGTAAGCTGCTGCTCATCGGTGCAGATGATGTTCCAAAAGATGTGGATGCAGCCATCCGGCATCTGAAAGATTCTGCTGTGCAGGGCAATCAATTTGCGCAATACACATTGGGAAAACTCTATCTGCTGGGGCACGAAGTGAAAGCAGATCATGAGGAGGCTCTGCGCTATCTTTCTCAGGCAGCAGCACAGGGTAATACCTACGCACAGTATTTCATCGACCATCAAAACGACTTCAATGGGGCGTACGTAGGAACTACTGTCCTTCGGATGCTCCACCAGATGAGCCGCATATTCCGTGAGAACGCCGCTCAGCCCACCATCTATGCTGGAATGCAGATCGATAAGAAGCGCCGCCGCAGATTGCAGGAGAAGCGCATGGCAATGGGACACAAAGCGGATGACCACGAGGACAGCGGCTTAACTCAGCCGTCACAGTAAAGGAGGAACTATGCCCAAATTTATTCCATTCACAGATGCTCAGAAAGAGCAGGCCGCTTCGGTGGACTTGGAGGAGTTCCTCCGCCGCCGTGGGGAGAAACTTATTGCATCCGGCAGGGACAAACGCCTCGCCAGTGACCACAGCATCACTATTCGCGGCTGCGAGTGGTTCGACCATGCCACCGAGCAGGGCGGAAAAGCCATCAGCTTTGTAAAACAGTTTTACAGACTCAGTTACCCAGAGGCTGTGTCGATGCTGTTGGGTGATGATTTCTGCGGAAGTTATCCTGCGGCAAAAGAAAAAGCGCCAGAGCCTGCGAAGCCCTTTGAGCTGCCGCCGAAGAACGAGTCCATGCGTCGGGTATATGCCTATCTGCTGCAAAAGCGATGCATCGACCGAGAGATACTCAATGCCTTCGTGCGCAAGAAGCTCATCTACGAAAGCTGCGAGAAATCCAAGGATGGGACAAAGGAATATCACAACGCCGTGTTCGTCGGGTTCGATGAACACGGCGTTCCTCGTCATGGACACAAGCGTGGACTGTACACCATCGGCAAAAGCTACCGCGGCAATATTGAAGGGAGCGACCCGAAGCACAGTTTCCATTATCTCGGCGGAGATAACACGCTCTATGTATTCGAAGCCCCTATCGACTTACTCTCCTATATCTCCCTCCACCCGGAAAACTGGCAGGAGCATAACTATGTGGCTTGCTGCGGGACATCCTCCATTCCGGTCTTGGAGATGGTGCGGCAGCTCCCCCAGCTCCGGCAAGTGTGCCTCTGTCTGGACAATGACGATGCCGGTCATGTCGCCAGCGAGCGCATGACAGCGCTTTTGAAAGAACACGGTCTCAATGCAGTTCGGCTCGTGCCGCAGCGGAAAGACTGGAACGACGATTTGACCGCGGATCAGGAAATAGAAAGCGAAAGGAGCACCCTATGCCAAACTTTCTGCTGACAATGTGGGATACCCTGAATAGCTCCAATATAGGAGTATTAGTTGCGGCGGGACTTGGAATGTTCGCCATCATCGGCGGGCTCGCCATGCTGTCCTATCATTACACTCTCGGCAGTATCAAGTCCCGCACTGTGGGTGACGGGCAACACGGCACAGCGCGTTGGGCAACGGATAAAGAGATCCGACAGACCTATGCCCATGTGCCATTCAAGGTCAGAGAGTGGCGAAACGGTCAAGTTCTCCCCTCGGAGCAGGGACTGGTGCTGGGCTGCAAAGGTAAGAAGAATGAGGTGACTGCATTGGTGGACAGCGATGACATTCACTGCCTGATGATTGCGGCTTCCGGCGCAGGCAAGACGGCGTTTTTCCTCTATCCCAACTTAGAGTACGCCTGCGCATCAGGTGTCAGCTTTCTGGCTCTGGATACCAAGGGCGACCTCGCCCGCAACTACGGCTCCATCGCCAAGAAATACTATGGATATAAACATATCTCCGTCATCGACCTGCGCAACCCCACCCGCTCGGACGGCAACAATCTACTGACACTCATCAATCGCTATATGGACATTGCCAGAGCGCAGCCGGATGATCTTGCCGCCAGAGCAAAGGCGGAGAAGTATGCCAAGATCCTCGCTAAGTCCATCGTCAGTCCGGAGGGAACCTCCGACCATGGGCAAAACGCATTTTTCTATGATGCAGCCGAGGGACTCTTGTCCTCTGTCATTCTGCTTTTGGTGGAGTTTCTGCCGCCTGACGAGGAACATCCAGAGGAGCGCCGTCATATCGTGTCCGTCTTCAAGATGGTACAGGATCTGTTGGAACCGTCTAAAGTACGGGGCAAGTCGCAGTTTCAGGTGCTCATGGATAAACTGCCCTCCGAACACAAAGCTCGCTGGTTGGCGGGGGCAGCACTCAACAGTTCCGAGCAGGCGATGGCCTCCGTCATGTCTACTGTGCTGTCCCGGCTGAACTCCTTTCTGGATTCGGAGCTGGAACAAATCCTATGCTTTGACAGCGCCATTGACGCTGAGATGTTTGCTGCGGAGAAGTCCGCCATCTTTCTCATTCTGCCGGAGGAGGATACTACAAAAAACTTTATGGCGGGTTTGATAATCCAAAACCTCTCCCGTGAACTTTTCGCTGTAGCGGATGAGAACGGCGGCAAGCTGAAAAACCGCGTCATCCTCTTCTGTGATGAGCTTGGTACCATGCCGCCCTTTGATATACTGCCTCTATTCAGCGCGGGACGCTCCCGCCGCCTGACGCTGGTACCCATTATCCAGTCCATGGCGCAACTGGAGAAGAACTATGGTAAGGAGGGCGCGTCTATCTTGATGGACAACTGCCAGGATGTGATCAGCGGTGGCTTTGCACCCAACAGCGAGGCGGCAGAGACTTTTTCCAAAGCCCTGGGCAACCGCACGGTTTTGTCTGGCACAGTTAGCCGGGGCAAGAACGACCCCAGCCAAAGTTTGCAGATGATGGAGCGCCCTCTGCTGACGGCGGATGAACTCAAGTCAATTCCCAAAGGCAACTTCATTGTACAGAAGACCGGATGCCACCCCATGCGCACTCGCTTGCGGCTATTTCTTGAATGGGGCATCACCTTCGACGAGGAATACCGTGTGGCAGAGCAGTCTGCCCGCAAGGTCTACTACGCTGACCGAGAAGCGCTGACCCGTGCCATTCTGAAGAAATACCCACCCAAGCTGCCAGAGCAGCAGAGCAAGCGCTCCTCCAAGAGTGCTGGACAAATGCACGATTCACCCATGCAGGACATGATCATTGCCGAGGACATCGATTATGCGCACCAGCCGAAACGACACGCCTATAACCTGCCCCATCAGGAGGATACACCGTGAGTTACTTCGATACCATCTATGCGGATACACTTTTGCCGCACCGCGCAATTCCTGTTTATATGTACCTCAAGGATCGTTCCGGCAGCACCGGAAACTGTTGGCCCGGTATCAAGACCATAGCCAAAGACCTCAATCTCTCCCGCAGCACAGTCAAGCGGGCACTAACCGATCTAGAGCAGCATGGCTACCTTGCCAAGCTGCCCCGGTATCGTCCCAATGGGAGCAACACTTCCAATCTTTACACACTTTTATGAGTAAAAGTGGTTGGTATCATAATATGATACCAACCACTTTATCCGAATAAAGCGCGAATGATTTCGTTCCTCCAAGGGGTGATTGCGCCTATTTGTTGGACCGAGGATGGGTTCAATATGAGCCCACCAGAACAGCCCACTCTATCGGAGATTAATGCAGAAGGATATAATCTAAAATGGTACCTATAGAAAGGACAGTACTCTGACAAAAAAGCACGAAAGACAGACCAGAGATTGACAGTGGTACACAGAAAATAGACAGTAGTTTGACAAAAGAGTAAACGCTGTAGACACTGCCTTGACAGAGGTCAAGATCATCGTGCAAAATAGGACAGAGGCTATGGGTGGAAAATGGCTGTTAAATTTGTTCCCAAACGGTATTCGCCTGAAGAAATAGAAGCCCTGAAAAAGAATCCAAATGTGCTGGAGGTGCGGGAAAACCGTTTGCTGCTGACAATAGAGTTCAGACAGCAGGTCTATGAGGCGTGGATACGGAGGCCAGAGCGGTCAACTGTCAGAAGGATGCTGGAGGCAAACGGATTTGATACCCAGCGCCTTGGCCTAAACTTCACAAAGTCAGTGGAATCTGTTTTTAAACGGGGTGGGCGTCCGAAGTTTTCAAAGGCATCGCCGGAAACCCAGGCAAACTGGGCCAAAACAATATATATGCCAACCATGACTGCGGAGGAATTGGTTGAAAGCGGAAAATTTGTTTGGGATGTCAACAGACTGATTTTACATCCGGATTTTGAGGCGGAGCTATACCGAAACTATCCCCAACAGTCCATAGAAGATGGTTTGCTGTCCGCTGGGATTTCGCCAGCAGACATGGGCTACCACAAAATATACTGGCTGCAAGAAAAATTTGAACATTCATCTGGGCAGGACACAAACCGCAGTGCTACAAGGGGCCGTACAGCTTATTATACTGCCGCCACGGTAGAGCAGTATCGTAAACATCCTTATGTCCAAACAGCCACCCGTGAAAAAATAGAGTTGAATAAGGCATTCTTTGAGGCTGCCGCACCTATTGCAGTACTGGCATTCGACGACATCCTCCGTGTGTTTGATATTGACCCGGAGATATTTTCAGTAACGGAGCGATATCGCATGAGCCGAGTTTTGGCTGCATGGGCTACACCGGCTGACGGAGAGACAATAAACGCCTCTCCCACACGGAAAATCCTTAGAAATAGGATGCGGGCATTGGACAGTATTGTAGAAAAAGGGTTTCTTCAAATTGGAGATATTGTTTCTTCTCTGAATGTTCTGCAGAAGAAATCGCTCTGCCTGTGGCTCCGGGATCTTCCGCCAGACCCAGGAAGAAAGTATAGCGTTAGAAAAATACTCTCTCTCATGAAGATTTCTCGTGCGTCATATTATGCCATACTGAAGAATGGCACCTATGGACAGTCGGTAGTACAGAGAAACGCACAAGACGAGCAGGATGCCGAACTGATTCGAACCGTTATGGAATACAAGGGGTTTGCCAAAGGCTCAAGGCAGATCTATATGATGATGCCAGCTCTGACGGGAAAGCGTATGGGGCTGAAAAAGATACGCCGTATTATGAAAACGTACAACCTCACATCGTCGATTCGGAAGGCAGCGCCTTCCAAGCGCATGGGTGGAGCGGCACTGAAAAAGAATGTGAGACCTAATTTGCTGCAGCGCAGATTCCGCCTTTACCGGCCCAATGAAGTACGGCTGACAGACGTTACACATCTTCTCTATGGCGACGGATGCAAGGCATATGGCTCAGCACTGCTCGATCCCGTCACCAGCAAGTTAGTTGCGTTTTTAGTCAGCGAACACAATGACTTGGAACTGGCGCTTGCCACACTGCGTCAATCAGATCTTCACCCATGTGTCAGCGGTGGACTTTATCATTCTGACCAGGGGACAGTTTATCTGTCTGGCGCATTCCAGCAGGAAGTAAGCAAAAGAGGTTACACACAATCGATGTCCAAACGAGGAAATTGCCAGGACAACGCCCCACAAGAGTCTTTCTTTGGACATTTTAAAGATGAGTGTCCGTATTCGGAATGCAAAGATATCGAGGAGTTGAGGGAACTTGTCGCGCGATATGCAGAGTATTACAATTATGAACGCCGCATGTGGGATAAGGGCCGCATGACGCCAGTCGAGTACGAGCAGTATCTTCTGGCCATGAACGAAGCTGAATTCTCGCTCTACATCGCAAAGGAAGAAGAAAAGTATCAGCAGATGAAAGAAAAAGCTGCCCAACGAGCCATTGAACGGGCAAAAAATTTAGGAGTATGAGAAAGGTGGGCGGATGAGGGAATATGAAACAAAACAGAATGACCAGGCAGCCGCCAGAGGAGATTCAGCCGTTTCTGGATAATCCGTTCCTAAAGGATTTTCGTGGGCGGGATATTATTTACACGAAGGACTTTTATGTTGCCATGTATAAGAAGATCTCCGAGGAGCATATGACCTATGTGGCAGCGTATAACAGCCTTGGGTTTTCCACCGCTGTACTCGGAGAGGACCGCGCGAATTCCGCAGGAAAGCGGGCGATGCAGTTGGGCCGGGAGGGTCGTTTGTTCACCGCAGATCCCTCCAGCTATGATGGCTCTGTACCCAGAGAGGCTATGGGGGCCATGTCCCCTCTGGAAGAACTGGCCTATCTGAAAGCCAGAAATGCCTATTTGGAGGAGCTGGTTGCAGCTCAAAAAAAACTCCGTTCCGCATTGGAGGACACAACTATATCATTGAATCCGAAGGTGTAAGCGCCGACCGTTTCTATATGGTAGATTCCTTTATCCGTAGACAAGCGGATAGAGCGGACGGTCTGTCTATCGTGCAATGCCTTCACATATTTGGAGTGTCCAGATCCGGCTACTATTCGTGGGTCAGGCGTAAAAAAGATATAGACAGCTCCTGTGCCGCAAAGAAAGAACAACAGGAGCAATTGAAAGAAAAGTTTAGGAAAATCGTGAGAAAACTTGGATATGTTCCGGGAAAAAGGACCTTTCAGACCCATCTATGGCGCGAGTTCAATATCAGTATCAGTATAAAACGCTGTCGAAAGGTTATGAAAGAAATGAATCTCGTGGCCAACAGACCCAGGAAGGACGCTTATAAGAATCAGGCCACACACAATCACGAATATTCCTCCCCGAAAAACGCGGTGAAACAGAATTTCTCCGTTGGTCCCCGCAGAGTTATTTTGACAGATATCACTTATTTGTATTATGGCCCTGTGCGTACACCGATTTATCTTTGCGCTTTTAAGGATGCTTATACAAAAGAGATCTTGGGGCATTGCGTGTCCTCCCGCATGACAGTCTCGCTTGTCAAGTCCGCCTATGACGTTATGATGGAGAACCATGGACACGAACTGCGAGGTGCTGCATGTGTGATCCATAGCGACCAAGGTTCTCAGTACCTCTCGACCACATTCCAGAGGCTGCTGTCAGATGACGGTTTTCTCCAGTCTGTTTCCGATAGGGGCAATTCTCAGGACAATGCCCCCATGGAATCATTTTTCGGACGGCTGAAATGTGAATTGCTTGACCTCGTGGCGCTATGTCCAGACGCGTCAACTGTAAGCCGGATGATCAGCGGCTATATTGATGCCTATAACCATCGACATTACCAATATGCGCTGGCGGGGCTAACTCCATCTGAATACTACACCTATGTTACCACTGGTATCTACCCGGTGGACAACTACTACGGCATCAAGGCGACAGAACTTATGCCAATCCAGGCGTTGATAGCCGCCCGTCGCCGCGCGGCAGAGGAGAAGGCCAAAAAGTACAGAGAGGCCAGCGCAAAGAAACGCGCTATGGCTCAAGGAAAGAAAAAGGACCCAGAATTCGTCATAGCAAGGGATCAACGCATCTTGCGCCGCGAAATAGCGAAGTGGACCCGCTCCAAAGAACTTGCGCTTCAACAGATATCCCATCTGAGAGAAATTCTTGAACTATCCCAAAAAGCAAGGGCCTATTTGATGACCGCATCAGCTGACCTGATTTTGCAGCTATACAATGGAGAAAACTGGGGAGCCCATCCAGAACTCGCTTATATTTACAAAATGCGTGAACTTTTTTAAGGTACTTTCTCTATTCGCCTTTGTGATACTTATCAATGCGATAGAGTGAACCCAGTAACCCCGTTGCCGCAACAGACTTAGTAAATCTGCAAAAAAAAACACCCCCTATTATAAGCACAGCATGGCCGGCATTAATATGGCGGCCATGCTGTGCTTACGCTTTTTTCACCAGTAACGGTGGTTATTTTGTATCTGTTACTGTCAAAAAATTGTCCTTGACATTGGAACCAGTTTAAAGAGTATATCACACTTCTTCATAAGCACGGAGAGTGATTGCAGGTAATGAAACTTTCATGTATAATGTTGGCAAGACTGTAACCCGTGAACAAATAACGGCTTGGTTGGATGCTGAGCATAGCCATCTATTCCAAAAAAAATAACCCAAAAGTGAAAGAGAGGCCAGGAACATTGTTCCGGCCTCTCTATTTTTGCATATTATGTTCCTGATTCCGCAAAGAAGTCGCTCAATGTGACCCCCAGTGCGGCGCAGATACGCTCGATTGTAGGAACCCCTAACTGACTTCCACGCATCTCAGCATTCTTCAAAGTTGAATAGGAAACATCGCATAACTGAGATAGCTTGAAAAGCGAGAGGTTACGCTCGTCGGCCAACTCCATCACTCTTGCTATCGTATCCATGTAATCCCCGCCTTTCTACATTCTTTCCTGCCATCAATTCTAAAGGAAATGTAGTCCAATATTCTGTACTTAAAGGACGCGCCCTACGATTTGGAATCTCGAGTCTGGCATGATCGTCTTGGGCGCGTATGCCTGATTATAGGACAGCATCACAGGCTGCATGTGCAGGCAACCATAGCTGTCAGTAAATGCGTCCCTTTGGTTCTCATCTGGCTCCTGCTCGCTGTAGACCTTCAAATAGCCATCGCCATCATAGACAAAGATGCCGACTTCACCAACGGCCAGAGTCTCGCATTCCTCTACCCAAACGATCTGACCGTCATGATAGACCGGCTCCATGCTGTCACCAGAAACCCGCACGCCAAAATCGGCACCTTTCGGAACAGACTTCTCAGGGAAACTAACCATCTCAAAGTTCCCTTCCTCAAGAAACTCACCCGTACCAGCAGATACCGCAAGGTTGCTCACAGGCATATCTATGTACTTGAGAATGCTGACCACCTTTGGCTGCGGCTTATATCTTCCTGAAGCAATCAGGTCATCCCTGTACTCTTTGACCTTTGCCAAACCGGTATCATTGAGCACCGGCGTATGACTACTGCAAAAATAAGAAACATCCACATCCAGATCGAGCGCATGGCAGACGGCCATCATCTGATAGGCGTTGGGCAGCGCGCTGCCCTTTGCCCACTTATTGATGCCGCTGGGGGACATTGTTACCCCATACTGCCGCAAAAGTGCGCTGAAGTCGACAAGGCTGAGTCCAGCTTTGCGTCGTGCTTCATCAATGCGAGCTCCGATAACATTTTCCTGACGCTCCGTTTCTGCATTATAGTTCGCGTGATTCGTTATCGGGAGAGAAAGAATTTTAGCTTTGCTCTTACTCATAATAGCGACCGCCTTTTCTGTTTATGGCTTCAGTATATAGCGGAAAACACTTACTGTCAATAGAAAATTGACTATTACTCTACAAATGCGACATTGACATAGACAAACATTCAAATTATTATGAAGGCACACGGACAAGATAAGAGGTGAAAAACACATGGATAGCGAGCGTGTTATTCTGCACAGTGACATGAACTCCTTCTACGCATCCGTTGAGATGATGCTCGATCCTGAGCTCAAAGGGAAGCCTGTTGCGGTGTGCGGTTCGACGGAAGAGCGTCATGGTATCGTCTTAGCCAAGTCGGACTTAGCCAAGAAAGCTGGAGTAAAAACAGGCATGGTAAATTGGGAAGCTCGGCAGCTTTGCCCAGGACTGATTGTTGTACCGCCTCAGTACGACCAGTACCTCAAGTATTCTAAGCTGGCTCGCCAAATCTACCACCGATATACGGATCTTGTTGAACCGTATGGCATGGATGAGTGCTGGCTTGATGTGACCGGCTCCAGTATTTGCGGAACAGGCATGGAGATCGCCGAGGCGATTCGGCAGACAACAAAGGATGAGCTTGGCCTGACGGTGAGCATCGGCGTGTCGTTCAACAAGATCTTTGCCAAACTCGGGTCGGACATGAAGAAGCCAGATGCAATCACCGAAATCAGGCAGGATAACTTCAAGGAAAAGATCTGGCCGCTCGATGCTGCCGAGCTACTCTATGTGGGAAGGTCCACAGAAAACAAACTGGCTCAATACGGGATCCGCACCATCGGCGATGTAGCAAAGGCCTCCCCGGAAACGTTACAGCACATGCTAGGGATCAATGGCATCAAACTCTGGAGATATGCAAATGGAACGGATACTTCTCGTGTCATGCATAAGGACTTTGTCAGCCCCGTCAAGTCCATCGGACACGGGATCACCTGCACCGCTGACCTGCAAACACCAGAAGAAGTTTTCCGAGTCATGCTGGAATTGAGCCAGGATGTTGGGCATCGACTCCGTGTCCACGAGTTGATGGCCTGTGGTGTGCAAGTCTCCGTCCGGGCAAATGACCTGTATGGTTCACAATACCAGTGTAAGCTCCCATTCAGAACCCAGCTCCCCAATGAGATCGCAGGGGCAGGCTTTCACCTGTTTATGGAACGATATCGGTGGGACAAGCCGATTCGAGCCGTCACTATCCGTGGTATTGATTTGGTATCGCAGAAAGAAGCAGAGCAGCTCTCCATGTTCGTGGATCATCAGAAGCGAGATCGCCGCATCCGTCTGGAGGACGCTGTTGAGGACATTCGAAAAAGGTTCGGCAAACGAGCCATTTCCTACGCCGTGCTTATGGGTGACTTGAAGATCCCAGATGACGGTAGGCAGTTGGTGACCATGCCTGGACTTATGTATCAGTAACTACTGCCAACTGAAGGGAAGTGGCTGAACAAGATGAAAATACAATTCCACAAAGCCGTGGTGAAGGTGCTGGTCGTCGTAGCACCAGACCGCACCAAAACTCCTGTCTCTCTGACTTTCGAAGACGGAAAGGAATATCCCATCGACCGTGTCTGCGGCAGACGGAGAGCCGCAGCAACAAAAGTTGGCGGAACAGGCATCCGTTATACGATCATGATCGGATGCCAAGAGCTTCTGGGGCTTCGTATCGATTATGCTCGATTATCTCTGAACGGCGAAAAAATCGGCCTGACATCTTCTTGCGATATAGGCGTCGAGGTGTTCCCTGAAGATCCAAGCTCCACGGAAGAACAGTATTATATGCTTGATGGAAAAACCATTTTGATTGAAAGTGATCTCATGAAAGAGGGTGCCAATATAGGCCGCAGGAACTATACCGTTTCCCACGAGAGCTGTCACCATATTCTGAAAATGCTGTTTCCGCACGACTACGGAGCCCAAGCAAGTGGGCGTTCCGTTCACTGTTGTTATCGAAGCAACAGAGGAAAGGGGGATTGGGAGGAGTGGCAGGTTGAAACACTGGCTGCCATGATTTTACTTCCGCCCGAATGTGTAGTTCGAAGCATGGAGCGATTCGGCCTTGGAACCCAGATGCGCCTTCTAAACCGAGTGTTTGCCCCTGCCGATTACAAGAAGTTCGAAGCGATGGCATCATTTATGGGGGCTGATAAAGTGACTCCCACTTCGGGCATCATTGAGTTGAAGTGTCCCAACTGTCGAAAGATTGTTGAGATAGACCTGAGTTATCGTACCCCAATCCGCAGGAGAGCTACCTACTACCGAGCATCCTGCCATACTTACACATAAGAACAATCGACAACAGAATAAGAAAGCTGATCGCACCGAGCCACGGGTCCTTAGATTAGGAAGTCTATGAGTCACCAAATTGCCGGGCATTGAGAGGAAAAGGTTACTGCAAAGTGTACCTACCTTCTTAATGCCCGGCTTTTTTGTGCTGTTGCCCCTTAACGGAGGTAACAATGCTGACCAACCTTTGGGCGCCCTATATCGCTCGATATCCCTGATCTCCGATTTTTTGAAAACCCCCATCAATTTCAAAAAATCAAAAGGAGATCAAAATCATGTCCGAAAAAGTATATGTTCTCAATGTTTACAACACCATGACCGGCCAATATGAACTTATCCAAGTAACCAAGGAAGTTTTTCAGACTTACAGGCGAACGAAATGGAATATCGAAGATAGCACGGAACGCTTTTTTAAGCATGAGACACAGATGAGTTCGCTGATCGGCGGCGAAAATGAGGGATACGAGCGGTTCCACGAGTTTATAGATTATGAAAATACGCCCGAAAATCA
>QWCN01004683.1_pt1 | contig 14186 bp, 8 predicted proteins | sample 1972711 | NCBI WGS metagenome assembly QWCN01 (sample SAMN09866707, study PRJNA288562) | Human gut metagenome isolate term1_stool, whole genome shotgun sequencing... | isolation source: gut | host: Homo sapiens | place: USA: California | reverse complement strand
AGGAACCCGCCGTGACCGATGAGGCAGAGACCCCCACTGAGGACGAGGAAGTCCCCGAGGGGCGGATCACCGACGAGCAACTCGCCGACCTGACCGCCGCCTACAACAACGTGGCCGTCCCTTACAACGAAATCGCTACCGCCGTCAATGAAAACGGCTGGATGAACGACGAACAGACCGCCACTGAGATGAAGGCGCTGAGCGACACGCTGGGCTTCATCGGCAAGGGTCTCACTGAGGACATTTCCCTGCTGGACGGCAGCGACTTCGACGCGCTCATCGACTACTTGGAAAACGAGTTCCCCCCCGCGCTGGAGGAGCTGAGCGAGCGTGTCTCCGTCCCCTACGAGGCGGGCTAAATCAACCGAATGAGAGCGGCTGGCTGCCGGGGCATTGTCCAATGAGGGCGGCTCCGGTGGCCATCCGCTTTTTAGTAAAGAACAGGGGGTATTTTCTATGATGATTATCGTGATCGTGCTTGTGCTTGTGCTACTGGCCGGCTGGATCATTTCCACCCAGCGGAGGCTGGTGGTCATGGACGAGAACGTAAACAACGCCATGAGCCAGATCGGTGTCCAGCTCTCCTCCCGCTTTGACGCGCTGACCGCACTGCTGGATCTGGCCAAAGGGTACGCGGCCCACGAATCCCAGACGCTGATCGAGACCATCAAGTCCCGCCGCAGCGTCATCACCGCCAAGTCCACCCCGGAGGACGTGCTGAAGCAGGAGGGAGTCATTTCCGAAGCTTTGGGCCGGATCTCCATGGTGGCGGAGCGCTACCCGGAACTGAAGGCGGACAAGGGCTACGCAAAGTGCATGGACGCCGTGGACAGCTACGAGAAAATGGTGCGTACCAGCCGCTTGATCTACAACGATTCCGTCACCAAGCTGAACCGGGAGCTGCGGCTGTTCCCTACCAGCCTTGTAGCCGGACTTCTGGGCTTCCGTATGCGGGACTATCTGGAGCAGCGGGAAGAAAAGGCAGATATGCCCAGCATGAAGTGATGAAACGGCTGACGATCCTTCTAACGGCGCTGCTGACGGCGGCGCTCTGCGCCGCGCCCGCTCTGGCGGCGAACCGGGTGGAGACACTGACTACCGACGTAGCCCTCCGGGCGGACGGCTCGGCCCATGTGACCCAGGTATTTTCCGCCGACACGGCGGAGGGCACGGAATTCTATGTGGATCGCATGGACAGCGGCTGTCTCACGTATTCCCGGTTCGCCGTTTCCGACGAAAACGGCCCCTACGCCGTTTTGCCGGATGGCCGATGGGATATCGACGCCTCCTTTGACGAAAAGGCGGGGAAGTGCGGCCTTCTGGAGATCGACGGCGGCGTGGAGCTGTGCTGGGGCATCACGGAATACGGCAGACACGACTATACGGTGTCCTACGACATCGGCGGCCTCGCGGGGGCCTATTCCGACGCCGACGGCTTCAACTACCGCTTCATCGACCCGGACCAGTCCATTTTCCCCACATCGGCCAGCGTCACCGTCCGCATGGAGGACGGTACGCCCCTGACGGACGAGACCTGTGACATTTGGGCCTTTGGCTTTGACGGACAGATCCAGTTTGAGGACGGCGTGATCCGGGCATGGACGGAGACACCCCTGGAGGGCAGCCGGCACATGACCGTCATGGTCCGGCTGGAAAAGGGCTGCCTCCTGCCCGAGCGGCAGGAGACGGGGGCCTTTCAGACCGTTGTGGATACGGCCCTCCAAGGAAGCGACTACGATACGGAGGAGGAGCCCATCACCGCGACGGACGTTCTCTGGATGGTGGGATCTCTGGCGGCGGTCATTGGCATCGTGCTGGGCATTTCCCGGCTGGTGAAGGCCCGGAAAAAGGCCAGAGAGAAAAAACGGCTCAACAGCGTGGACTACTTCCGGGATTTGCCCAACGGCGGGGACCTGAATGCTTCCTACGCTCTGGGCAGCGGTCTGGGATTGTGCACCCCGGAGCATTATATGGCGGCCCGGCTGCTGCGTTTGGTCACGCTGGGCAGTCTGGAACCGGAAGCGGACGGTCAGGACCGGATCTCTTTGCGGCTTTTGCGGGAGCCTCACGGCGGGGATGCCTATGACGAGGCGTTCTATACCTTTTTGGAATCAGCCGCCGGCGGCGACAGCGTTTTACAGGAGCGGGAATTGGAGCGCTTCTGCGAGGACAGCCGCCGGGGAAAGGCGCTGAACGAGCTGCTGACCTCCTGCGAGCGGGAGGGGCAGCTGACCCTGTTCCGAGGGGGAAGTCTCCGAAGCAAGCGCTGCAAAAAGGCAAAGGACCTGACGGCGGAGGGCCAGCGCCAGTGGCGGGAGCTGCTGGGGCTGAAGCGCTATCTGCTGGATTTCTCCCTGCTGGCGGAGCGGACGGTGTCGGAGACTGTGCTCTGGCAGGAGTACATGGTGTACGCGGCGCTGTTAGGCATCGCCGAGCAGGTGTTGGAGCAGGTGCGGACCCTGTATCCTCAGCAGCTTTCTCAGGTGGAGCGGTATCAGCGTTACCTGCATGGCACGAATCAATATAACCACTATCTCTATGCCGCCGTGGCGCGGCAGCGGCAGGCGGCTCAGGCGGCCCGCAGCGGGGGAAGCGGCGGCTTTGCCTCCCTTGGCGGTGGCGGCGGCTTTTCCGGCGGCGGCAGCGTGGGGACCCGCTGACCGCCTTTGACCAGATGTTCTTTTTTCTGCCCCATGGGGCAAATATACAGGAATAGGAGAATCACTATGGGATTATTCAGCAACAATAAGAAGCTCTGCCCGATTTGCGGCAATCCGACGCCCCGGCTGCTGCCCACAAAGATCGACGGCCAGCCCATCTGCAAGGAGTGCGACAGCAAGATCGATCTGCCCGCCGGGACCGTGAACCAGATGTCCCTGACGGACTTCAAGAAGTATCTCGTCGATTTTCAGGACAATCAGGCCTTGCAGGCCGAGTTTACCACCACTTACCACTTCAACATCGGCTTTTGGGGCTGCTCCGTGTTTCTGGATGAGACCCACGGCCTGTTCCGCATGAAGGAGGACAGCGGCTGGGTCTTTCAGGGCAAGGAGCTGAAGTCCTTCCGCATTTCCGAGGATCGCAGCCCCCTGTTTGAAAGCGGCAGCGGTACGCTGAAGTGCACCGCCAGCGACGTTCCCGCCCGGGTGAACGCCATGGCGGACACCATCGCCCGGTTCCACATGGAAAAGCAGGAGTTTGAGCGCCGGGAGGCCATGGAGGGCCTGCGCCGCTGCATAGACGAGACTAACGAGGAACGCCGGGAACGGGAGCGGACCAACGATCTCTACCGGCCCCGGTTCGACGTGCCCGCCCCTGTCAAGGAGTTCCGTGTTGAGCTGACGTTGGACCACCCCTATTGGAAGTCCTTTGACGAGAAGATCTCCGCCCCGGAATTTGACCGGGACTATCCCCGGGCCGAGGATTACCTGCGGACCTACCGGGAGCAGACGGAGGAGCTGCACCTGCTGGCCTCCAAGCTGATGCGGATGATCGACCCCAACGCGGGGGAGACCCGGATCGGCGGCGGGGCGCAGAGCGTACAGGCGGCCCAGCCCACGGTGACGCTTCCCACAGACGCCGTCAGCGAGATCCAGAAGTACAAGGCGCTGCTGGACGCCGGCGTGCTGACGGAGGAGGAATTCTCCGCCAAGAAGCGTCAGCTTCTGGGAATTTGAGGGAGGAACGCATGAAGAAGCTTTTATCTTGCCTGCTGGCAATGGTCATGGCCCTGTCCCTGGTATCCTGCGGCGGGTCGGAGGACGTCTCCGACAACGCCGGAGCGGAGGGGGAGAGCTGGGCGGTCTACTGGTACCTCTGCGGCAGCGATCTGGAGAGCAACGGCGGCTTTGCCACCATGGATCTCTCCGAAATGATGGAAGTGGAACTGCCGGAGAACGTGAACGTGGTCATTGAGACCGGCGGCGCGTCCGTCTGGCAGAACGATGAGGTGGACCCCTCCAAATTGCAGCGCTGGCTCTATAACAGCGAGGGCCTGCAGCTTTTGGAGGAGAGCGAGACCGCCAACATGGGCGATGCCCAGACGCTGTACGAGTTTTTGGACTTCGCCAGCACCAACTATCCCGCCGACCGGGTGGCCGTGACCTTCTGGAACCACGGCGGTGGCAGCGTCAGCGGCGCGGCCTTTGACGAGCTGCACGGGCTGGATTCTCTGGACCTTGCCGAGATGTATCAGGCCTTTGACGCGGTGTGGCCCGCTGACAAGGACGACCCGGCGCTGGAACTGATCGGCTTTGACACCTGCCTGATGGCCACGGTGGACGTGGCCGCCGTGTTCCAGAACTTCGCGAAATACTTAGTGGCCTCCGAGGAAGTGGAGCCGGCCAACGGTTGGCTGTATTCCAGCTGGCTGGGGGCCTTGGCAGAGGACCCGGCCATGGACGGCGCCCGGCTGGGCCGCGCCATCTGCGACAGCTATTACGAGGGCTGCGAGGCCGTGGGGACGCAGGATCAGACCACCCTCTCCCTGACGGATCTGAGAAAGCTGACACCGCTGCTGGAGGCCTACGAGACCTTTGGTCAGGAGGCGCTGGCGGCCGCGGCGGAGGACCCCGCCTTCTTCGCGGAGCTGGGCCGCGCCGCCGCCCAGAGCGAGAACTACGGCGGCAACACCCGGGAGCAGGGCTTTACCAACATGGTGGACATGGGCCATCTGGCCCGGCAGACGGCGTGGCTGCTGCCCTCTGCCCAAAGCGTTTCCGACGCGCTGGCGGACTGCGTGCTCTACAAGGTGGGCGGGCCCTACCGGGCGGAGGCCACCGGCCTGAGCTGCTACTATTCCTATAACGGCGACATGGACGATCTCAACGGTTATCTCACCGTGGGCGAGGGCCTTGCCTTCAAGTATCTCTACGCCTATGAGCTGACCGGCGAGGTGGCGGAGGGCGGCGAGGACTATCTGGCGGAGCTGGATATCCAGGAGCTGCCGGAGCGCATGACCCTGCCGGAGACAGGCTGGGACGGCGCGCCCATTCACGTCACCGATGACGGCATCTCCTATCTGGAGCTTGGCCCGGAGGCCAACTCCGTGCTGGCTGGGATCGGCTTCTCCCTGTTCTATGTGGACGAGGAGACGGATCAAATGCTCCTGCTGGGAACGGACAACGACATGAACGCCGATTGGGACAACGGCGTGTTTTACGACAACTTCCGGGGCGTCTGGGGCGCGCTGGACGGCAATCTGGTGTACATGGAGCTGTCCTTCGACGGCGAGGACTACAACCTCTACTCCGTGCCCATCCTCTTGAACGGCGAGGCCTACAATTTGCAGGTGGCCTACGAGTTCGACACGGAGGAATGGAGCATTTTGGGAGCTACCCAGGGTCTGGACCCCTCCGGCATGGCCAGCAAGGAACGGCGGCTGCTGAAGGAGGGAGACGTGGTCACGACCATCTGGAAGCTGGCCACCCTCAGCGGGGACGACGAATTTGAAATGTATGCCGCCGACGAGGTGACGGTGACAGCCGACACCGCCTTCGGCGAGGCACCGCTGTTCGACGGCACCTATTCCATGGTCATTGAAATGCGGGACGTGGCGGGCAATTACGCCTATTCCGACGCTGTGAGTTTTGAATGTGTGGACGGGCAGGTCACCTCCACCACGATCTACGAGGACTGAGCGGGAGCCGCCCCTTAAGTAGACAGCGGCAGGCATCGCTGCTCGCTCCGAGCCGGGATAAGTTTTAGCGTGTCGAAAAAGTCTTTTCTCTCCACTGAACCAGTTTTCAATGGCAGAATTTGCCCGGGGCGAAACGCTCCAGCACGGCTGCTTTGTGCGAGAAGTACCATCTAAGCTCTCGTGCTGTACAAAAGCGGAAAGCTGATTTTGAAAAATTTGTTTTGGGCTTTTTGGGAAAACAATTTCTGCGCTTGCGCATTATGACACAAAACATCGAGGGGGCTATAAGCCCTCTCGATGCTTTTTTAATGAGGCAAAAACCCATTTATCCCCCGAAAAGGTGGATACAGATGCCATGTAGCTTATCCCTGCCGCAGCAAATTGAACAGAGTGTCATTAAGGAAAAACTGCTTTTCGCCGGGTTTCGTAAGATTTCTTCCGAAGTTCAAAAAAAGTTCTTGCATCGTACACCGGTGTACGGTGTATGATTTTATCGCGAAAAAAGAGGCCGGATGCAAATGGATGCTGACCGGCAGCGGTGGCCGCCCCGATGACATTTCATGTCGAAAAAAGGACGTTTCATGCAGACGTCCCCACAAAGCGCGGGAAAGCTGGTACACTAAGTTCGTAAACCTGTAAAAGTGCCCGGGGGCGCCCCCGGGCCCGTAGGGGAAACCCCTACGGGATACCACTCTGCCCGCGGGAGATAGGACCCGGGCGGGGAAAAACCAAAGGAGGACACCTATGAAAAAACGAATTTTGAGCTGTTTTATGGCGCTGGCCCTGTGCCTGACGCTGCTGCCAGCCACGGCGCAGGCGGCGGACACGCACGCGGAGCAGCAGCACTGCCTCTGCGGTATGAGCGACTGCAACGGGGAAGGCCATGGGACGGAAAACACCTTGGTCACCTTTAACCAGTGGCTGGGCAGCAGCCAGACAGGCGGTAAATTGCAGTTGCTTGTTGGCGGACCAAATAATACAGGCGGAACTCCGCAGGATACACAGGACAATAAGTTTGTTTTGACAGGCGGCAACTATTACCTGAAAACGAGAACGGCGGAAGAAACTTTTCTTGATGGCGATGTTACGATCAAGTATCCCATTGTGATCCGGGGCGATGTCACCATCTGCCTGAACGGCCAGACGATCCAAAGCAAAGGCGGAGGTATGCCCGTGTTTGAGGTCCAATCCGACGCCACGCTGACCTTGACGGACTGCCAAAACAATAAGGGCAAAGTCACGCACGCCAGCGACGGCTCCGGCTGCGGCGTGAAAGTGGAAAGCGGCGGCACCTTTAATATGTATGGCGGCAAGATCACCGGCAACACGACGAACACCTACGGCGGCGGCGTGTATGTGTACGGCGGGAACAGCAAATTCAACATGTACGGCGGTACCATCACCGACAACACGGCGACCAAAGGCGGCGGCGTGTATGTGGACGACAAAGGTGTGCATAAGGACGGCGCCACTTTCACTATGAACAACACCGCCAGCGTCAGCGGCAACACGGCGAACCAAGGCGGCGGCGTGTATGTCAGCAACAACGGCACTTTCAACATGAACGACGGCGCCATCAGCGACAACAAGGCGACGAACAGCGATGAGAGGAACACCACCTACGGCGGCGTGTATGTCAGCGGCGGCACCTTCACCATGAACGGCGGGGCATCGAGTGTCAGCAAGAACACGGCGAAAAACGGCGGCGGCGTATCTGTGTCATCCGGCACCTTCAACATGAACGACGGCAAGATCAGCGGCAACACCGGCAACGGTGTGTTTGTCCACGATAACGCCACCTTCACCGTGTCCAACACGCCGACCGTCACGGGGAACACGATCACAAAGAACGGTGCTGCCAGCAATGTGTTTCTGACTTGGGGCGCCAAAATCACCATCGGCACGGGCGGTCTGAACTGCGACGATGGTAGCATCGGCGTGACCAAGGGCGCGGGCCGCGCGGGCGACGCCATTGCCACCGGCGCGAATAAGGATTACAGCGGCAAATTTTTCGTCGACGACAACAAGTACAAGGTCGGGTACGACGAGACTCACAAGCAGCTGGTGCTGGCAGAGAAGGACACGTCCGCCGAGACGCACACGCACTGCCTCTGCGGCAAGACGCATACCGCCATCGGCGACCACAAGACTGATACGCAGATCACCTTTGACACGAAGCTGTGGATGGACAACGGCGTGCTGAAGAAAGGAAACGGTGACTGGACGAAGGGCACGGTCAACCGAGCTGACGGAGGTGCTGTTTCCCACGAGGGCTATGTCCTTACGACGGGCAGCTATTATCTGGACGATAACCTGACCCTCAACGGTGCGGCTATCCTGATCGACGGTGATGTCAAGCTCTGCCTCAACGGTCATACCATCGACCGCGCGAACGGCAATGCGGCGCTTGACTATGTGATCTGGGTCCTTGGCGAAAACAATGCGCATCTGACCCTGACCGACTGCGTGGGCGGCGGTACGATCAAAGGCGGCGGCAACGGCGGCGTAGATATATTCGGCTTCTGCACGCTGGATATGTTTGGCGGCACCATCACCGGCAACACCAACAGCGGCGTAAACGTTGGCCAATTCGGTGAATTCAATATGTACGGCGGCAAGATCACCGGCAACAGCGCTGGATTTGGCGGCGGCGTTTACACATACGGCAAATTTACCATGAGCGGCGGCAGCATCACCAACAATACAGCCACCGAAAAAGGCGGCGGCGTGCTTGTGGGCGGCGGCACGTTCACCGTGTCCGGCAATGTCAACATCACGAACAATAAGGTGAACAACGAGCGGAACAACGTGTATCTGTCCAAGGCCAACAAAACCGTCATCGGTGTTGCCGGAGCGCTGAGCGGGGGCGCGCGCATCGGCGTGACGCCGGAAACATGGCCTGTTGGCAATGGTCAGGTGGCTATCGCCTCCGGGGAAAGCACGGCGACCGGTGGGACGCATTACGACATGACGCGCGTCGATATGAACTGCTTCCAGAGCGATAACGGCGAGTACCAAACCAGTCTTGCGAATAATACGGTTTTGCTTGCCAAGAAGGGCGGCACGACACCCGCCGGGAAACCAGACCCGAAATACACCCCGCCCACGGCAAAGACCGGACTGGTTTACAACGGCACGGCGCAGGTGCTCATCAACAAGGGCAGCGTCGAGGGCGGTATAATGCAATACCGCTTGGACAACGGCGCTTACAGCCCCGACCTTCCCACCGCGACCAACGCGGGCATCTACACCGTTTGGTATAAGGTCGTGGGTGATGCTACGCACAACGATGTAGCGGAGCAGTCGCTCAAGGTATGGATCGAAAAGGCCCTGCTCAGCGGCACGCCCACCTTCACGAAGGTCACCGAGGCAGGCAAGACCTTGAAGGATGTGACCTTTACGAAGGCTGACGGCTGGCCTGAGGGTAAATTCGAGTGGGGCAACGGTGTGCTTGGCTATTTAGAGGATAAACCGCTCGTGCAGGGAAAGGCATATTCGTGGTTGTATCTCGCGGATAATTATTATGCGAAAGGCTCGGTAGTGCTGTGGGCGGATCCGTCCTCCGGCGGCGGCTCCACGGGCAGCGGCGGCTCTTCCTCCGACCGGGACGACTACGACAGCAACCCGGTCATCAAGACGGAGACAAAGAACAATTCTGACGGCTCCACCACCAAAACCGAGACCCGCAAAGACGGCTCCGTGACCGCGACCACCACCGGCAAGGACGGCAGCACCTCCAAGACCGAGACCAAGAAGGACGGCAGCTCCGTCACCGAAAATAAGGCCGCTGACGGCTCCACCGGCACGGTGAAGACCGACAAGAACGGCCAGACCGAAGCGGCGGCCAAGGTCAGCGTCAAGGCCGTGGAGGACGCGAAGAAGAACGGCGAGCCGGTGAAGGCTCCCGTGGAGGTCAAGGCTTCCCGCAACAGCAATACCGCCCCCACCGTCAAGGTGGAGCTGCCCCAGAACTCCGGCAAGACCGAGGTGGAAATTCCCGTTTCCAACGCGAACGCCGGCACCGTGGCGGTCCTCGTCCACGCGGACGGCACGGAGGAGATTTTGAAAAACTCCATTCCCACCGAGAACGGCATCCGCCTCACCATGGACGGCAGCGCGACGGTGAAGATCGTTGACAACTCCAAGGACTTCATCGACACCCGGAATCACTGGGCGAGGGAGGAGATCGACTTCGTCAGCGCCCGCGAGCTGGTCAACGGCATGAGCGATACGATCTACGCGCCCAACAATTCCACTACCCGGGCGCAGCTTTGGACGATCCTCGCCCGCCAGAACGACGCGGACCTGACCGGCGGCAGCGTTTGGTACGAAAAGGCCCAGAATTGGGCCAAGGACAAGGGCGTTTCCGACGGCGCGAACCCCAACGCCGCCATCAACCGCGCCCAGATGGTAACGATGCTGTGGCGTGCCGTGGGCCAGCCCGCTCCTGCGACTGCGGCCACGTTCACCGACGTTTCCGCTGACGCTTACTATGCGGACGCGGTGTCCTGGGCCGTGGAAAACGGTATCACCACCGGCATCGGCAACGGTCGTTTTGACCCCACCGGCGCCTGCACGAGAGCGCAGATCGCCGCGTTCCTGACGCGGCTGTACGCGGAAAAGTGAGATCAAAACCTCTTATAAAATCCCTCCCCGGTTCAGATTTTGAACCGGAGAGGGCAGGCGTCAAAGCAGGCGGCAGCTAAGAGACAATCGTAACGGAACGTTTCATCCTCATCTTTTTTTGAACGCCGCAAAATTCTGCATTTTTCTGGAAAAAGATGCGGATAACACTGGCATAATCTAATGCCGCTTGGCGAACGTCAAAAACCCTAAAAACCGGCTAAGAACCGTATCCATCAGGACCTGTGCGGCGATATTGACAACGATTGAATAAGCTGTCTGTGTGTCTCCTGCGGAGAGGGGACCGCACAAGCGGATCTCCGAGGTTTTTGCGTTGACGGATGAAAGGGGAGGTGTTACAGTATATCAAGAGAAACCAACACAGACCGAAAAGGTGAGCGTTCATGATACAAATTGGCTTTTGCGACGATGATCTGTCCATATTGAGTGAGCTGCGGATGCTGTTGGACCGCTACCGGGTGGAACGGAACGTGGAAATTGCATCCGCGGCCTTTCAGAGTCCTCTGGAGCTGCTGACAGAGATTGAGCGGGGGACCCGCTTTGATATTCTGCTGCTGGATGTGATGATGCCGGGGGAGAACGGGATCGATACCGCCCGGGAGATCCGCCGGTATGACCAGAGCATGAAAATTATTTTCCTTACCTCCTCAGCGGAATTCGCCGTGGAGTCCTACACCGTGGGGGCCTATTTCTACCAGCTCAAGCCCATCTGGCAGGAGAGTTTTTTCCGCTTGCTGGACTCCGTGATCGCGGAATGTGCCAAAAGCGGCAGTATGAGCCTGATCCTCCGCTGCAAAAGCGGCATCACCCGGGTGGAGCTGGACAAGCTGGAATACTGCGAGGTGCTTGGCAGGGCCCTGTGGCTGCACCTGACGGATGGCACGGTGCTGGAGAGCGGCGGCGGTATGGACCATCTCTGCGAGCAGCTGGCGGAGCATGACAATTTCCTGCGGATCCACCGGTCCTATCTGGTGAATCTGGATCACATCAAGTCCATCGTGCCCAAGGCCATCACCATGGATTCTCTGGCGGAACTGCCCGTCCCACGGGGAAAATACGCGGAATTGAAGGATCTGTATCTGGAATACGCCTTCCGCAGAAAGCAGGTGTTTTTGACATGACGGCGGATACAGTCCTCTATCTCTGCAACACCGTGGCGGTGGGCCTGTTTGGCATCGTGCTCTCCGCCGCCTTCTGCAACATCCGGTGGACCCGGCGGAACGTCTGCTGCATGGTTGCTTCCACCCTGGCCATTTTCCTGATCCAGGGAATCGTCTATCTGGGGATCGACCCGGCGCTGGGGCCGTATCTCTACCCCCTCCATACTCATCTTCCTCTGGCGATCACCCTCTGCTTGCTGAGCCATGAACGGCTCTGGCCGGTGATCTCCGTGCTGACGGCGTATCTCTGCTGCCAGCTCCGGCGGTGGCTGGCACTGGTGTGCGTGTGGGCCTTTTCCGGGGGCGATCGGATGCAGTATGCGGTGGAGCTGATCGTGACGCTGCCGCTGCTGCTCCTGCTGCTGCGGACGGCACCGGCAGTGCGGTCCGTTTCCCGCTATTCAGTGACCGTCCAGTGCCAGTTCGGCTGCACACCAGCCCTGTATTACGCCTTTGATTACCTGACCCGGGTCTATACGAATCTCCTTGCCGACGGAGACCCGGCTGTGGTGGAGTTCATGCCCTTTGTGTGCTGCGTGGCGTATTTGATGTTTCTGGCACGGCTGTCGAAGGAGCAGGAGGCCCGGGCCCGTCTGGAGCAGCTGCAAAACAGCCTAAATCTGCAAGTCGGTCAGGCGGTGCGGGAGATCGAAGCTCTCCGGGAATCCCAGCAGAAAACCAGAGCCTACCGGCACGATCTGCGGCACCATCTGCAATACCTGTCCGGCTGTCTGGAAAACGGACAGTACGAGCAGGCCCAGCGGTACATCCACGAGATCAACGCGGAAATCGAGGCGGCCCGCGTGGTGACCTACTGCGAGAACGAGGCGGCGAACCTCATCTTCTCCGCCTTCGCGGCCCGGGCGGAGGCTCAGGGCGTGAAATTCTCCCTGCAGGCGGTGCTGCCGCACATCCTGCCCATCTCGGAGAGCGATCTGTGTGTGCTGCTGTCCAATGCGCTGGAAAATGCCCTTCACGCCTGCAAGGGGGCAGACGACAGCATCGAAGTACAGACCTACGAGAGAAACGAAAAATTCTTCTTGCAGGTGGTGAACGACTGCCGGGAGGCCGTGCGGTTCAAGGACGGAATTCCGGTAACGGACCGACCGGGCCACGGCATCGGCGTGAGCAGCATCTGCGCCATTGTGGAGCGGTATGGCGGTCTTTACAGCTTCTCCGTGAGGGAGGGGAAGTTTGTCCTGCGGGTCTCCCTCTGACGGCCAAATTACATTTCATGTCATTTTGGGGACGTTTCGTGCAGAGACGTCCCTTTTTCATGCTTCCCGGTGTATCATGACCATATCAAGAACCAACAGCAGCTTGTAGCTATGTTGATAAAAAAAGGAGGGCCATGATGGGAGCATTCAGTGATAACAAAGAGAACTGTCCGGTCTGCGAACGTGTCAACGAGCGGCCCTTAACAGAATCTGAGCCGTACGCCGCCGCACTTCAGGAAAATCAGGCTTTGCAGGCAGTGTTCCAGTCCACATACTGCTTCCGCGCCGACCAGGGGGACGGTCCCCTGTTTCTGGATGAGGAGCACGGACTGCTGCGCGTAGGGGAGGACGGCTGGGTCCTGGAGGGGAAGGCACTGCGCTCCTTCCGTATTTCCGAGGACGGCGCGCCGCTGTTTGAAAACGGCATCGGTACCTTGAAGTGTACCGTCAGCGATGTGCCCGATCAGGTGAACGTTATGGCGGCGGAGATCGCCCGGTTCCATCTGGAGCGCCAGAGATTTGAGCGCTGGGAGGCCATGGATGGTCTGCACCGCGCAGGGACCGAGAGCAGCGAGGAGCGCCGGGAACGGGAGCGGACCAACGATCTGCGCCGGCCCCGGTTCGATGTGCCTGCCCCCGTCAGAGAATTCCGGGTGGAGCTGACCTTGGATCACCCTTACCAGCCCGCCTTCGACGCGAGGATCGCCGCTCCGGCCTTTGACCGGAACTATCCGCGGACGGAGGATTATCTGAAGTCCTACCGGGAACAGACAGAGGAGCTGCATCTGCTGGCCGCAAAGCTGATGCACATGATCGCCCCCGGCGCGGGGGAGACCCAGAGCGGTTTTGGTTGGGTGCGTTCCATGCAGATGGCGCTCAGCCGGATGCCGCGAACGAGAGCGTTTCTCTTCTGATGCCGGGGCCCAGCCGCCATGGCGGCGGAGGTTGGTCGAGCAAAAACGAATACTCTTGGAGATACAAAAACCCCGGGCGCTGTGCAAGCACAGCGCCCGGGTTCGTCTCTCTGCTGAAAATGAAACGAGCACTTGCCGGAAGACACAGTTTTCCGACAGAAAGGGGATACGGACGAAACCGGCGAGATGACCAAAGGTGGTCCACGTATCACTTAGAATGCCCAAACTGAAAAGTTTTTTGTTTTAGACCTTAAAAAGTTATTGAGTATACAAACTATTTTGGGTATACTATTAGCTGTAGGGAGGCGATACGATGATCAACAGACCGGACTATATCGCGGCAATCGAGCCGTTTATCGACAAGCCGCTCGTCAAGATACTTGCCGGTATCCGTCGCTGCGGCAAGTCTACGATCTTTGAGATGCTGAGAGAGGAACTGCTGCGGCGCGGTATTGGGGAGGACCAGATCATCTGCAAGCGGTACACGGAGATGGATATTCCCGAGAACATCACCGCCAAGCAGATGTATGACGAGCTGACCGCCGCCATGGCGGGCAAGGGACATTGTTACCTCTTGCTGGACGAGATTCAGGAAATCACCGGCTGGGAGAAG
>QWCN01009198.1_pt1 | contig 14190 bp, 17 predicted proteins | sample 1972711 | NCBI WGS metagenome assembly QWCN01 (sample SAMN09866707, study PRJNA288562) | Human gut metagenome isolate term1_stool, whole genome shotgun sequencing... | isolation source: gut | host: Homo sapiens | place: USA: California | reverse complement strand
ACGACCGTTCCGCTCGCCATCGGACAGGAAGCCGTGGATAAACTAACGGACAAGATCGGGGTAGGGGAGCTTTATAAGGAAGTGGACGTAAACAGTACCATAGAGGATACGTCAAATGAAAATGATGTGACCTTAAATTCCCCTTATGTGGACAAAGGCGTATTCGATGATGACACCGTCCGGGAATCTTATCTGCAGGATCTTACAAACAACGGGTATCTCGATGCAGACGGAAACCTTACCGACAGTGGAAAAAGGATCCAGGATGCCCTTGAGCAAAAAGGGATGAAATATGAAACCGCCCGTCAGGAGGCGATCCTCAACGGAATGTCTCTGGAAGAATATTTAGGCCTTACAGACAAAGACAGTAAGGAATCTAAAAAGGGTGAAAGGGAAGACAGCTCTTCGGGAAGCACCCAGGCAGAAGCGTCCGCAAGCGATGCAGAGGAAACCCGGTTTGACGAGGAAAGCAATAAGCCTAAGGAAAAGACAGCAAAAGACCGTTTTGTCAGCAGTCTGGTGTCTATCTGTATTCTTGGAGTTCTTGCGTTCGGGGTATTTATCTACCTCAAAAAAAGATACTAGATTTTTTTTAATTCTCGTGTATAATAAGAATAGGCAATACATCCGGCGTACGCTCCTTTCGTATACGTGTTAATGCCGGATGTCTGCCTGGCGGATAGTTTTTCCGCAATTCCATACGCACCGGATGAATAATCCAAGTTGAAACATCTGCGGCTTTTGATCATTTCCGCGGATGTTTCTTTTTGTCCCGTATGGATTGCCAGAAAATATACGGGAGTTGCACAAGATCAGGATTTTTTGTCATATTAAGGATGGACGGATAAGTCCACGCCACACCCCGCTTTAACCCCCTGCAGTTTCTTATAGATCCTGCAGGGGGTATTTTTTTTGCTCAAAAAAAAGGGAGGATAAACCTCCGCTTTTCTTATGCCATTTTCTTAAATCTTGTAAGGATCTTCTTAAGTGTTGCATTGTTGTAATGGGTATCGTCGTCTAAGAACCCACCGTTGCTTCCGGTGAGGCAGTTTTCGATAGATATGTATTTCACATAGCTGCTTTTGTAATACCGTATATGGAAGCATGGCAATTGTCAGACCAGCACTGCCAGGATCTTTTTTGATCTTCTTAGCATAATATTTCCTTGAAATTTTTCTGATAATGTGCAGAATTTAACAAATTATGAAAATCGTTTTTTTTGCATATTGTGGGAAAAAGAAAGGAGGAAGATAATGGGAAGTCTGAAGGTGCGGGAAAAGAAGAAATTCCCGGTCTTTACATTATTTTTTCTGATCCTGCTGTGTGCGGCAGGGTTTATGTTTTATATGGCATTTAAGGAACAGGTGCCATACTGGATCTCGGATTACAAGAGTAAACAGGTACAGGAAGGGTACACGGATTTTGCGGACTCCGCGGATGGAACCCTTCCCTACGATTTTACGGACAGGAAAACGGCAGCAAAAGCTTCCGATAAGAAAAAATCATCGGAAAAGAAGTCCCAAAATATCCCACAGGACTGGAACGGGGTTGACTGGAACGGACTTAAAAAGATGAACCCGGATATCATTGGCTGGATCCGTATCCCAGACCTTGCTGTAAACTATGCGGTTTTGAAGGGTACCGCGGATAATTATTATCTGTATCATCACATGGACGGTTCCTACAATATCCTCGGGTCCATCTTTGCGGAAAAGGGGACGAGTGAAGATTTGGATGATGCGCATATCATCCTGTACGGACACAACATGGCAAGCGGGCAGATGTTTGGACAGTTATCCAATTATACGGATACGGGCTTTTGGAAGAAGCATTCCTATATGTATATCTATACCCCTGAGGAGACAAGAACGTATGCAATATATGATGTTTATAACTGTCTTGATAATGACAGGACGTACACCATCGGTTTTACCCTTGGCTCAAAGGATTTCCGGAAATGGGTAAAGTATTCTATCAAAAAAGGCTATTATTCCACAGAGTTTAAGCCTACGGGAGATGAACAGATCATCACGTTATCTACCTGTGCGGATTCCGGTGTGATCAACAACCGTTTTATAGCCAACTGTATGCTGGTCGATACTCAGGTAAAAGAGGATTATGTTGCGCCGACACCAACGGCAAAACAGGAAAAATAACCTTCCCCGGTGAGTGGAAGCAGATGTTGATTTTCATATAAATTTTAAGCCCGGAAACCACACACCCTTGGGTATGTGGAGGAAGGGCTCTTTTTTTACAAAAAAATAAAAAAATCTCTTATTTTTTACTTTCTTCTGAAAAATTCAGCATATTAAATACGCTGAAAGGAGGCGAACTGATGCCAGCAAACGAACAGGATGTAAGGATAGCTATAAAGGTAAAACTGTACCCTGACCAGAAAACAATTGAAGAGTTTAAGAAACTGACTACAGCATACAGTGAGGCGGCAACATGGCTTTCTGACCTTATGTTTAATGACTTTTCCAGTCCGGAAATGATAACTGACTGCAGGACACTGCATGATAAATATTATTACGATATAAGACGGAAGAAGGATATGAAGTCACAGCTTGCAGAAAGTCTCATCAGATCCGTATCCGCAAAGTACAAGGCTATTGACACGTCATTTAAGAAACAGTATTACACTTATACGGATGCAGATGGAAATACGGCCAGATATAGAAAAGACCTGAACTGGCTGCAGCATCCGGTTGTGTACAGACGGCCACAGGCAGACCTTGTCCGAGGGCGTGACTGGAGCTTCGTAAATGACGATAACGGAGGGCTCCTCCTTTCTATCGCTACGCTTACAGGACGTACAAAAGTAAGATTCGTGGTAAAAGGCTTTGAGGATGTCATTAGCAGTTCAGATATGCCAGGTTTAAATATTAAAGACCCAAAATGGAAATTCGGAGAAGCGAAACTTCTTTCCTCCGGTGGAAAATGGTTTTTACATATTTCAGCAACGGCAAAGCTTCCAGTAACTGGTAATGAAGATATGAGCAAAATCATGAATGGTGCGAGAGCAATCAACGCGATTGAACTTCATAAAATTTCTGAATACCTACATGTGTCGATGGATTCTCTGATGAAGCTGCCAGAAAAGCCGATGGACACGAATGTGATGCATGCGTTTACGGGGCGTGTTAAAACTGAGGAAGCAAGAAAGGGAATCCAGCTTGCGGATAAACTGTCCGATATGATTCTGTTCCATAGCAGGGTATGTGAGAATGGTAAAAAGATGGATCAGCCCTGGGAGGATAAGTGATGAATAATGTTCTGGAAGATAGCCTCTTTGTAAGCCAAAACAGGAAATTTGATGGAATGCAATCCATCGTCAGGCAGTTTTCAGCAGAGTATGTCGGCAATTCTATTGTCTCTCAGATAAATAGTTAAGGAGTAATATATAAGATGCAAACCAAAAGAAAGAATGGAGATTTGAACAAAGTGTTGAATGAAATTTCAGCATATTTATCCGATATTTCAAACATAGGAAACATTACTCATTATTACTGGAAGACAGGAATTTATGCTGAAAAACTGTTAAAATTATGCTATGGAAAAGAAGCAATTGTGTTTCCTGTTGATATTAAGAAAATTACAGATAAACTGGGAATATGGATTGAAGATGTAGATATAAATGATTTTTCTAATGAACATATTAAAAGACCAAATCATAAAATCGCTCAGTTATCTGTACAGGAAAGTTTTTTCTCAAATGAAAGAGAAGCAGTTATTTATACGGATAAATATGTACCTGCAGCTTCAAAAAGATATGCAATCGCAAATGAAATCGCACAATATATTTTTCACAAAGAGGATAAAAAAATATACAAGAATTACTTTGTAATGCCAATGTGTCCGACAAAGTCAGATGCATTAGTTGCTGAAATTTTTTCTATTTTTCTGTTGATCCCAATGAGAAATTTCCTGCAGGAGTTATATGACTATGTCAAGTATAGGATTAAGGAGCAGAGTATTCCTATAAGCACCGAGGAGTGGATTAAGTATCTGTCAGAAAAAACAGGAGTTTCGGAATATTATGTTGCAAATGGATATCAATATTTAAGAAGTGTTGCATATTGGATATATCAGGCTTGGGAATTAAAAAATACGCCGGAAAAGCTGGCGGAAATTAATATGACGGAAGAAAATCAACAGGAAATATGTAAGTGGATATCAGAAAAAGATTTTTCTAAATTGAAAGATTTGATATTCCAAAATGAATAAACAAAATCCCCATAGCGCATGGGGATTTTTTGTACCGGTTTTTCGTCTCATCTGATACCATACTTCAGCTCTGCTATATTGTACTTACAAAGATCATTACACCAAAGATAAACATCCAGAAAGGAGCATGGATCATGAAGTACATTTTGATGAGAACGGTTTCAGGAAAAACATACTATGCAAGAACAGAGGAAAATAATGCGATCAAAAAAACAGAGGATATCGCTTTGGCACAGAGATTTGCATCAGAGAAGGATGCGAAAAAAATGCGGGACCGGGCAAGCAGGAAACTTAACGGATACAAGATCCATCCGGTTTCAGACGAAAGCCAGAAAGCCCTGCGGGACTCAAAAATTCAAATGACAGACGTAACGCCATCCGTCAGTAATCCTCCGGCTGGCATTTCCAGCAGCTCCCACAGAAAATGTTTCACTGCACAGGAGCGGGCCGCGGTATACAACAAAACAGAAGGTCATTGTGCCATCTGCGGAGAATTTGTCCCATATACCGATTTCACCGTGGATCACATCATCCCGCTTGCAAAAGGTGGCAACAATGATCTGTCAAACCTTCAATGTGCCTGCAGCGTCTGTAACCGTATCAAGCAGGACATACTTCCGGAAGACCTGATGAAGAAGCTGACCAGGATCATGGTATATCAGGTAGGACAAAAAGAAAACAAAAAATATAAAAAAATACTTCGCAAGGCATGCAGATGATCTCTCTGTCCGGATATCCGGGCAGAGCATTTTTGTTGTGTCTTGTATTTTTTCATTTTGCAGGAAATGAAAAAGAAAGGAGAGATTTTTATGAGCAACACAAAAAGTGGGTTTGTCCACTTACACGTCCACGGAGAATACAGTCTTTTGGATGGGATGAGCAAGATTCCTGATCTTGTAAAGAAGATAAAAGACTCCGGGATGACTGCATGTGCCCTGACGGACCATGGTGTCATGAACGGCGTGGTGGACTTTTACAACGAATGTCAGAAACAGGGGATCAAACCTATCCTTGGTTGTGAGTGCTATGAAGCACCCGAAAGCAGGCTGGATAAAAATTCCCATGCAGGAGAGGAAAGGTATCATCACCTGATCCTGTTAGTAAAAAACGAAACCGGATACAAAAACCTCTGCCACCTGGTCTCAAGGTCCAATATCGACGGCTTCTATTACAAGCCGCGGATCGATTTTGAACTGTTAGAGCAGTACCACGAGGGACTTATCTGCCTGAGTGCATGTCTGGCCGGACGTGTTCCGCGTGAGATCCTCCGCGGGATCAGCTGCGGAGATATGGAACCGGCAAAAAAAGCAATCCTAAGATACAGGGAATTGTTTGGGGATGACTATTATCTTGAGATCCAGAACCATGGGATCCGGGAAGAGCAGATAGTCGCTAACGAACTGGTCAGGTTTTCGGACGAACTGGGTATCAAGCTGGTATGTACCAATGACTGTCATTATACCAATTCCGAGGATAAGGAAGCCCATGAGTATCTTCTCTGCCTCCAGACAAAGAAAACGCTGGACAGTCCGGACAGGCTTGTTTACGAAGGTGATTATTCCGTAAAAACGGAAGAGGAGATGCGGCAGTTATTCCCGTCATTGCCACAGGCTTTTGACAATACCCTTGAGGTCGCAGACAAATGCAATTTTGACTTTAAATTTGGCGATTACAGGATGCCAAAAGTCGTTATCCCAAAAGAGTATGGAAATGATTATTTCCGTTACCTGGAGGATGAATCCTGGAAAGGATGGGAAAAACGTTACCCTGTAGGTAACAGAGAACGTGAGACGGCAAAGAAAGATCTGGAGTACGAGCTTGGGATCGTAAAGCAGATGGGATTTGCCGAGTATTTCCTGGATACCCGTAAAACTATCCGATGGTCAAGGGAACATGGGATATTAGTAGGACCGGGACGTGGCTCCGCAGCCGGAAGCCGGATGTGCTACTGTCTGGGGATCACGGATATCGACCCTATCCCATATAACCTGCTGTTTGAGAGGTTCCTCAATCCTGAACGAATATCCATGCCGGATATTGATGTCGACTATAATTATTCTTATAAGGATGATGTGATCGCATTTGAAGCGGAAAGCAACGGCTGGGATCATTTTGCCAAGATGCAGTTCCTGTCTGAATGGTATCTCCCTCAATGCAGTCCATAATTTCCTCAATGGAAAGATCCGCATATTCTGCGATAGTTCCTTTCATAATATTTGCCAGAAAATCCTTTCTGGAAAACAGACGTTTTACGGCTTGGTCTTCCCTCTCTCTTCCGACACAGGAATCCATTGTTAGCCTCGCTGAATCTTTTGTGCTCACCGAGCATCTCCTCCTATTTTTTGTATTCAGAGATACCGGAGCTTATGTGTATTGTATACTTTCTCGTAAAATGCGTCAAATGTACAAACAATTACATATTCTCCTGTCGTATTCTCTGTATTGGCAATATGCAGGAGAGAAGTGGTTGATAAAAAATCGTGGTTTTGAGGATGATAGATTCGAAAGAAGAACTTCCGCGGAATCCTCCGTCCGGTCATTTTTTTAATCCATGATAATGTTCTATCCGCGGATAATCTCTATTTTTTCTTAACTACTTCGGCTCAATTGCAGACTGAAAAACGAGAAAAACACAGTTCTGGAAAATCATTTTGATTAGAAACGATTATTAGAAGTTTTCCGCGGAGGATATTTTTTTTAACCATTTCCTTCTTCATATGGATATGCTTTCTGTCTTGTGCTATTATCAGATAAAGAATAAAGTGCGGAGGAGCAGACTATGGCAAAAGAATATCCGGTCATCGCAGTCATCGGAACAGAAGAATGCAAAAAGGAAATGGAACAGATACAGGAAAAACTGACAAAGCAGAGACACATTGTTGTTCCGATTGGTATGTGTGGCAAAGAAGATCTTGATATGAGATTGGATAAAATCGACCTGGCAGAGGAGCTGTTTGTTGTTAATCCGGCAGGAAAGATAGAAATGAACATTTGGACAGATATCTGCTATGCATATCTGACGGGAAAGGATATAAGTTCTCTGGAGTCCATGTCTTACCGGGAAATACAGGAAAAGGCAAATGACCTTATTTATGGCTCGGAAATGCTGGCTCAGAGACAGTTGGAAATGGTACAGCATAATTCATACATGGATAAGGATATAGTTTCTTTTTCTTACAAGCAGCATACAGTATATGACCCCTGGATTCGAGAGGATATGCAGGATGAGAGATAGAAAGAAGTTATTGAGCATTATCCTTGTATTTGCCATGGTCCTGCAGATGGCATTTCCCACTTATGCAGATACAAGGACAGTCAGAAGGACACTGACAAAGACAACCACTACCTATACGACACAGAAAATCAAATTAAAAAAGAAGGCATCCAAAACATATTCTGTTGTGGGGAAAACTGTTACATACGTTTCATACAGAACAAAAGATAGTAATCCCGTAAAAACGACAAAAAAAATCACGCCTACAACTCCGACGGCAAAACCTGTACCATACCAAATAGCAAATCCGACACCTACACCAGAAGATGATCCTATATTAGTCTCACGAATTAATTTTTGATATAACCATGAACAGCTAAGAGGCTGCTTCACATTTGCTTATCTTATGGAAAGCTTAAGAGGTAAAGTCCATCGTCAAATATAATCGTCTTATAACCCTGCAACACGGACATTTCCGTCGGGTGCGGAGGATGAAAAACGGTGACGTATAGAGACATCTAGCCGGTTCTCTTTTGGGAACCCGCCAGATTTATCTGTGCGGAGCAGTCAGAAAAGTTTTCTTGCCGCCAAAAATTCCAGCATACTAAAAATAGAGCAAAAAAATACTTAAAAAAGGAGCATCTGCTAATGAAAGACATGAAGGATTTGAAAAAATTAAAAGAAAAAGAATTCGCTGAGAAAGCCGACAGAAGCAAGAACACAATATCGCTGCTTAGAAAACATTCCTCGGAGGACGACGGCTGCTGGGTAGCTGAACCATAAGAAAAGCCCCGGTTTTACCGGGGGCCAGTAAGATGCTCGATTATTCAATAGCCGTAGTAGTTCACGTCTTATGTTTGTACGAGATGGCAACCTGCACGTTGCCTTCTGCGGTGGAGGAAGTTAAAAAGGAAAGTGTTGGGCCTGAGACAAAATCAGGTGTGTAACATTTTCGTCAATCACTCCTTTCGTTTATGACACCTGCGGGGCTCGAAATTGACCGCAGGTGTCTTTTTTTGCATAATAGTTTATAGAAAGCCGGACTGTTGAACAGTCTGGATATTCCTTTTCAGACCGGTATAAGCGACAGGTTCAGGAGCATGAACAATCAGAAGCAAATAAAATATCTGGAATGGTAGTGGTTAAAAAAGATTTCTCCTTCTTTATCCATCCATTTTTCATGTTTTCTGCATATGAAAACTTACGTTCGTTTTGCTTGCTAATTTGTCCAAAATATGGCATATTAATATGGTATATAAGAAAAGGAGAGATGTGTTGTGATATTGATTACGGTTGTTGATGATCGTATGGGAATGTGCTTTAACCGGCGAAGGCTGAGTCGGGACAGAGTTCTATCTGATAAGATATTGACTTTAACTAATGGAAAAGTCCTTTGGATGAGCTCTTATTCGGAAAAACTTTTCGGTTCTGTCAAACACTCCCAGATCAATATAGATGATGATTGCCTTCGGGAGGCAGCAGCAGGTGAGTATTGCTTTGTAGAAACAGAGGATCCAGCTACAGCCAAAGACTGGATTGAGCAGATCATTCTTTTTAAATGGAATCGCAGGTATCCTGCAGATGTATTCTTTAACATTGATCTGAATGGATGGAAACTTAAATATTCCGAAGATTTTGAGGGAAATTCACATGACAAGATTACAATGGAGGTATACGATGCAAAAAAATAAAAAATTTCTTTTACCCATAATAACTGCCATAAGCATTCTGTTTTCAGGATATATTCCTGTAATGGCTGATGTTGATCTTTCTACTATTCCTGCATACACAGGAGAACCTTACGTGGTAATCAACGATAATGTTCCGGATTTTCCGGAAGATGACTTTACAACCGATTCCTTTGAGTCATACAGTGATCTGGATAACTTAGGCAGATGTGGTGTCGCATACGCCAATATAGGACAGGATCTCATGCCTACCGAAAAGAGTTATACTCTTGCAGATGCAGAATACAGAGTAAAACCTGCACACAATAATATGAAGAACCAGATTTATATACTCCAACCCCGAGATGAGTGGAATATGTATTTAATAATGCGACACGATGTCCAGGACTATTCATCCATCCATCAATTAGCAGATAATTTGAATAGATTGCTGTACTTTAAGGAAAGGATAACTGCAATGGCTGCCATGGTGCTGATTGAAACTCAAACTGGATTAAGGACAGGTGAACTCTTTTCATTAAAGGTTGGGTGTTTAAAGGAAACGAAGATTCTGGATAATCAGACGGCGTATTTTTTAGAATATCAAACTTGGAAACGTCATAGAAATGTCGCCTCATCTATAGTTAAAATTCATGCCAATGACATTGTAAAACTTGCTTATGACACTTTATTAGGCCTACACAGTAATATACAAAATGATACTTTGTTGTATCCGTATAAGGAAACTCCGGTAGAGCCATCTGGTGCTATCCGTAGATTAATCAGCTTATTTAGATATTTTGAAAAAATAGATGAGTTTATAAAAAATAATAACTACAATATCGAAAGAGATATTGACGAAATATGTAAAAAATTGGCAGAACGGATTCCAATTAGAGTTAAAACAGGAGGTGTCTGTATTAAGTCTTCACGGTTTAGAGAATGTGCGAAGGATTCTGCTACCAATGAATTTTATTGTGCGTATGGAGTCTGCCCTAACATATGTACTTTTTATTATATGGCAGACATATCATACAGACAGGCAAAAGAACTTGTTGAAAATATTGAATGTAACAAAAGCAGGGGATGCATAAAACAGGCACAAAAAAGCTTTAATATGTTGAATACTTTACTAAATCAAAAACTCATTCCGCAAATTGGACAACTGAAAGATTCTATTAATAAAAGAGGAGCTAGCTCTGTTATAGAAAAGCATTCAAATATGGAATACTTAATTATAAATCTGGACTCAGTCGAGAAGGAGATTGAAAAATGGAGATTATTGACATTGTAAATAAAAAACTACAAGATATGGGAGTATCTAATATATCAGATACTATTAAAAAACATTTATATAAAATTGAGGAGCTTATTTCTGCAAAGGATTCTGAATTGAATGGTCTATCAAAAAAAATGCATGATTGTGATTATGATGTTAAATCCATTGCAGAACAGGTAGGCTTAGCAAGGGCAACATTTTACAAATATGATGTTCTACAAAAATATGTAGTATATTCTAAAGTTCAGAGTCGAAAAAATAACCCATATGCAGAAATAGAAAGATTAAAACAGATAATACAGGAGCAAAAAGACACAATTAGCTTGTTTGAACAACGAGATTGTAATATGATGTTGTTAGAGGAAAAAAATCAGCAACAAGCAAAAATCATACAGGAACAAAATGACACGATAGAGCGATTAAAAAAAATGAAAATTATGAAATTTTCAAAGTGATTTTACTTATTAATAAGCGTACACGCAGTAGACACACTCCACTTTTTACATAATACAATCGCTGCCACCTGATTGGATACCAGTTGACAGCAGAAAATGCAAATGAGAAAAATCTGATTACCGGTACAAGGTATCTGAACGTAGAAGGAATGCTGCCATTTGAAAATATGGTGGCCGACTACATTAAAGAAACTGATTACCATGTTTTATACAGGGTTACTCCAATATTTGATGGAGATAATCTTGTTGCAGACGGTGTGCAGATGGAAGCTGAGTCCGTGGAAGACAATGGAGATGGTATTCTCTTTAATGTTTTTTGCTATAATGTGCAGCCTGGCATCAATATTGATTATGCTACCGGGGACAGCTCTTTGTCTGGAGAAAGCACAGATGTTTCCGCGGATACAGCAAATACAGAATATGTGTTAAACGTAAATACAAAGAAATTCCATAAACCTACATGTTCCGCAGCCAAACAGATGAAAGAAGAAAATAAACAGGAATATTCCGGTTCCAGAGATGATTTAATTGCCCAGGGATATGAACCTTGCAAGAAGTGCAATCCATAATAATATAGTATAGCCGTGGACAGCAGAAATACTGCACCTTTCCTTTCGTTTTGACACCTGTAGGGTTCGAAATTAACTACAGGTGTCTTTTTTTTGTATAACAGTTTGTCTCATTATAATACAACGAAGTATATTCTCTCCGCGGAAACCATTTCTTTCCATATTAAAGATACTGGATGAATAATTTCGCTCCGCGGATATAACACAGATAAGCATTGTGTTACAACAAACTACCAGTTCAGTATGGCAAGGTTCTTTTGTCATTATTCGCAAAAGAAATTGAAACATATCAGGTGAAAATTTGTTAGTCTGATATGGGATTTGTTTCTACTTTGTCATCTACAATGAACGCGTTTGAAATTAGGGCTACTTTACATAAGTTTATTATTGTTAACGCCATTGAATAAAGCTGAGAACTTTTCTTTCCGCGGAGCCATCCCGAAGTTCCACTTTGCAAGAGCTGCGGATGTCAGGAGTATACAAGCAGCAGGCTACAATTTCCGCGGAATATATTTATTCTATGTTTTGCAGTACCGTATAACGCCAACTTAATAGTTCTCAAAATAAAGACCATTTTTTCGCACCAAAATCACCATGTTGAAATACGAAAAAATATCAATGAAAAATAATGTTCAGGATGACACGCTGATTAATGAGATGCTTGAGGAATGTCGTATAATTAATGACCGCCTGTTTGACGAATTTGGAACAAATGAGAAGCAGTTATACTTGGATTTGGCAGAAATGTTTGAAGATGTAGCAAATCATATTTTTGCCAAACAATCCGACTTAAGAAAGGAAATAGGTGAGATTATGGGTGGAAGAATCCTTGAACTGGAATCCGAGAGATTGTTAAGAACCGGCGAGGAAAAAGGTGAAGAAAAAGCCAAGTTGGATATTGCAAAAAAAATGCTGGAACGAGGCTTTTCTCTGGAAGATATTCAATTCTCTACCGGGCTTTCAAAAGAGAAACTGGAAGAAATCTAAATTCTCATTTTAAGGAGGTGGTATCGACCATCTCCCTTTTTGTATCTAAATAATCTTCTCATATTTGCTATATATTCGATGGGTTAATCTTTGCTCAAATACGCAAGAACAATTTTCATATTCTCATCCTTTCGTCATCTTTACAAAACTCAAAAACGAAAGGAGAAAATATGAGTAGAAAATCAGATACAGTCTGCTACTAAAAATAAAATATGAGTAGAAAATCAGAAAACCTTAACACCATTCGCCAGTCCTGTGGCAGCAGAATAGTAGTAAACGGAGTGTCCTGCATTGCCCCAATCACAGACAGAGAGACGTATGACAGCAGTCTTCTCTACAGCGCTGCAAAAAATAAACACGCAAAAGAATCTCTTGTCTGGAATCCCATGTCTGAAGAATGGAAAGAAAACTGCAGGGACCGATTCTGGTTCCAGGATACGGTCGAAGAAGCGATCAGATTACATCCGCAGATGGATAACCACCTGTTCGATCTTAAAGAACGCCTGCTTTCTTTTGCAGGAGAAGCAGTGTGCCTGCCAGCTTATGAGCCTGATCTGGAAAATATCATGGATTACGGTCAATTTTGGCTTGGATACAATGCAGAAAGGATGCGGGGAGAGGATTGCCACTGCCACTCCAATTCAGCATTACTATGGGAGGCGAACAAAGACAAGACTGTGATCTGCACCGGGTATGCGCTCTCCGCGGATGGAATGTGGAGACAACACAGCTGGCTGATACACAGAAAACCGCGGTCAAACAGGGTTATTGAAACAACAGTACCGAGGATTTTGTATTATGGTTTTGCCATGACACCGGAACTTTGCGAGGAATTTGTGAAAGAGAATGTCTGGTAAATAGGGAGAAGAGATGTTTCAGAAATTAATTTTTGAAGCATCTCTTTTTTGCGTACAAAAAGGCCGCAGCATTCTGCGACCTTACCGGCTTGATATTAATAAATATTAAAGACCATAATGTTTAAACAGTTCCTGCATATAAGCATTGTCCTTCGTCATTCTTTCGAAAGCATCGTAATTTTTGTCTCTGACAAGAAATGAAATCAGCTTATTGTAACGTTCGCTTTCCTTTCTGCGACCTTCTTCGATTCCTTCTTCAAGTCCTTCTTCTCGGCCTTTTTCCATATAATCATTTCGCATCATTTCCAGAGTCATATAGTCTTTCCTCCATTCTTCATTCGAACGAGCTTTACGCAAAGCTTCGTCCATATTATTGATTAATGGGTTCATGCATTTTTCTGGGACCTCAGATGTACGGATATAAGTAAGGAGTTCTTTTATCTCAGGCGAGATATACGAATCATCGCTTCCATTTACGTTAACGAAAACTTTAATGGCATCGTCTCCAAGCCTTAATTTAGGATATTCTATGCATTGATTTTCGAAAGTATAAATATATCCATCTCTTCCGAAGAGATCAAAAGTGCAAATGAATATGACAAAACTTTTCTTGAGTTTTGAGTAATCCACTCCTTTTTTAATCAGATCCATATCAATAAAGCCCTGGTAGTAGCGGCTTCTTTTGGGAATATTTTTGAAAAAAGATGTCTGCATTTCGCAGTCATATACTGTTTTTCCGTCATCCACATAAATATCCAGCCTCACGCTTTTGGCGTCTACCTTAAGATCTATTGTTTTCTGAGGTTCCAAATACTCGATACGATCAATTTTAATACCAAGTATTTCTTCGAGAAATGGTTTACAAATATCTTTATCCTGCATGATTTTGCAAAACATAAAGTCATTTGTAAAGCCCAGTTCCTCGTACTTTTGTA
>QWCN01004682.1_pt1 | contig 14192 bp, 9 predicted proteins | sample 1972711 | NCBI WGS metagenome assembly QWCN01 (sample SAMN09866707, study PRJNA288562) | Human gut metagenome isolate term1_stool, whole genome shotgun sequencing... | isolation source: gut | host: Homo sapiens | place: USA: California | reverse complement strand
GGGAGGAAGGGACTTTCTCCAGAAAGTCCCTTCCTCCCCTCCCCAATCTCCCGTTCCCCTCCCCACATCTTCCTTTCCTTCCACACTCAAAAGCGAGATCGCCATGAGTGAAACGCCCACTACGCGCCCGGCTCCAAAGCAGCGCACCTACCGCAAAAATCAGTTTCTTTTCGCCCTGATCGGCAAGATGAAGCTGTGGCCTTCTCGGAAGGGCATCCTCCACGGCATCCGGACAATGGAAATCGCGGGCGACCACGCCGTGATCACCACGCACTGCGGCAGGACCTTTACCGTGCGCGATTCCCGCACCTCAAGGGCCAGCCGATGGCTCCGCAACAAGATATTCGCGGATCCGTGTCCGATTTGTGCCATCCCCGAATGGAAACTCAAGAAATATCAGGGAACCGTGTTCCGCAAAAGGTCCGGCGCGATCCTGCGTACGGAGGGAGGCGGACAATGATCTTCAGCGAAGAACAGCAACGGCGGCTTGGCGAACTCGGTGCGACGTCCGAAGACCTGCAAGCCGGGTTTGCGGACAGCACAGAGCGTAACCGTGCCTTCCAGCGCCTTGAGTCCCGGCTCGTCACGGAGCAGCACGAACGCCTCGACGCCCTGTGCGAAGGCCCACGCAGGCCGTTTATTCTGGAACTGGAGGAACGCCTTTCCGCCGTTCTGCGCACGGCGGGTTTCCTTCAGGTGCATACCCCGATCATCCTGTCCCGCGCGCGCCTCGAAAAAATGGGCGTATTCGATGGCTCGATTATGGAAAAGCAGGTGTTCTGGATCGACTCCAAACGTTGTCTGAGGCCCATGTTGGCACCGCATCTGTATGAATACATGCGCGAAGTCGGGAGACTGCGCCCCCGCCCGGTGCGGCTGTTCGAGGTCGGCCCGTGCTTCCGCCGCGAGACGCAGGGACAACGCCACGCCAACGAATTCACCATGCTGAACCTTGTGGAAATGGGCTTGCCCGAAGGCACGGATCTCAATGCCCGCCTGTGCGAACTCGGCGCGATGGTGCTTGATGCCGCCGGGATCGAGGGCTGGCGCATGACGGACGAGGATTCCGCCGTTTATGGCGAAACTTCGGATTTTGTGGACAAAAACGGCATGGAGCTGGCGTCCTCCGCCCTTGGCCCGCACCCGCTTGATGCGGCTTGGGGCATCATGGAGAACTGGGTGGGCATCGGCTTCGGCCTTGAGCGCCTCACGATGGCCGCGACCGGGGAAAGCACGATGGCAAAAACCGGACGGAGCCTCTCCTATCTTCACGGGATACGGTTACGGATATGAAAGCAGCAATATGCCAGCCTCAGATGGGTAAAGAGGCCTTGCTCGGCCTCCTGTCCGCGAAATCGGAGGGGGAGCGGGCGTTTGTCTTTGACGCGGCCCGGGAAGCACGGCGCAGGGCGTTCGGCAACAAGGTGTTTTTGTACGGCTTCCTGTACCTGAGCACCCATTGCCGGAATGACTGCGCTTTTTGCCAGTACCGGAGGAGCAATTCAGCCCTTGAACGTTACCGCAAGCCGCTCGAGGAAATGCTCGAAGCGGCCGGGCGCCTCGCGGCGGATGGGGTGCACCTGCTCGATCTGACCTTGGGGGAAGATCCTTATTATGTGGAGCCCGCCGGATTCCATCGGCTGTTGGAGCTGGTAGCAGCCCTCAAGGAAGCCACCGGGCTGCCGATTATGGTGTCTCCGGGCGTGCTTTCGGCGGAACAGCTCGTACGGCTCCGTGAGGCCGGGGCGGACTGGTACGCCTGCTATCAGGAGACGCACAACCGGGATTTGTTCACGCGGTTGCGTCTGGAGCAGGATTATGATCGCCGGAAGCGCACGCGTCTTGAGGCGGCGGGGTGCGGCCTGCTCGCCGAGGACGGCCTGCTCACGGGCATAGGTGAATCGGCGGAGGATTTGGCGGATTCGATTCTCGATATGGCGCGTGAACCGCTGAATCAGGTCCGGGCCATGAGTTATGTGCCGCACGAATCGACGTTCCCATCCACAGCCGGGGACACGCTTGAAGAGCGCCGCGCACACGAATTGCTGGCCATTGCCGCGATGCGGCTGGTTATGGAAGATCGGTTGATACCGGCCTCTCTGGATGTGGATGGCCTCGAAGGTTTGGCGATGCGGCTCAAGGCTGGGGCGAACGTGGTGACGTCCATCGTGCCTTCCGGTTGCGGCCTTGCGGGTGTGGCCTCCAAAGACCTCGATATCGAGAATCAGCGCAGGAGCGTTTCCGCTGTCGTCAGACAGCTTGGGGAACTCGGGCTCGAACCCGCCTTGCCCGGCGAGTATCGCGCATGGGTCGAGCAGCGGAGGCGGGGAGAAGAGCGGTAAACGGACTTTTTTGGGGAGGGGTACGCCGGAAAGCTCGCTCCGGCGCAGGCTCAAAGGTTGGTGCTGCGGAAATGACGTATGCGTGAGCCGGGACGACCCCAAGTCCGAGCCCAACCGGGAGCGGGAATAGGGTGTGATTCCGGGGACGGGAAGTTTCTTGAGGGGCGGTGGTCGAATGCGGGTAACGATAGTCGGCGGCGGATTGCAGGGCGTGGAGTTGTGCTGGCTGGCGCGGAAGGCCGGTTGGGGGACGTTGCTTGTGGATGAAAGGCCCGCGCCTCCGGCGTTGCGGCTGGCGGATGCTTTCGCCCAATGCGACGTGACGAAGTTGGGCGGTTCCGGCGTCTTGACACGGAAAGTGGAACACCAGATTTTGGGGACTGACATCGTGATCCCCGCACTGGAAAATGCCGCCGCGCTTGCCGCGCTCGACGGCTGGTGTACCCGTAAAGGCGTGTTGTTCGCCTTTGATCCCTTCGCCTACGCGGTTACCTCCTCCAAACTGCGGAGCCGCGACCTGTTCCTGCGCTGCGGTACGCCGATCCCGCAACCTGCGGCAAGAGCGGATACAAAGGGCTTTCCGATCATAGCCAAGCCCTCGGAAGGCAGCGGCAGCCGGGGCGTCCGCCTGCTCCGCGATGAAGCCGAACTGCGTGCCTATATTCCTGAGGGATTCGATGCCGAGGGATGGGTTTTGGAATCGTACTGCCCCGGTCCGTCCTTTTCACTGGAAATATGTGGAACACCCGGAAACTACAGAATCTTTCAGGTGACGGACCTGCTCATGGACGAAGCCTTCGATTGCCGGGGCGTGGTTGCGCCCACCGGCTCTTCACCGTCCTTCGTGCGAGAGATGGAAGCCGCACTGCTTAATCTTGCTGAAATGTTGCGGTTGCACGGGCTGATGGATTTGGAAGTGATCCAGACTCCAGAAGGTATGCGCGTGCTGGAAATAGATGCCCGTTTTCCGAGCCAGACGCCCACGGCTGTATGGCTGTCCACGGGCGTCAACCTCGCGGAACATCTGGCGGCCTGCTTTTTCCCCTATGCTCCGGGGCCCGGCCTTGGCGCACCACGCTTCGCCCGGTATGAACATGTCCTTTGTAAAGACGGCGGGCTGCATTTTCTCGGTGAGCACATCATGGGGCAGTTCGGCCCTCTGGAGCCGGTAAACGGTTTTTGTGGGGCCGATGAAGCGCTTGTCGGCGGAAGCCTGCTTTCGGGGGCTTGGGCCGCAACCCTGATGTTCGCGGGACAGGACGCGGAAGACGTGGCATCACGCCGCAGCGACTGCATAGAGCATCTGCGAGAATTGGCGGAGAGGCAGACTGAAAAAACGATTTTTAAAGGATAACTTGAACATTGGAGAACCGCACCGGAATACATAACCATGCTTGCCGGTTGCAACGGTTGGTTCACCCATGCCATCCGTCTCTAATCAGGTGCCCTTCATGATGCAGCGTGCCGTCGCCCTTCTTCCTGTTGTGAGGCACGGTTTCCCCTGCATCTTCTCAGTGCCGGAGAAAACCTTTGCTGAAATTCCGCTCCCGGCATATTCTTTTCTCCATCTATATGTGTAATGTGATTTCCTCCGCGTCGCCTTTCCTCTCGCCGAAAGTTTTGGAGAAAAGAAAGGAGGGCGTGGGGAATTGAACCTTTTCTTCAGAGGAGGGCTCTTTCCCTTTTCTGTTTCACGTTATCCCAAGGAGCATTTATGACCCGGCTGACGGAAAACGATATTGCCAGCATAGAAGCGGAATGGGCCACCTATGAAAGGCGGCTTGAGGAACTGACGGGCGACGATCTGCTGACACTGGCGGCCCGGACACTTGGCATCGATCCCGAAACCGCCCGCTCAGGCGTGCGGGAATTGCGGGTAGGCGCGATTCCGATTTCATCCGGGGAAGGGCTTATCGGGGGGTTCGCGGACTCGCTGGCTTCCATTGCCGGGCATCTTGGCTTCGAGGCCGATGTGCTTCCGGCTGATGTGCCCGGTTTTCAGCTCGCCAAGAGTGGCGGATTTGATCTGTTCATCTGGGCCGATGACGATACGTATCTGGCTGAGAATATCCTTACTGGTACCGTGGGCGAAAACGGTCGGGCCACGGGGCGCGGGTTCGCCACCGCCCTGATCCGCATGGCGGCGCGAAAGAGGCTGGAAAAGCGGGCTCTCGTGCTTGGAGCCGGACCTGTGGGCTGTGCGGGTGCGGAGACGCTGGCCTTGGCGGGCTATGAGGTTTTTCTCTGCGACATGGATGGGGAAAAGGCCCGCGCCGCTTGCGGGGCGCTTTCCGGCTGTACCCCCTGCACACCGGATGGCCTGTCCGGATTGCCGTTGTTCGAGTGCCTGCTCGACGCGGCGCCGACCAACGACTTTTTCCCCTTGGATCGGCTTGCCGCCGGAGCGTGCATTTCGGCTCCCTGCGTGCCCTGCATATGGACTCTCCGGGCGCCGGAAGGCGCAAGCGTCTGGCACGATCCCCTTCAGCTCGGCACGGCTGTCATGCTTCTCGCCGCTGCATTCGGAAGGCCCTGACAGCCCCTTCTCAATGATTGCCATTTCCCGTGAAGCCGATTAGACCGGGGGCTTATGAGGAGGCGATTATGAAAGAAGAGACGCTAGCCATTGTCCGCAGGATGCAGGACAACGAGGCTACTGACCAGCGTGTGTATGCGGCGCTGGCAAAACAGGCCAGTTTGCAGAAAAATCGTGAAATCCTTGAAAAGATGTCGCACGATGAAGGTCTGCATTGTGCGGTATGGGGCCGTTATACGGGGATTGAGGCCAAGGCCGACATGTTCCGGGTGTGGCTGTTTGTGGTGCTTGGGAAGATTTTTGGTCTCGTGTTCGTGATCAATCTGATGGAAGGGGGAGAAGACGACTCCGCGGAGAATTACCGGAAACTCATGGAGGAACTGCCCGAAGCCCGGAGCATCATGGAAGACGAAACCCGCCACGAGGCACAGCTCGCGGCCATGATCCATGAGGAAAAACTCAGCTATATCAGCTCGATGGTGCTTGGCCTCAACGACGCACTGGTGGAGCTGACCGGTGCTCTGGCCGGGTTCACGCTGGCCCTTAATGATAACCGCATGGTCGGTATGGCCGGGTTCATTACTGGGGTGGCGGCGACGCTGTCGATGGCGGCTTCCGAGTACCTCTCTAAAAAGGCTGACACGTCGGAAAAGCACCCGCTTAAGGCGGCGGTGTATACCGGCGTGGCCTACATGATCACCGTGGCGTTCCTGCTGCTGCCCTACATCGTGTTCGAGAGCCCACTGGTGGCTCTGGGATTCTGTCTGTTTGACGCGGCACTGATCATTTTGGGCTTTACCTATTTCGTGTCCGTGGTGCGGAAGGAATCGTTCGTTCGCGGTTTCACTGAGATGATTACCATCAGTTTCAGCGTGGCGGGCATTTCTTTCCTGATAGGTTGGGCGGCCCGGAGCTGGTTGAACATTGACATGTGAGCGACTTAATCTGAGATTGATTTTTGAGGTGTCACAGAAAAGGCTCCCTTATGGAAGAGGGGCGGTGGCAGGTTTTGGAAAATGCCGTTTGAGAGATGGACCAAGGTTCCCTTGACGGTTCATGCTGAAATTGCGGAGAATTCCCGCCGTTCTCCAAGAGCATTGCATCACTTTAGAATGACACAAGTTTTTATATAATACTTGATTTTGGGAAGATTCTGTTTCGAAGCAACAAACGCAAACAGCCCGTGACTCAGATACGTCGCGGGCTGTTTGTTTCAGCAATGATGCTGAGAAATTTACAGCTTTTCAGCTAGGGCGGAGAGGCACGAGCAAGTGTCCACCTTGAGATCAAGTCTCTTCAACGCCATTTTGATGCTGTTGATGAAAATGACGACGTCTTCATAGGGAATGGTATAGGACGGCTGTTTGGCTTCAATGGCCTTGATGCAGGCGGCGAACAGCTCGTCGGTTTCCCAGCGGGGGTGGAAGCCGTCAATCGGATCGACCATACTCTTCATGCGGGCAACGACGTCGATCTGATGTTCATAGGTCGTATGGGGATAGAGGGCCTGCGCCATCTTGACGAGAGCTACGAACGCGTCGCGGTCAAACGGCGTCCCTTGCTCCTTACGAGCGTCAATTGCGTTACAAACAATAACTTCAAGTTCCTTGTTCGTCATGACCAAATCCTCCTTTGGCGGAATCTCTTTGACCTTCACTACATAAGACTGAATAGCCCAGAGTCAACCGGATGGAGGCGGGAAAAAAGCCTTCTGTGTCGGATGTTCAAGTAAAGAAAACACATCTCAACGGGTTGCGTATACGAAAACGATCCCGGATATACATATTACAAAAACTATATCCTCCAGTTACAACAGCTGTTCCATAGCCTGAATGTCTCATGATGGTTCTGCTATGACCTGAGTTGCAGATGGATGAGGTTACATGGGGACATTTTGCGGCTACGGTACAGGGAATGAAGAGAAAGCCGGATAGGGGAACTCTTCATTTCCGAAGCCGCCCACGGCGACGTGACCCCCATGCCGTAAACCCGAAGGGGCCCGGCTTCACGTCCGCCGTAGGGATCGGACAGTGGTGTTCCTTTGATGTCAAGTGATAGTCAGTGACAGTTTGTGCACATCTAACTATTTAGCGTAGTATTTTAATTACTGTCATCAACTGCAATTGCAATGAAGGGCACTGCCATTACGCAGCACCGAGGGCGCATCGTTTTCCCCGGCGGCGTCCGACTTTTCCGGCGATATCCCGCGTCGCCAGTGGGAGGTTCTCAAGGGATTCGATCTGCTCCGCGATGGATTGCAGGTTGCTGCACACCAGACGCAGCAACGGTGCGTTGTCGAGGTTCAGTCCCTGCATGAGTGTCGCCTGCACGCTCCGCAAATCTTCACTTATAGCCATGAGATTTCTCCTTGTCGTCTCGCTCCACGAAATTCGCCGTTTTCCCGGCGCGTTTTGAAAGTGCCCGAGTCCGGTTTGTTTGTCAATTAAAAATTGATAAATTGAATAAAAATTGATTTGTACCTCTTGTAGAAGTAAGCTGAGATTGACAAGACAATCAAGAATCGGGTATAGGCTGGCTCATGAACACAATACCATCCGAATCCGATTCCAATGCCATTCTGGACCGCCTCCTCTCCGGTGCGGGGCTGCATCGTGACGCCCAGTTGGCGGCACTTCTCGGCGTTTCGCCGCAGGCCGTCAGCCAGGCCCGGCGAAAACGCAAGATTCCGGAAGGATGGGTGGTCAAAGTCTCGCAACAGTGTGGCCTGTCGATGGACTGGCTGATGTTCGGGAAGGGAGACGAATCCACTCCTGTAGCTTCCCATGCTCCGGTTGCTTCATCAATTTCTCAGGCGTCGACGCCTGCGGGCGCGGCGGTTCCGGATCTCGACCTGTTGTGCATCCCTCTGGTGGCGGCGAGCCTTTCCGCCGGAGTGGGAAGCCTGCAAACCGAAGCCGATGTACTGGATTATTTTGCCTTTCGTTCCGATTGGCTGTGCCGGAAGGGCAATCCCGACAAGATGGTGCTCATGAAAGTTTACGGTGACAGCATGGAACCGGAGATTTGCCACGGGGACATGGCCCTCATAGATCAGAGTAAACAGCAGATTTATCCCCATACGATCTACGCCGTGGGTGTCAACGAGGAAATCTACATCAAGCAGATCGAGACGCTGCCCGGTCATCGGATGCTCCTCCGCAGTCTGAACGAACGTTACGAGCCCATCGAAGTGGACTTGCGTGGCGACATGGCCGAGTCCGTCCGCATCATCGGCAAGGTCATCTGGTGGTGTCGCGAAGCGTAAGGAACAGAGAAGATTGGGGGAAGGGAGGAGAGAACTTTCTGAAGAAAGTTCTCTCCTCCCTTCCCCCAAACCCCCATCCTCCCTCTCTCAAAGACTTTTGACGTTATCGAATCCCTTTTGGCGTCTTTCCCTGTGAACATAGGGGTGAGGCGGTGTTTTTTTCTTATAACGAGAAAAGACGAAGGAAAAAATCCTTTGCCTTTCTTTTTCCAATAAGAAATCTAAGTTACCCATCATCTTTTGCCCATGCGGGAATTTCGGATGAGGGATTCGATAAAGATGAAAGTCTTTGGAGGGGAAGAGGGGAGGTTTGGAAGGGGGAAGGGGGACCTTTCTCCAGAAAGGTCCCCCTTCCAATCTTTTTCTCTCCTAAACAAACCCTTTAACCATGAGCCTCGCTTCCATATATAAGGAGAGAGTGGCAATAGCGCGGTCGCAGACGGGGAAAACGGGTATGTTCCGTTCCCGTAGGGCATTACGGAAGGGCTCGAACTGTGCCCCGCCGTCCACCACGGCGACCAGCGGCTTGCGGAAGCGTTCACGTACGGCAGAGAGCCGTTCGAGGATGCCGCCGGGCGCGTCCATGCGGAAGGCCTCCACGTCCGTCTCCGCAAGGGTGTGCGTCACCGGAGAGTGCGGATCGAGCCCGATGACCACGGCGTCGATGCCCTCGTCGTTCAACATCAATTCCGCCATGTGCGCATGAACTTCGTCATCCGCGCCGGGGTTGATGTCCAGTGGATTGGCGATGGTCACCAGCTTGTCCAGGTGCTTTTCATTGATGCAGGATTGCATGGCGCTGCGGGTGCTTTCGGCATAAGCGCCGAGCGACATGCTGTATTCGTCCGACTGGATGGAGTCCGCCATGCCCACGGCTTCAAATCCCGCGCCACTGACCGCGCCGAGGCGCTTGCCGTTGACGGCATCGTTGCGGAACGCTTCCGCCAGCAGGATGAGCTCCTGAAATTCCGTGAAGTTGCGGGCCATGATCGCGCCCGCCTGCCGGATGCAGTTCTCGCAGACCATGTAGTCTCCGGCGAGAGAGGCCGTGTGCCCGCTGGTGGCATTCTTGCCTTCGGGCGTGCGCCCCGCCTTGTAGAAGATGACCTGCTTGCCGTTGCGTACGGCTTCGCGGACGGCCTGTGCGAACCGCAGCCCGTCAAGATCCTTGAAGCCTTCCGCATAGACGGCGATGACGTCCGCCTCGTCCGAGCTGATGAAGTGGCGCATCATGTCCCCGAGCGTGAGGTCGGTCTGATTGCCCATAGAGATGAGGTAGGCCGGGCTCATTTCCGGAGCCTGACTGAAGCGGTTGAGCAGGAATGCCCCACTCTGGCTCACGATGGCGGTGCGCCGCCACGACGTCTGGCGCGCGGCCTGCAGTTTTTCGGCCGGGATGAACCACGTGTCATAATCGCCGGGCCGGGAAATGACACCCATGCAGTTCGCGCCGAGGAACACCGGGCCGCCGTCGCCCTTGCCGTGGGCTTCCCGAATGCGCTCGATCATGCGGGCCGCGATTTCCTTGCTTTCCTCGGTTTCACCGAGCCCGCCGGGGATGAGCATCACGCTCCGGGCGGCGCCTGTTTCCAGTACTTCGTCCACAAGGCCGGGTACGTGTTCCGCGCCTACGGCCACGATGAACAGATCCAGCGGCTCACTCACGCTCCGCAGATCAGGCACACAGCGCACGCCGGAGGGATCGGGTTCGCCGTCGCGCAGGATGACGATCCGATCTTTGTCGAATCCCGAACCGATGATGTTTTCAAGGATGGTACGTCCGAAATTTCTCCGCTTGGCGGACACGCCGATGATGCCGATGCGTTCGGGGTGCAGCAGGTTTCCGATGCGCGCCACGGGCCGGGCCGTCGGTTCTTTTTCCGGCAGCGAGAATTTGCACATGCCGTCGAGCGGGACCATCAGATAGTCGGTGAAGGCGAACGGGTTGATTTCCAGCTCGTCGATGACGAACGGCGCGTCCGGATTGTCCGGCGAGAAGTGGTTCCCCATGCGGATGAAGGACTCAAAGCATTCGATGAGCTGGTCGTCGGTAACGATGCGGCGTTGCCCGCGCGTCAATCCGGCGAGTTTTCTATATGAGACGGTTTGCCGGAACAGCCGGAAGAACGTCTCTCCGTCGGTCATGGCCGTGAGTGCGGCTACAATGGCCTGCCCCTTGCGGAAGCGTTCGGCGTACAGCTCGGTATCGGTCCCGCCGAGGCCGGCGCTGATGACCATGCCGAACTCGCGGGTGCGGCGCAGGCCCACGATAAGCTCATTGCCGAACGCTTCGGAGTCGGGCGGCATGAACTGCACCTGCAACACCCCCTTGAGATCGGAAGCGATGGCGTTTTGCAGCGCGGCCCCTTCCACCCCCCGATAGCTCTTGGGGGCGCCGGACGGGTGGCGTTCGATCCATTCGGCGTAGCGTTCAGGCACTTCGGAGAGCATACGGCGCACGGCGGATCGCACCTTATCCGGCGTTTTCGGCACGATGCGCACGCCGCCGACTTCCGTTTTGTGGATGATGGTCGGAGAGACGATCTTGAGGACGGCCTTGTCCCCGGGCATGGCCATGACTTCCTCGTCGGCGAGTTTGGCGTTGCGGGGGATGAAGGAACATTTCGGGGGCGTTTCCGATCCCGACAGGCTCAGGAGGTTATACACTTCGTATTCGTAGAGGAACTGTCGTCCTTCGGCATAGGCGTTGCGGAGCAGTTCCGTGATCGGTTCGTAGGCGACGGTAAGGTTCATAGGGTGTTCCTTGCGGGATGCCTCCGGCGGCAAGGGGGCGTCGCCCCCCTTGCCCCCCTGACCGGGGGGCATGATGCCCCCCGGACCCCCTCAGTTACGGCTTCATATCCGATCCGTCCCGGACGCTGTCCGGCACGGATCGGATACGGGCCGTTTTGAGCGAGTCTGGCGTTCCCTCTGTGCGTTTGGGGTGTATCAGGAGTTTTTTAGTAATACATTAATATTATTATCTTTTAGAGAATTATTTGGATTGATGTTTTTTGTGCGTTGCGTTCGCCTGATTCATTCCCAGTGTCTGTTTTTCCTCATCCCTATCATCAGGGAAAAACGACAAGAGGGATTCGATAAGTTCAAAAGTCTTCGGGGGAGGGATGGGGGTGTGGGGGAAGGGAGGGCCCCTTCTCCCACATCTTTCCTCTTCCCGATCAACCTTTCTGCATCCCGCGACCGGCCATGAAAGCCGCATGGTTGAGATCCCAGAGCGCCGGCTTACGCGAGATGCCCTTGAGGGCCTGCAGCCAGACGGCTTCGGGCACGACGTCGAAGGGCGGCAGGGTGCTGAGCACGCCGAGCATGGCTACGTTGGCACAACGGCCTTTGGGGTCCCCGAGGCTGAGGGCGATGTTCAGGACATCGACGGTCACGACCCGGTAGCCTTCAAGCTGGGCGGCGATGGCCTCGTCGGAAGGGTAGGCTTCGGGCTTCAGGCCGTGCGGCAGGATGCGGGTATCGGCCATGAGCACGGTCCCGCCGGGCTCCAGCAGATCGAGGAAGCCGGGGCGCAGCGCTTCGGCCTTTTCCATGGCGATGAGGACGTTGGCTGTCCCCGGCACGAGCGCGGGGCTGAACACTTCGCCACAGCCGAAGGTGCTGATCACCGGGCCGCCCATCTGCGCCATGCCGTGGGTTTCGCCTTTGAGGATGTTGCGGTCGTCGTACCCGGCGAGGAAGGCCACTTGCGCCAGCACCTTGCCGAAGAACAGGTTTCCCTGCCCGCCCACGCCGCGGATGGCGAGGGACAGGCGGGGAGGACGCCGGAAGGAATTGACGGGAGGAACGTCGATGACCTCCGGAGCATGGGGAAGCGCGGCGGTTTCGAGAGTTGTTTCCGTGTTGGAGCCTGCGACGGAAAGGGCCTTGAACGGGCACATCTGGAGGCAGGCGGGCGTGCGGGACACGCAGCCGGAACAGAGGTTGTTCCAGCGGGGCGTGCCGTCTTCGGAGGCCTCGATTCCGGGGCAGATGTGGCAACGTCCGCACTTGCGGCAAAGTTCCTTGTCCACGGTGAGCTTCTGCCCGTAGGCCGAGGCCGGGACTTTGCGGATGCAGGTTCCCCGGATGATCAGGATGGTGAAACGGCCTTCGCCCGCCAGTTTGAGCCCCTCTTCCACGCGGGCTTCGATTTCCGCCTTGTCGTAGGCGTCGGCGGTGATGACGTGTGCGCCCTGGCTCTTGAGGGCCTCGTCAAGCCGGAAGGCATTGGACTGCCCGGCGAGGTTGCAGGGAGAGGACGGCGAAGGCTGTCCGCCGGTCATGGCGATCCATTCGTTGTCGAGCACAATCTTGAGGCCGGGGACTTGGCGGAACACCGTATTGCGGGTGGCGTCCATGCCGCTGTGGCATTCGGTGCCGTCGCCGATGATGCTCACGCAGCGGGCGGCGGCTTCGGGCTTCGAAAGGACATAGCCCATGCGCATGGCTTCGCTTGCACCCATGCACAGGTTTACGTCGAGGGCGTTGAGGCCCTTGATCAGCGTATTGCAGCCGATGTCGCCGAAAATGGCCTCGATGTCCCCGCTCTTGTGCAGTTTGCCGAGATGCAGGGCCGCGAGGCGGTAGGGGCATCCCGCGCAGATCATGGGGGGGCGGGGTACGGAAGGCGCTGGCGTCCCGGCCTTGGTATCCCTGCCGAGGAATGCGGCGATGCGCTCGGGCGTCCATTCGGTCACATGGCTGAGGGAGTCCTTGCCGCTGACGTCGAGTCCCGCCGCGAGGCAGGCTTCCTGTATGAAGCGGTAGCCGTCCTCAATAACGCTGACTTCGCCCTTGATGGACGCGCAGAACGCCCGGATGCGTTCCATCGGCAGCGGGTTGGTGAAGGCCACCGAAAGGATGTCGAGATCGGGATCGAAGCGTTCCTTGTATTCGCGCATGAGCAGGGTAGTCGCGCCGCAGGTGATGACCCCGCGCCGTCCCGCTCCCGTATAGTGGATGTTGAGGGGCGATTCCTCGACCATACGGATGAGTCCGGGCATACGTTCCGCCATGACGGTATCGTAGGAGATGCGGGCCATGCCGGGCAGGGCGTGCTGGAGCGCGAGCGGGCCGACTTCGGCGAGCGGGCGCGTATGCTGTTCAGCGAGTTTGACCAGCCCTTCGCTGTGGCAGAGAAGCCCGCCCGCGAGGATGACGACCGGGGTGCGGTGCGTGCGCGAGATGTCAGCCGCCAGCCCTGCCGCCTCGTGCATTTCCTGATGCGTGCGCGGCTCAAACACGGGTACGAAGCAGCTCTTGAAGAGGTAGCGGGGATCGATGACGTGCTGTGTGGAGCTTGGGGTAAAGTCGCTGGCGATGTAGTAGATGAGCGCTCCCTTGGGCTGCATGTAGCAGGAAACGCTGGTGAAGGCGTCGCAGGCCTGATAGAGGCCGGGGATTTTCATGGTGACGACGCAGTCGCGCCCGGCCATGGCGTGTCCCACGCCGACGCTGACGGCCACGGCTTCGTTCACGGACCAGCCCACGGTGATCCTGTCCTGCGCCTGCGACAGGCCCTTGTCGATGGTTTCCGTGCTCGGCGTGCCGGGGTAGCCGTCCGCCGCGTGGATACCCGCGCGCACGCAGCCGACCGCGAACGCGATGTTTCCTTGCAGGACTTTATTGGTTCCTGCGGCCTCGTCGCACAGTTGCTGGATTTCGTTCATGGCGTTTTCCTTTGGAAGTTTGGGAGGGATGCCTCCGGCGGCAAGGGTGGCTGCCGCCCCCCTTGACCCCCTGCCCGGGGTGCGAGCCGCCCCCCGGACCCCGGCAGTATCGTTTCGCTGCGGTTTCGGACGAAACGACGTTTCGGCTGAAACCGCAGCGAAACGGCTCCATCGGCGTCAGGAATTTCTCTTTTGGGATGTTTTTTTCAATTGTTCCCTGAAAAAAGACGGAATGTGCTGGTGTCGCATTGTCTTGCGTCAGGCACATTGTCTTGCCTTTCGGCATTACCTTTATCGTTCTCTGTCCACAAGTAAACCTGTGAATGGGGATTCGATAAGGTCGAAAGTCTTGGGAGGGGGAGAGGGGTGGTTTG
>QWCN01004679.1_pt1 | contig 14204 bp, 14 predicted proteins | sample 1972711 | NCBI WGS metagenome assembly QWCN01 (sample SAMN09866707, study PRJNA288562) | Human gut metagenome isolate term1_stool, whole genome shotgun sequencing... | isolation source: gut | host: Homo sapiens | place: USA: California | reverse complement strand
CGATTCTCGCACCGGAGCAGATAGGAATAGAGGGAGATCTCACGAAAATCCAGACCGATGCTGAATATCTCGTTTGGTACCATAAAATAGTTTTTCTCTGCACTGCGCTTGGGCCATTTGTTGAAACTCAATTCATACCTCCTGTATTGTCGTAGAGTCCGATGACGCTCACACAGGGGACAGAAAAATTTTCATTGCTTTTCTGCTGTTTACCTGATATACTTTTATCAGTAGATTTGTGCGTGCCTGTGTGTGCGCCGAGCCGCCGGACTGTTGCCGCAGTCGCGGCGGTTTTTATTTTGCGGGTATGTTGTGTGATCCACATTCCTCCTTTGCCCTCATCTGCAAACTATCTTTTTCGCCTCCTCCGTGTTAGAATAAAAAGAGACCGTGCTCCCGGGAGCACGGCCAGAGATGGAATGACCTTCCGAGCGAATCGCCGTATGGCAGAGAGCGCACATGCTCTCACGGGGTGCTCTGCCAAAGGCCATGTGGGTTCGTCAGCGCGGAGACCGTGCCGTACCGAACCGAAGGCAACCTCACCCGGGTGAAATTGTCCTTCTACTATTACTTAGAGAAAAATCGCAAAATCGGAAGGTCGGAAAATGTAAACTTTTTGTGAACGCAGAAAGGGCGGTGAGTTCATGTCCTTCAAGGATACCCAGTCTTACAAAGAGCTTCAGGCGGATTGGCGCTGGATACACTCTATGGACCCGGAAGCTGCCGCCGCCGCAGACCAGTGGGTGAAGGAGCATCCAGAGGAGTGGAAGGAACTGGAGCATATGCTCTACTACAGCGAGGCCAACTTCCACAAGCGTGTAGCACCGGATACTCTGGAGGATGTGGATATCAAACAGCCCATCTCTTACAATCCGGAAGCGTTCCTGCCGGAGGAAGTGCGCAACGCGATCTACGATGATATGCGCTGGTTTGACCGGGCGAAGTATCTGCCAGAGGGATCTGATGAAGACCCTCTCATGTATGTGCGCAAAGAAATTGACGAGGGACTGCGTGAGCTGACCGAACTACAGCGGGAGGTTCTGTTCCGCACCGTCATCAACGGCGAGTCCACCGAGTCCGTCGCACAGGACAAGCAGTGCTCGTCCAGAAACATCCGGGATATCCGCGCCCGTGCGCTTCGACAGATACGGGCCAAAATCAAAAGACATGAAGGCTACGGCAGGCCCGACGTTGCCATCATTATTTTGCTGTTTATGCTGCTTGTTGGTGTTCCGCTTGTTTGCTGGGGAGAACGGCTTTGGGTTATGTATCCCTGGCTGGAGTCTGTGGCTGCAGTGCTTAGCGCATTGGTTATGGCTGTCATGTTCCAAGATTCCTTTCGCAGAGAAGCAGAAAATCTGCTGCGCCAGCATTGGGCCAGCCTGAATGGATCAGAGAAAAAGGAATAGTCAGTATGAAAGAAGGAGCTGAGACTTTTGGTGGTCTCAGCTCCTTCTGACTATATAGTGTTGCTGGCAATTTTATCGTCATATTTTTCTTGCCGTTTGTCTTTTACCTACAGCTTAACGCTATTTATAGGTTCATGCTACCTTTAGCCTCACTATAGTTTTTGTCGTGTTCCTAATGGTGTGACATTAATTTCCCTAAGGAAATCATTGCAGGTATCAATGTCTTGCCCGTAGAAAGCTGTAAATAGAAACTTATATGCTTCTTGCTCCTTGTCTCCAGGTTTAAAGGACATTCCTCCGAGGCGGAGAACCTCTTCCATTTCATTTAGGTCGAGTCCCAATCCTACCCCCATTGCCACCAATGGCCGCAATGTAAAATTATGTACACCTCCTTGGACACGAGAATAGTTCATCTTATCCAAGCCCGTTCTATCTTCGAAGGTGGATTCATACCAGTGTTCTTCGGTCATGCGTTTTTTCATCCATGCGGCAGGAGTCATTGCCGTAGCTTGTGTGCGCTTGAGTTTCTTCTCGAAGTCCTTCGCCTTATTGAATAGTTCAGTGTTTTGTGTATTGGCATCATAGGCAGATTCTGTAGTAAACACACTATCGGAGCGATACATCATCTGAGATGCACCGTGCGTAAAGCTATCTGGAATCAGCTTAATAGAAAAGTCAAGCGTACATTCGGCCAAGTGCGCTTTGGCATAAGAGGTCATTGACTTCACACCGTTTCCGCTGTCAGTCAAATACCACTCATCATTTAAGACGAAGTATCCGTCTGCAAAGCAAAATGCACCGGTATTTAGGGTTTCTCTTAATAGATCGTTTTCACGGTACAGCTTAAACGCATCAAGCAGAGAAATCGATTTTTGATGACTTTTCGCCTGGGTCAATTTGCGATGTGGCAATTGTTCTGTGGGGACATTGGATTCGCCAGAGCAATACATCTCCGCTTCAGCATAACCTAATTCGAACATTCGTATTGCTGCCGACTGCCTGGATACTTCAAAGAAGTCCGCAACATTATCAATAACATATTGAGTTACAATGCTTCGCTCTGCATTCGGGTTATCAGCCAACAGCACTTGATATGTGTGGTCGACTTTTTTCATGAATGCATTTCGTGGCATGAGAATCTTGGGGGCAATTGTTTTTGCTTGCCACTCCATCTTATCAACATCAGACCACTTTCCGCCAATCAAGCTTCCAGTATTGGAAATATGCCTATTGCAGCGGAAAGCAAATTCTGTGCCGTTCTCATGGTTTCGCTTGTAGTTGAAGTAATTCCGATGACGCCACCAGTGAAAGCACTCATGGGCCAAAGTGTTATTAAATCGACCGATGTTCATAATGTCTGCATCTACGAAAATCGCAGGATGTGACACCTCATATCCAATCGTTTCTTCGGCTGACCAGTCATAAACCTCAATAATGCCTTTTGTAAAAGCAATGGCCCCCTGAACACTTCCGTCAAAAGACAAATACTCCGTATCGATAATATCCAAAGACATGAGCCGTGTGGCAATATCCCGGATAGGTATAGGTCTGGGATTGTCTATGGCATCGGCGCATTCATATTTTGTCAGAAATGCCTCGGCTTCTTTTTCGTAGTCAGCCACATAATGCATAAATGGGTTTGTAGCCTTTGCCATAGACAACCTCCTAACCAATTAGTCTGTTTGCGTACCTTCACGCAGAATTCGGTATATTTCTGTCATGAATACATTAGCAAATTTCGCACGAATTTCTTCGTTGTTAAGCAGAAGCGTATAGAAATCTGCGTTTTGATCATAACCTTCAACCAGAGCATCCTGGACACAGTCATCATAGGTGAATTTGAATTCGTTGAGGGTATTATTTTTTGCACTCTTTTCCAGACGTTCTTTGAGTGCTGCATTTTTCAGAAGAAGATCCCGAATCTGCATAGCGGCTTTTGTAGTGAAGTCCGGCTCATAATCCTTATCGTACAAAGCATTAACCTCATCGATAATCTGAGAGAGGAGTTTTTTCTGTTCTTCCTCAAGGCTCGCAGGCTTCGGTTTTTTGATTTTCACTTCGGGCTTGGCTTCAATTTCCTCACCCTGGTGCTTTTCCATCTGCTTCTGTCTGAAATCGCTGACTGTAATTTTATCAGCAATATCAAAGTTGTTTCCGCCGCCACCGGGGTTCAGTTCCTTAATCAAATAAGAAAAGAAATTATAACGCTTATGGAACTCAAGATTTTCATAGGCGGTAGCTTGAATAAGAAAACAGTAGCCTTTCAGGAAACGACGAATGGTAATCTTAATCTCCATCTGCTGAAGTTCAGGGCGTTTAGTAATTTTCTTCAACGCACTGTCCAGCAAAGACCACATCCGCTGCTTGTCTCGTGCAGTGCGATTATCTTTGTAGAGGTATGTATTGAATTCGTCAATATCATCCGCATCAAGGAAATCATACGCATCAATTTCACGGTCAAGGTCACGAATATCGGACGGAGAAATTGTTTCAAAGAGAATGGTATCTTTGTAATATGGTTCGAAGGCTGCCTTGATATCATCGTAGCTGTTTTTGAAATCCAATACAAAGGTAGCCTTATCATAAGGCGGGCAGATGCGGTTCAAACGAGACAGAGTCTGAACAGCCTTAGTGCCATGTAAGCGACTGTCCACATACATTGCCACCAATCTGGGCTGGTCAAATCCAGTTTGATATTTTTCCGCCACAATTAAAACTTGATAGCAGCTACGGTCGAATTCATAACGCAGATCTTCCTCTTTGAATCCGTTCATTCCGGCTTCGGTATACTCCTTGCCATCCAGCTTCACCTTGCCAGAGAAAGCAACCAGCGCTTTGATACCCGTATATCCTCGGGCTTCAATATACCGTTCAAATTCCTGGCGGTATTTCACTGCGGCCTCACGAGAAGATGTGATGACCATAGCCTTTGCTTTTCCGCCCAGACATCCCGCTACATTTGCTCTGAAATGCTCAATGATTATTTCGACCTTCTGTGCGATGTTGGTATCATGCAGGTCTATAAAGCGTGCCATTTTGCGCTTTGCGGTGATGGACTGGAGTTCCGGGTCATCCTGGATAGCCTTATTAATATGACAGTAGGTTTTCCATGTCACATAGTTGTCCAGCACATTAAGGATATAGCCCTCTTCGATAGCTTGCTTCATGGAATACAGATCGAAGGACTCCTTTTTGCCTTCTGCGTTCAATGTACCGAAAAGCTGAATCGTATCCGGCTTCGGGGTAGCGGTAAAAGCAATCATAGAAACATTGCTCTGCTTGCCACTCTTCTGGATCTCCTCAAGCATCTTATCTTCTTCAGTCTTTTCCTCTTCGTCATCTTCGTTGGCGAGGACATTGGTAACGGACTGCATATAGACACCTTCGGTGGAAGAATGAGCCTCATCAATCAGCACAGCAAACTTCTTACCCTTAAGGTTTCCGAGAAGATTGTTGTTAAGAATATAGTAGAACTTGTGGATCGTGGTAACAACGATTTTGGTATTGCCACCGAGAGCAATAGCCAAGTCCTCGGAATCACATCTGTCATCCATAACCTTGACCTGTCCACTTTTATGCTCAATACCAAGGATGGCCTCTTGAAGCTGACGGTCGACAATGATACGGTCGGTGATGATCAGCACCGTATCAAAAATGTTTTCATTGGCGGCATCGTGAACCGTTGCGAGAATGTGGGCAAGCCAGGAAATAGTCTCGGTCTTACCACTTCCTGCAGAATGCTCAATAAGATAGTTGCAGGAGGTGTGGTTCTCAATAACATCATTCATAACACGCTCCACAGCACGAAGCTGATGGAAACGAGGGAAAATGAGAGACTTGGACTTTTTGATTTTGCCGGTGTCAGCATCTTTGCGTTCCTTCTTTTTGATATAGATGAAACGCTCGATGAGGAACAGGATTTTATCCTTCGTCCAGATATTCTCCCACATATAGGAGACATTCACGCCGAACTCATTGTGGGGATTGCCCTTGCCGAAGTTCTCACCAATATTGAACGGGTTAAAGAAGGTATCCACGCCTTTCAACTCCGTGGTGAAATACACTTCGTTTAAGTCCATTGCAAAGGCGGCGAACACGCCAACCCTGCTCTTAAAAAGGCGGGTGGACGGATCACGCTCGTTCTTATACTGCTTGATGGCATCCTCGTAGCTTTGACCGGAGGTATTGCATTTCAGTTCCACCGTGAAGATAGCCAAGCCGTTCAGGAAAATCACGAGGTCAATGCGCTCATCAGCCTTGTGATATACCTCCTCCATTACAGAGAAGATGTTTTTCTGATAGTTCGCAACGGCCTGGGTGTTGATGGTGCTGTCCGGCTTACGATACATCAGCCGAAGGGTGACACCATTATCGAACTCGACGCCGTGCTTGATAACATCGATCAGACCACTGCTCTCTTTATTGATTTCGGAGTTGATGTAGTTAATGACCGTATCGTTGGTGCGGTCTTTATACATACGGCGCAGACGCTCCATTTCATCGTGCTGCGTGTCCTCCAGAAATTCAAGCAGAACTTCGGTATCCATTGCCAACCCAGGCTTATAGACTGTGCTGGGACGGATACGAAATTTGTTATCCTCTTCCAAACGCTCCAGAATCAGCTTCTGGAAATCTTCTTTTTCTCTAAGCTGGTCTGCTCTGATAGGCATATTACCGAACCTCCTTTACTCGTTTTTTACCAGTAACATATTCATAGATTAAAGCCTCTTTATGTTTTCGCATTGCTTCCAACTGGGCAGATTTGATAGATACAGTCGCATCAATATCTGCACATACTTTATCAAGATATTCAATCAAGACAGTCTGTTCTTCAATTGGAGGCAAGGTAACCGGAAGGGTTGCGTACTTATCTGCCCCTATGTTTTGTATCGTTGCTTGGGTAAATACGGTGTTCTTCCAGTTTTCATATCCAACACCTAAGGTTGTGTAAAAAAGGAAACGAGGATTGAGTTTTTTTCTGTCTGTATTCGCCTTGATAAGATAGCCGGCAAACGCTGCGGGACCGCAATCGGATGTATAGTAAAAAGTTTTACCAACCGTTGCACCGCTTCTTGCAAACAACACATCTCCGTCTTTCAGCATATAGGGTTTGGCCAGATCAGCACGAAGTGAAAGTTTTCCTTCTTCCTTCAGGGTGTTATCTTCTGCTATATCCGTGATTCGGATATAGCGAGGATTTGCATCATCAAAATCATCACCCGCTTCATTGGCACCATATTGTAATGGCGAAGCAAGAGCATATTTAAGCTTTTTTGCATCCCAATGTGCTGGAATTTGTCCGATAGTCATGATACCGCTATCCTTCATAGGAACACTTTGGTCAAGCCCTTTTGTCACGATTTCTGTGATTATCGCTTTACGGTATGCCATCAGCTTATCGATTTGTGACTCTAAGTCAACGATAATACTGTTTAATTGCTCACACGAAGTATCCAAAAAATTAGCTATCGCTACCTGCTCCCATTCGGGAGGTAGGATGATTTTACATTCTTTCAATATTTTTTGGGATACTGTGTACACTTTGACTGCGTACACATTTTTTCTAATCTGAGTTCTCCATGCATCAGTCTGAAACAGATATGCTAAATAGCGGTTATCAGTTTTGGGTGACGAGAAAATGATTGTGTGATATCCAGCGTAAATTATGTCATCAGAATCAACATAAACACAATTGCCACAACCATCTAAATCCTCAGACGTATCAGCAAAAATAAAATCGCCCCGATACACTCGACTATTGGCACATCCTCGAATATGCCGTTCCTCAACGAAACGAATCAATTCAGGAATTATTGTTGTTCCGGTGTTCTCTTTAGAGTGAATTTGACCATAACTTATTACAGCTATGCCTTCATCAACCAAGTCCTCTTTGGTGATTGATAATCCTTTTGAATGGCCAAATACATCCTTAATTCGTTTGGACTCATCCCATTCACAAGGAATCAATCCAACTCCTTCAATTCCACTCTGTTTATAACCTCCCATTATTCCGCCCCCTTTTGCAAGGCTGCGATTTTAGTAGAAAGTGAAGATTCCAGTTCCATAAACTGTGCCAACAGATCATTCGCCTTTTCGGGTTCGCGGTATACATAGAAGTATTTCGTGAACGGAAATTCTGCACCAAGCTTTTCTTTGTTAGTAGCACTTTCTGCCTTGTTCTCATCGTATTCGTAGAGATAGATAGCGTCTGGAATATGAGGCAGCACTTCAGAAGCCATATATTCTATTACATCCTGATTTAATCGGACAATTTCACTGTCTTTGGTTGTCGGGTCAATAACTGGGTGACCTTTCTTATCCTTTTGAACAATGGCAGATTTATCAATAACAGACAGTTCGAGCGCAATACCTCTAAGACGAGCAGGAGTCATGCCTTCGATTCCAGCAAGTGCCTTTTTCAGAAGAGTCTCAAACTTGGAAAAATCAATATATTCCTTGTCAGACTCATGTGCTTTCAGGGCTTCGATTACGGCAACGGTGAAAGCACGGCCCTTAATCTGCTTCTGATATGCCTTTTCATCAGCATCGTCACGAGGGGCGGTCTGCTCCAATTCCTCAAACTTAGCTTCGTTGAAAATGTTGGTATTGGTGGTGAAGTAAGCACTGGTGCGGAGTGCTTCGATGGATGCCGCATTAATCACGCCACGGCGCTGCAAAGGCTGGTACACAGACCATTCCTTGTACAGGAACTCTTCACGGTCGAAAATTTTGCTCTCAATAACACATTCGTGCTTCCGCTTTTCGCACCACTGGCTCTTTTTGCCGGGGGCAAAATCCGCGTACATTTCAGTGATAAGGGTAATCTGCGCCTTGGAAATCTCTCTGCGCTTTTTACCAAGAGAGCGCTTCAGCGGAGTCCACATATCGGTCGCATCGATAAACTGCACTTTGCCCTTGCGCTCTTTACGCTTGCCCTTGGACAGGATGAACGCATAGATTGCGATATCGGTATTGTAGAACAGCTGAGAAGGCAAGCCGATAATTGCCTCCACCAAGTCGTTCTCCAGCAGATATCGTCTGATCTGGCTCTCACCACTTGTGGTGTTGCCGGAAAACAGAGGAGAACCATTGGTGATAATGGCAGCTCTACCGACACCTTTCTGCATTTTGGCAACAGCGTGCTGCATAAACAGCAACTGCATATCGCCGGTTGCAGGCAATCCTGCGGAGAATCTACCGTCCTTGCCTTTCTTGTGTTCTTTGCGTACTGCCTTTTCAACGCCGTCACCGGCATCCTTACCGCCCCAAGCCTCACCAAACGGAGGATTGGCAATGACAAAACGCATAGCGGTATCCTCGAAGCAGTCCTCTTTCATGGTATCGGCAAAGCGAATGTTTTCAGCAGCCTGGTTCTTAATCAGCATATCCGCAAGGCAGATAGCGTGGGACTCAGGACTGTTCTCCTGTCCGAACAGACGCACATTGGCATCCGGGTTCATACGCACAATAAAGTCGTGAGCAGTGGAAAGCATACCGCCCGTTCCGCAGGCCATATCTAATACGGTGATTTCTCTGCCTTCAGAGAAAATATCACTACAACCTTCAGCCAGCAAAATGCTGGTAAGCAGGCGGATTACCTCACGCGGGGTATAGTGATCGCCCGCAGACGCATTTTCAGAAAAGCGGCGGATGATTTCCTCGAACATATAGCCCATCTTGACATTATCGACTTTTTCGGGATCGAGTTCGAGTTCGGAGAACTTTTTGACAACGCCCAGCAGTCGGTTGTTTTTGTCAAGATTTTTGATTTCTTCCTTAAACTTCAGCTCTTCAAAGATTGCCTGAACATTCGGAGAGAAGGACTCAATATAAAAAGTCAAGTTCTCCACAATAGCAGGTGCTTCAGTGAGCAGTTTCTTCAAATCGAACTCACAGGTATTGTAGAACTGATAGCCGGACTTTTTGCACAGTAACTGTGCAGGTGCGGCAGGATTCTTCTTGAATGCATCCACCACAGCCTTTTTGGTAGGTGCAAGGGCACATTCCAAACGGCGAAGGATAATCATTGGAATAATAACATCTTTGTACTTATCCGGCTTATAAGGACCCCGCAGTGTATTTGCAATGGAGAATACCATCGCTATCTCCTTGGACGCATCTATCGTTTTATCATCCATCATTACTTCAGTGATTTTTGTCTTAGACATTATCTATTTCCTCCGGGGTTAAAATTCATTTAGGTCAATGCCGGCTCTCAACAGGCGCTCGTAGCGGTCATTGGATATAATCACTACCAGAGGCTTGCCGTTTTTTAAGACAAAACCCGCCTTGTCATCAGTAGAGATTGTAGTCATGATTTTTGACGCCTGTCCGCGCAAAAAATCAGACATATTATAATGCTCCATCGGAGTAATACTTTTTTTCATCTCAGCCATGATGTCCCTCCTCATGCTTTACGGTACCCATAGCATATCACAAAGTAATTACTTTTACAATGAGTTTTGTACAACCTTTCACCCTTATAATTTCAATTATATTTTTCTGGTAATTTTTCTGTAACTGCACGAGTTACAGAAAATCGAAGCTACTTCGCCCTATATCCCTCATTACTGCATTTTTTACTTTAGAAATGCAGCAATGGGGGATTTTCTATTCCTTTTCTGTAACTGATGGAGATTCGAGTTTTCGCAGCAAGTGCGCTATCATTTAAGCATCGAAAGCAAGCTCTTCGAAGTGACCTATCCCATAGCGCTGTGAGCGATAGGTATTGGAAAATTTGGACAACGGAGGTGAATAATTTGGAAAACCTGGAAGATATCCTTGCGTGTATCTTGCTGATAGTTAAACTCTGCTCTGCAGTGGTACCTCTGGTTACAGCAATTCAGTCCCAGACTCACAAGCATAAGAGCGAGAAGAATAATGAAGCGACGCTTACCTCTTCCGAGAACGCGGAGAACAGCTAACTACAAACCCATAGGGTACGGAGACAACTCCGTGCCCTATGAGCGCTAATGACATGGCGATGATTTTTACTAATACTCCAGCCCATTGGGGCTCATAGTAATTGAGTCGATAAACCTTTTTCAACCACAAAAGAAAACGTTGAACCTCCGGGTAATCAGAGCTACAATGCAAACGCCTTTCAGGCAGAACTAATTTGAACGGAGGATCGACGATGAATTTTGACGTAAAACCATTTGATGAGTACGAATCGATCACACTCAACGACTTGAAAGACCAAACCAACAGCCTACTGAATCTGGTGACGGAAGAGCAACGGCCATTGCGTGTGTCCATGAAGAATGGCAAGGAGTTTCTGATGTTTCCGCAGGATCTGCTCGCCCCGCTCTACGATCACGACTTTCGTTTGATCATACTGGCGGCGATGCGGTATGCAATGGGCAGGAACACATATATGCCCATGGTGGTCACTGATTATATCAAACGCCATATTCATCTTTGGGATGACAAATTTCTTGTGTTGGCTACTGATGATATTCGGCGCCACTTTGAGGACTACGGAGAATATGAGCCGAATCTACATCTCTGGCAGAGCCTTTTGGATGCGCTCGAAGCAGAGAGGAGAGACCGAATCACCCGGCCGGCAAAGACGATCAGGCCTTGCCCATCATGTGGAAAACCGTTGGAAATCATGAGCATGGCCGACAATCAACATTCACCGGGTGGTTTCAATGTGATTGCCCACTGCTGGAGCTGCGATTCCGACTTCGAGTGGTTCTGTGACAAGGACGGCGGCATTTCGGAAATGAAGCGGTATTTCTTTGGATAAGCGATAACAAAACTATGCAGGGAACTTTTTGGATTCTACACCCAACAAGTTCCCTGCAAATTTTCTCTAACGCACTCGCAGTCTTGTTTCATTGTTTATGCGGCGCAATTTTTGAGGTCAGCCCATGATGCCGATTTTGTTCCCGTTTTCGTAAATGTCCGCGCCGTATTCACAGTGATTTGGCCCTTGGTATTCCAGCCAACCGAAGCCCTCTACATAGACCATATCGCCGGGCTGCAGGTCAGTGACCTCCTGCGCCGGGTCGGGTGCGGGAGTAGGTTCCGGAGCATGAGCCGATTCAGACATTGGTCGTGCGTTTGGAGCTGCAGACGTTTCCACTGGTGCAGGCTCCGGCTCATTGGTGACTTCATGGGGAAGCTCTGGCTGTGGAGTCGTAACCTTTTCTTTCTCTGTTGGCAAATCGATTTCTGTTTCTAATTTGGCCTCTGCGACAATCGGTTCTGGGGGCGCTTACGGCGGGTGTTTGGGGCGGTGCGGGTGTTTCCTCCACCGTTTCGGCCTGCGGCCACACGGCGGCGCACAGGGCCAGACAGGCGGTAAATACTGCGGCGATGACGATACGCTTTTTCATTTCTGTTCCTCCTTCTCAGATGCGAAACGAGCGCCCAGTCTCCCGGTTTGGCAGGAGGCTAAGCGCTCGTTTTCATAATTGTTCAGTTCCATAGAGAGCTGCCACGCCAGTTCAAATCCAGAGATGAAGCTGTCGATGGAAGTATCTTCGGCAATGCGGTCCTTGGCATCAATGATTTGAAGCACCAGCCTGCGTTCGGGTTTCTCCAGCACCTCAATCAAAGCCTTGTGGCACTCCTCTATTTCTTGCCGGGGAGCCGAAAGCTCCGGCGGAGTGTAGAAGCAGTCATATAGTTCTTTGATCAGCTTGTATTTCATGGGCTTCGCCTCCTTGTAACACAAACATATACCACACCTTTTGCGGAATAGCTATCAGAACTTCAGAAGATTATCCAGAATATTTGCCGCCTGCTGCAGTTCGCTTTGGGTGACCTCATTTTGCATATCTTCATCCTTTTGCGCCTTGTGCTGCAGATAGGGTTCATAGTTCTGCCGGGTGATCGTGGGGCGGTAGTGCCCAAGCATCTGCGCCAGTTCCTTGGTATCCATGCCGTTCTTCAGAGCGAGGATGGCGCAGGTATGGCGGAGATCCACATACCGAATGTGGTCGATTCCCGCTTCCTTGATGATCTCATTGTGCATCCGGCGCACCATCTGCGGCGAGTAAGGTTTCAGCGTGGCCGGGTGCGTAAACATGAGCGGGCTGCTGGGGTGCTTGCTGTGCTCCATGATGAGAAGGTCGACCACCTCCGTTGTAAGAGTTATGGTTCTTGTCTGATCGCCGTACTCCACCAACTCTCGCCGTACCACCGCACGGTTTTCCGCAATGGTCAGCGTCCGACTTTCGATATCAAGGTCGCTCCATTTCAGGGCGATGAGCTCGCCTTGGCGAAGCCCTGCCGTCAGCGCCAGCATGAACATGGGCAGATAGCCCAGCCACTCGGCGGCGTCCAGATAGTCCTCCATCTCCAGAGGCGTCATGATATTCGCTTTTACCGTCGTGGACTTGCGGTAGCGGAATGCCTTGGCAGGATTCTCTGTCAGGAGGCCGTCCCGTATGGCTTGATCCAAGCATTGCTGAAGCAGGCGGTGGATGTGCCGCATGGTTTCTTCTCCCAAGCCAGAGCTGCCGGGTCGATGATTGCCGAAGCGCCGCCGCTCCTCCAGAAATTCTCCGGCCATCTCCGATGTCAATTCAGAGAGCGGTATATCTCCCAAGCCGGGGAGAATGTGGTTTTTGAACACATAGTTGTGTGCCGCATAGGTGGTCGGCCTGCTTTGTTGCCTGTCGTAGGTTTCCTGCCAGAAGCTGATGTATTCCCGAAGCGTCATATTCCCACCTCCATGCACCGGCGCTGCAGATCCCGAAAGGCCACCCATGGGAGCCTTGCCTGTTTCAGAATCTTCTTGTGCAGATAGTAGAACTCGTGGAGCTGGTATGGCACACCGGTCTTGGCATTGAGGAACACATGAGGCGATCCGGTTTCCGGTATCTGTTCCAGAAGGTGTACCGCCTTGTCATTGAGCGTCAGCAGACGCTGTCCTCTGAGGATGTACTTGTAGCGGACATGAAAATCGGTCCACGACAAGGTGATCAGTTCACATTGCCGCAGGCCGCTTGATAGTCCTGTATAGATGAGAGGAAGTACGCCGAGCTGCTCCGCCGCGTTCAGATAACGCTGGAGCTGCCCCAATCGCAGAGGGGCTGTTTTGTATTCCTCTGCCTTGGGTTCCTGGCAGAGACGCACCGGGTTGTAGGGAATGAGCTGATCCTGTGCTGCTTCGTCCATGCATCGCCGCAGGAGCAGGTGGACACACCAGACGCTTCTGACGCCGAGTCCCTGGCTTCGCAGGCTGTTGTAGAAATCGGTGATTGTCTGCTTTGTCAGGTCAGAGAGCGCCACACTCCCGATGCTGGGGATGATGTAGCTGTAGATCAGATTGCGGTACCCACCCTCGGTGTTGCCGTTCCACTTGTAATGGTGGGTGGTAAACCACTGGTCACACCATTGCCCGACCGTGAGATTGTTTTCTTTCTGCATATCATCGCCTCCTTTTGGCAAACGAACAATATCACAGAAAGCAGGAAATAGCTACCGGAAAGAATGGAATATTCACAGAATCAAACTATTCCGAATAACGTCGCCATTGTTCGGAATAATACAGTTGATTTTATTCGGAATAGTGGTTATAATGTTCTTGACGAACTGCAATGGAGGTGTTCCAATATGACGATCAAAGAAGCGGCTGCCGCTTGGGGCATTACTGAACGGCGGGTCAATGAGCTTTGCAAGGCCGGACGTATCTCTGGCGCATATAAGGATGGCAGGCAGTGGTTTATCCCGGACGGTACTCAAAAGCCGATGGATAAGCGTGGCCGCCGAAGTGCTGTGAAGCCCGCAGTGTCATCCGCACGCAAGCCCTTGCCTATTGGTGTGTCTGATTACCGGGAT
>QWCN01005238.1_pt1 | contig 14208 bp, 9 predicted proteins | sample 1972711 | NCBI WGS metagenome assembly QWCN01 (sample SAMN09866707, study PRJNA288562) | Human gut metagenome isolate term1_stool, whole genome shotgun sequencing... | isolation source: gut | host: Homo sapiens | place: USA: California | reverse complement strand
CTTTCCGGCAAATTGCCATTGCCAGGAATTACCGGTATGTCCTAATGTAGCTTTCAGCAATTTGCCGCCTAAAGCCAGGCGGAACTTTCCGGGGCCCTCAGCATCGGTCCAAGGTGAAGTCCAGTTATAAGTACGGGCATATACGTAGTAAGTGCCCGCCTCGGGAATGTTGATTTCTGCCGTAGCATCCGCCACAGGGATGCCCATGCCATGTGCCATGAGATAGGGCGAACCCATTTGATCCATAAACTGCTGGTCGAGCACCCAGCCGCCTCGCTGGCTGAAGCTTTCTGCTTCGATGAGCAGTTCTTCGGCTACAGCCACAAGGCTACAGGCTACGGCTATGCATGTCAGTAAGATTTTTTTCATCACAGCACAGCGTTTTTATGATTATTGAATAGTTATATCTCCTACTTTTACCCAACCTTCGGCGGTTTGATACTCATCGCGGGCCGAGAGTAAGATACCGATAGCGTTCTCTTTGGTCGTATCTACCAATCCCACTGCCCAAGTGTAAGTACCTGCGGCTACATCGGTGAGTTTGATGTTACTAGTATAAGTTTTGGGCTTTCCGCTCATCCAGGTAGCAATGTCCGCTTTCTCTTCTATATAGATGCGGGCAGGCTTTTCTGTATTTTTATCAAGCAAAGCGATGGCCAATTTGTATTTGTCACCGTACTGCGGCAGATTGGTAGGGCAATACCCCCAACCCAGATTCGACCAACGGTGAGTAAGTGACACGTTGCTACCACTACGGGCTGTAGTAGGAATAGATAAACGGTCGGGATAGAGACGGTAACCACCTTCGGCTATAAACTCCTTTACCAAGTGGAAAGCAGTGTTAAACCAAGAGTGTGTTTCACCAGTATTCACGTTGGTAGCAAAACGAAAGTCCATCATATTGACATAACTTCCCTTAGCCTCATCATATTCTCCCTGACGCACTTCGGCAAAATTCTTATAACCGTCGCCGGCAATAGAACCACCGTGGGATGATTCCACCCAACCACCTTCCATAGTGATAGGTACAATGCCACGATAAGCGGCAGCGATGCCACGCTCCCAATCCTTATAATATTGCTTCATACCAAAAGCATCGTGACGCAGGCAGAAACCTTTGGCTACAGCACGTTTCACCAAATCGGCAGATATACCGGTATCAACATCACCAGATCCTTTGGTAGAAAGCAGGCATCGGTGATAGTTTATCATGATAGGCACTTTGGTGAAAAGACGAGACATTACATCGGTAATCCATTCGAATACAGCTTGTCTAGGGCTCTCATCACCTGTAGAGTATTTCAGTGTGTGAGTTTCCCCCCATTTGCCCAAGCCAAAGCCGCTTACAAACTGAGTGATATCAGGGTCATTGTATTTGGCAGCGAAAGCAGTGAGGAAGGCTTCATACTCTTTCTGAAAGATGGGGTCGTCAGGATAAGGCGTCCATACGTCTACACTACCGGTAGTAGTGGTGAATCCTTCGGCACCGGCTTCTCTCACATACTCGGGACAGGCATTTTCATGCTTGTCGCGACTGTCACACACAAAGGTGAAAGCGAGTTTCAAGTTGCGTTCTTTAGCTCCTTCTACCAACATACGGAAACGTTTCGCCGGTTCAGTCTGCAAAGTCTCATCCCACACATATTTCCCCCTTTCAGGATTAAAATGACTCCAAAGACCACGTATATAGAGAGTATTGCCATAGTTGGATACTTTCACGGTGCCTTCGGACGACTCGAAATTGTCGTAGAGATCCCAGAAATTCATCATCATGCCACTTCCGATACCAGCGTAGATCACCCATCCACTCATGGGATTACGCAGCAGTTTGTAGCGCTCAGGCTTAATGCTAACGGTAGTGTTGCCTTCGATGTTCCAACTGTAGTCGGTTGTAAGGTCATCATCGTCTGAACAAGCAGTGCCTATAAAAGCTGTAGCAGCCAACAGGCACATCGACAAGGTCTTGATGCTGTTTTTTATTATTTTGTTCATAGAATATATGTCGTTAATTGTTATTGTTTAAAAGGTAGAATAAAAAGTGAAGTGATTGAAGCTTCACCCCTTATTCTTTCATTTTAGATTTATTTAATATCAAAGAGTACAGTGTTATTCTCTATATCCACTACTACATAATTACAGCCTTCAGGGATGAGGAAGTAAGCGTAGCGGTTATCAGCTTGACCTGTTACAGCCTTTTCTACCTTGCCTGCTATTACTTTAGTATATCCATTGTGATCCTTACGTTTAGCGTCAGCTGTAGATCCAACAAACCATCCGTTATTAGCATATCGTAAAGTGCTGAAGTTCACCCAACCTCTATATGTCTTCTCATAATCATCTGTATATTCATCACGAGGCAATACATCACCTTTATAAACAAAGACTTTCGGATTGGCAAGACTCTGGATTAGGTTATACTTCACTTGACAGTACCACTGAGGATTTTTTATGATATCTTTAATTTCTTCAATTTCTTCGTCAGTACCAGGGTCTTTAGCAAAACTATTAAAACCACCATACATATGCAATACATTCACCTCTTGCCTCCATGGGTTTATCCCCAGTATTGTATTATTAAACGATACGGTAAGCGGTTTCAAGTCAGTTGCAGCCGAATAGATAGCAATGGTCTTTTCCTCCTTATTCAATACAATACGATAAGTCCCGTCAGCCGGAATAGTCCAATACTGCCTGTCTACTTTGCTGATAAGTGCTTGCCCGAACGTTGCCAACTGACCATCTTCGATGTCATGGTTATCTGCTACTTCCGGCACAATAGCCATCGATTGTTCGCCCTCGAAAGTAAGCGGTATGTAAAGGCTACCGGCTTTCAATTCACCGCGCCAAGCATAAAGTTGATCATTTTCGAGAGTTTGGGCTATCTCAATTTGTTCTTCACCTACAGCAGTACCCGCCAGGAACATTTGCTCAGCCTCAACTACCGCACCGGCTTCTACTATCTTCACAGTCTGCTTGCTCATATTCACAGTGATACGATAAGTAGCCGCTGACGGAATCACCCACGAATTGGCTTCGGCGCGGTCGGATATAACACCTGTCATTTCACCTTTAGTTATAGGAGCATCGGCAGTTTCCGGGCCAATGGCATTCAACTCATCGGCATAATCAACAGGGAAGTTTATCTTACCGGCTACCAAAGCGCCTTCGTAACTATAAATCTTGTTTATCTCGTCTTTCAACGTCAACTTGATATTATCTTCGCCTACAGCGGAACCTCCCACATAGAGATTATCGGCTTTGTACTGCTTTGGACCATACGTTTTTATCTTTAACGTAGTCGTAGCAATATCAGGCACTATCAGACGGGGACCCTCAAAGTTGGCTGTTACAGTAAACAGTACTTCGCCAATGGTACTGGTGGTAAGTCCGAAATGGTCGACCAGTATTTTCTGCATCTCCTCGTTGGTGTACGAGCGAAAGAATTCTCCATCGTCGTCAAACTCCTTGATATTCGTAGCCTCACTACCGATGAGCTGCATCTCGTATTTGTAAGTCGTGATATAATCCTCACCAAAATCGTGAGCGGTACTCCACTTCAGAGTGACAGCTGTTTCGTTGGGTTTGCTCTCATCGAGCTTAATAAATTCACCCGAAGGAGCCAGTTCAATCTCCGACTGATTGCGTGAGACAGTATTGTCTATATCCTCTTCACACGAGGTAGCAAGCATGCTCATCATTCCCACAGCCACCACGCCAAGATTTCTATATAAATGCATTGTTTTCATATTCGTAATAATTTATAGGATTAATAACCCGGATTATTAGGTAACAAGTTGGGACACAACTCCACATCATGTGTAGGTAGTGGCCACAAATATTCACGTTCGGGGAAGATACGTTTAGCACCCTGCGAACAATAACCGGCATTGAAGAGAGCCGAAAAGTCAGCCAGACCATCTTCGTCAATTTGCGGAGTCTTTCCCCAAAACCAAAGATTCTTATTCACAATATTATTCAATAACTCCGTCGGATCGATAAGCATAATATAGTTGTAACCGTTCAGTGCTTTTTCTGCCAACTTCCAACGCATCAAATCCTGCAAACGTTGATTTTCCATAGCAAACTCCATGCGACGTTCTATACGCAAAGCGCGTCGTAGTTCAGTCTGGTCGGTAGTAGTCACGGCTGGATAGCTATCAGTCGCTGTTACATTCACTCCATAAGCACGAGCACGTACCATATTAATAGCTTTCAACACACTGTCATCAATCCGGTTCAGTTCTATCATAGCCTCAGCATAAATCAACAGTACATCAGCATAACGCATTATAATGTAGTCTTGCTCTACCTTTTGGTCTACTGTCCAACTAGCATCAATGCCTTTCTTCCACAGCAAACCCGTATATGAGCTATATTGATTCACGATACGAGTATCTTGATTGCTTTGTTTCTTACCTGTAGTATAATTCATCACGGTTTTAGCTGCAGGACTAGGGTCATATTCAAAACCACAATGTTCAGTGTTGAACTCAACAATAGTCATTATACAACGTGGGTCTCGATTCTTAAATGGGTTGTGCGGATCAAACAATGGAGATTCGTCAATAGGAAGTCCGTCAGTACAGAGGTATGCAGCGAAAAGATCCCATGAAGGATTATACGATCCATATCCCCCAGCATTACGAGGAAGAGCGTTTTTCACAATCCAAGAGTCAAGTATCACACTGTTTTCAATAGAGCGTGGTATTACAAATACCTTTTCATCATTTAATTTGGTACTCTGCCTGAAAAGTTTGGCATAGTCGGGCTCCAATGAATAAAGCTCAAGATCCATACAGTCTTTAGCAGCTTTAGCAGCTATTTCATAATCCCCCATATAAAGGGCAAAACGTGCTTTCATAGCTAGTGCCGCACCTTTAGTGGCATGAATATTTTCGTCCTGTCCATAGCTTTCGGGCAGTCTAGCAACAGCTTTATCGAAATCAGCATATACCAAAGGAATTACTTCCGCTTTAGGTCTACGACCACGCTGCAAAGCTTCAGAAATAGTGATAGTCTCTTCCTGATAAGGCACATCACCATAGAAAAAAATCAAATCCGCGTATTTACAAGCACGGCAAAAATACGCTTCACCAGCATAGCGGTCGTAAACTTCCTGTGTTACATTATCCTTCGCCTTATGAATATTTTCAAGCATTGTGTTGGCACGAGCAATCAATTTAAATGATTGTTGCCACAAAGCATATACTTCATACTGCTGGCCATTCATAGTTCCATCAAGTATAGTTCCACCACTTCCCGGATTACGGTTCGTTTGACGATAGGTAGTGTTATCTGACCATTGTTCGGACGAATTAAGAGGTTCTTGCCAATAACCCAAAATGTAAAATTCATTAGATGCCAAGCGCAATTCTGTTTCGGTTGTATACCATGACTCGGTATTACCTTGCGATTTAGGAACCAGATCCATGCTCTCACAGGCTGCGAGCCCCAAACACATTCCAACTAATAATAATATTCTTGTTTTCATATTCTACTCCTAAATTTATTTAAAAGTTAACTTGCAAACCCATTACTAAAGAAGTTGTAATCGGATAAGATGAGGCACCCATTTCAGGGTCCCACCCATCAGGGAAATTACTCAAACAGAAAAGATCACTACCACTTATATAAAAGCGGACACGGTCTATACCCGCTTTTTGTGTCCATGTTTCAGGAAGAGTATAACCCAATGTGAGATTCTTCAAACGGAAATATGAGCCGTTAAACATCCAAAAGCTAGACGTAGCATAGTTATTACTTTTCGATACATTCGAAAGACGGGGATACCTAGCTGACAAATTCTCTTCTGCTGTATTAAAAGGACTCCAATATTTACCTTCGATAATAGACGGAACGCTCCCATAATTATCACGTAGTGGCTGCACCATGGCAGTAGAAAGATATGAATTTTGCTTGCCGATGCCTTGAAAAGCAATACTGAAGTCAATACCTTTGTAAGAAGCATTGAATGTGCCACCATATTGGAAACGGGGCAACGAATTACCTAAAGGTACACGGTCATACTCAGGACTGATTATACCATCAGGTACGCCATCCGGACCACTGATGTCTCGATACTTCAAATCACCTACCGTAACGGTTGTACTCGTACGGGCTGAGTTATTCACTTCCTCCTGGGTCTGATAAATGCCATCACATACATAACCATAATATTCATTGAAAAGAACGCCGGCGCGCTTAATTTTACCATTGCTGATTTGCTCACCATCATTCATATAATCAATCTTTGAAAGGAAATCCGAGAAATTTACATTCACTCCATATTGGAGGTCGCCTATCCGATCATTCCATGCCAGTTCAATATCATAACCATGAGTAGACATTTTACCCGCATTTGTATTAGGGTTATTGTATCCCATGAAGTAGGGGATCTCAATTTTCAGTAACATATCCTTAGTTTGTTTCCAATAATAGTCAAAGTGGAACTGCAAACGATTATTGAAGAAATTTGCATCCAAACCAAAGTCTGTGCTAGTAGTGGTTTCCCAAGTAATATCTTCTACAGCCAATATAGCGGGACGAGCTGTTTTATCAGAAACAACACTTCCGTCAGCCATATAAAATAACGAATTGCCAAAACTCATCAGAGCTATATAAGGAAAGTAATCGTCACCAATACGTTCATTACCCAGTATACCCCATGAGCCGCGCAACTTCAAGAATGAAAGCCAATCCCAATTAAGACTTTTCATAAACTTCTCTTCACTCATTACCCAACCTGCTGAGAATGAAGGAAAGGTACCCCAACGATAACCTTTAGCAAAACGCGAACTACCATCGTGACGTATATTAGCCTGAAACAAGTAACGATCAGCATACGAATAGATAACACGACCGAAAACAGAATTTGAAGTATATTCAGAACCTTTACCGCTATTAGTCTGAAAGTCTTCTGAACCAATATTGAGATAAGGATAACCGGTAAGTTCGTATTTATCACGTGCTGCAGTCAGTTCTTCATCTTTCATATAGTAGTTCTCAAAACCCGCCATCACAGTGAGATCATGACTGCCGAACGTTCCCATGTAATTAGCAATAACCTGACTAGTGACATGATAATCATCCTTACGGGTTTCCGTAAGCGAATTGGTAGTCCAAGTGCTACCGGAGTCAAAATAACCGCCAAATGTTTCGGGATCATCCGCTAAAGTATATCCACACGAATTTTTAAATGCTTTTTTCTTTTGATAATTAATAAAAGGAGATACGATACCCGAGATACTTAACCCTTTGACAGGTTTGAAAGTGAGCGAACCTTTACCAGCCACCTGAGTACTGTGAGCAACTGAATTACCACCAGCCACAAGCAGTCCGTAGGGATTTGAACCACTCTTACCCGAAGCCAGACGACCATCGTCCCACGTAGCGGGATAGATGGCAGGCATCTTACGCATGGTATCGAAAGGATCATAATTTTTAGTACTACTCTTAGCATGACGGATATTTACGTCTATTTGAGCACTGAGTTTATCGTTGATATTAAAGTCGTTGTTCGAACGAAACATATAACGCTGGAATCCACGACCATCGTAAAGCCCGTCCACCTCATCATACGAAAGAGTAGCTACCGACTTTACCGTTTTGTTACCACCCGATACGGAAAGAGTGTGAGTCATGCGGGGAGCACTCGACTTCAAAATCAAATCAGTCCAGTCAGTAATAGGATAATGGTTAGGATCGACAGCATTATACTTTACCCAATTCTTTGTCTGATCGGCCGTATATTCCTGAAAAAAGCCACCGGTAGGGTTATCGTTGTACTTCAATTCGTTACTCATTTCCAGGTAGCGGGTAACTCCTACCATACCGGGTTGTTTGGTAGGAATTTCCCAACCAAATTCAGCATTGTACTTCAGATTGATTTTACCACTATCGTTACCGCGCTTAGTGGTAACAAGGATAACGCCAGCAGCAGCTTTTGAACCATAAATACTAGCAGCCGCAGCATCTTTCAATACCGAAATACTCTCTACATCATTAGAATTCACATAGTCGAGCGAACTTTGCACACCGTCTACTATCACCAACGGACTCGATTCACCCATCGTAGTAATACCACGCACACGGATAGAGGCGGCACCCGAACCGGGAGCCGAACTATTACGTGTCACCATCACTCCCGAAAGTGATCCCTGCAAGGCATTGGAAAGCATGGCTGTACGTTTGTTTACTAACTCTTCCCCTTTCACAGCCGCCACCGCTCCAGTGAGGTCTTTCTTTTTCACAGCACCGTAACCGATAACCACCACTTCATTAAGTGTCTTACTAGCTTCTTCCATAACGACAGCATACATATTCTTGCTATCTATCCGTACTATTTTATCCATATAACCGACATAACTGATGAGCAGTTCGCTACCTTCATGAACATCTATCTGAAATTTGCCATCAAGATCGGTGATGGTGGCCACATCACTACCCTTCACACGAACCGTAGCACCAATCATCGGAAGTTCAGTAACATCAACTACCTGCCCTGAAATATGCTTTGTTTTTTTTACCTTAGTAGTAGGCTTTGGGGAAGAATTAACAGTGATAGTTACCTGACGGTTCTGAATGTAATACTTCAAATTAGCCAGCCGACACACCTCCGCCAAGATGGTGTCAATTGACTTTCCTTGCAATTCAATATTTACCTTATATTCAAGACGCTCTTTGACCGATTGGTCATAAACAAAAACATATTTGCTATGCTTCTCGATATAGTCGAACACTTGTTTCACTGTCGAATTTTCAGCTTTAAGAATATATATTCCATTTAGCTTCTCGAATGAAACAGTCGACGCACTAGAATAGACGGGGACAGATAGCAGTCCTGCCAAACAGAAAGCCTTTGCAAAGCTTGCCACCTTAGTTACGATTGTTTTCCGATTCATAATATTAAGATTAATAATTAGTATTTATTGTATAATGATTTGCGATGAATGCACCGTACACCAGTCACTTTCCGATTTCGAGCGTACCGACTTTACACCATCCATCGAAAAGAAGATTCTTGTCAACTGCCATCTTCAAACCCGGTTGGTATGCCTTGGTAGTATCAACCAGTCCAATGAGCCACGTATAACTTCCTTTTTGAAGACCCTCCAGACTGATATTTGTGGTGTAATGACCATCACAGCCCTGCACCCAGGCAGAGAGATCAGCCTCCTCTGCAATCTGCTTTTTCACAATGCTATGACCGGTATCCATCAAAGCGATACAGACTTTATATTTTCCTTTCCACTGAGGAATGTTGGTAGGACAGTATCCCCAACCCAAATTACGCCAATTGTGCTGCATACTCACCAGTTCACCTTGACGAGCCTTATTCACGAAACTCACCTTAGTAGGATAGAGACGATATCCTCCCTCACGTACGAAACGATTTACCAAATCGAAAGAAGTATTAAACCATGAAGCTACTTCATCTCCTGTACGAAGATCCATCATATTGACATGAGCATTACGGCTTTCTTCATACTCACCCAAACGCACATCTTCCGAATGCCCTTCGCGATACTTGCCGCTGGGATCAATCCAGTAACGATGGTGTGCTCCGGTAATCCATCCACCCTCCATAATAATGGGTAGACGATAGCGGTAAGCACGGGCAAAATCTTTCTCCCATTGTTCATAATAACCGGTCATGCCGAAAGCATCGTGACGGATGATATATCCTTTGGCTATAGCCCTTTCGAGTAACCGTTTGCTATCAGGGTGTGGTTTTGCCCAACTAATAGTATCCCCCACCAAGCGATGGTAGTTTATCACTAACGGTACACGTTTGAAAGCTTTTGTATAAACATCGGTAATCCATTCGAATACTTCTTCTTTTTTTGAATAATCATTATATTTCACACCGTGTGCTTCCCCCCATTTACCAAGACCATAGGCATCAATAAAATCCACTTTATCAGGGTCGTCAAAAGCAACGGCAAAGGCTTGAAGGAATTTTTCGTATTTCTGTTGGAATACGGCATCGTCGGGATAAGGCGACCATATTTGGGAATTATTAGGATCCTGAAAACCCTTCGCACCGGCTTCCTTTACATAGAGAGGTGTATTCTGTCCCTGGTCGCGGCTGTCTACATTAATACGGAAAGCCAAACGCATTCCACGTTCACGCACCGAAGCAAGCAATTTATAGATACGTGAGTCCGGATCGTTCCATACATACTTTCCCTCTTTACTTTCAAGCATATTCCAATTGATGCGAATATAACATGTACCGGCGTAATCGCTCACACGAACAGTGGAATCCCCACCATTTACGGGCATAGCATCATAGCGTTGGGTCTGCCAAAAGTTTTCATCCCATGCACGTCCCAAGTACATTACCCAACCCGTAAGGGGATTTTTGAGTACAGAAGTAGTATCAGGCTCAAAACATACTGTTTGTTCAGGCGCCTTCACTCCTTTAGTTATAGCTGCTTGTGTATGTATCGAAAACCATCCACAGAGTATCAGAGCTGCTATAAAAAGCATAAATGTACGTAACAAAGTGTATTTTTTCATATTCTTCAATGGTATTAAAAAGCATAGCTTCTCCTTACGAAAAAGCGTATAAACCTCCTCTCCTTGCTATAAAGGCATTATAAATTTTGATAATAAGTTCTTATGTAATTATTTCATTCAGTAGCAACTAACTACAAAAGCAGTTACTTCTTCACTAAGTAGATCGTATCACCATGAACTTTCATACGGGTTTGCGTCATGGTTTCAATGGTTTGCAAAACTTCTTTCACACGATTACCAAGTATCAGCTTGCCATAAAGTTTATTAACCGATATCTTATCATCAGGCAGAATCGTCACTCCATAATAATGACTGAGTCGTTGGGTGACAGACTCTACACTTTCACCGGTCAGGCTAATCATACCCTGCATCCAACAAGTATATTCGTCGGTATTTACTAACCGCTTTTCAGCGAAACCACCCTCCTGCAAATTCACCATTTCATTCGGTTTCATACGAACCCGATCATTGTTTGTCGTTTTTAGTTCTACCGAGCCTTGAACTAATACTACTTGCGAATCCGAAGTATCGTAGTTGTTCACATTAAATCTTGTTCCAAGTACTTTCACTCTGAAATTATCCGAATGAACCAAAAACGGATGCTCTGCATCATGTGCCACATCGAAGTAAGCCTCACCTTTCACATATACTTCACGGCAATCGCCATCAAAACGTTTGGGGTAGCGTACAATTGTCCGCGAGTTGGCTACGATTTTTGTACCATCGACCAACATCAGTGTCATCTTTTCTCCAACAGGCACTTCCACCTCTTCGTCATATGAATCAGCCATCAATTCTGTAACTTCCATGCGGGACAAACCGCCCATCGCATCCTCTGTAATTATATATTTTATACCTATTAAAAAAAGCAGCGTAGCAGCTACTGAGCCAATATACATCAAAACGCGTCGCTGCCTAGATTTACGTTCATGTTGATGCATTTTCAAAAAAGCTTTTTTCTTAATACCGGAGATATCTATCTCGGCCGGGGTACTGTGTTCTATAAATGACTTCAACTTGATGTCACCCTGTAAATCCCCATATGTATAATCATTAATATCTTTATCCATCTTCAAATCTTTTTATCCTTTCAATATCTCTTTCCTTTTTATAATCTTCTCATGAGAAGTTCCCTTCTATTTATAAAGACGCAAATGTTAGATTTATCTATAGGTTGAAATTCTATTTTTTTCTTTTAGTGCTTTCTTTTTCTAAATCACCCGTCCACAAGTCTCTTTCTCAAAGCATTCATAGCATATCCTATATGATAATTCACCGTAGGTAGCGAGATTTGCAACATACGCGCAATTTCCGCATAAGGCATTTGTTCCAGTTTAGCCAAAAAGAATACATGCTTGCACTTGGGCGGCAAACTATTGATCGCTTCATTCAAGCATTGGAGTTCTTCGCGCGAAAGCATATCATCCATTGGAGTTTGCATATCAGGAAAAGAGAAATCTTGAAGCTCCTCAAAAGATATCTCTTGATTACCCTTTGCCTCCTTGCGCAAATAAGAGATTGACTTACGATATACAATCGTATTCAGCCAACTCAATATACTGGCTATTTCTAAAAGCGTCTTACGTAGTTTCCACACTTCAAAGAAAACATCGCCTACCACTTCTTCAGCCATTTCCTTATTACTAAGGATACCAAAGGCGTGGTAGTATAACTTCTTTGAATATCGGTTCATGAAACTATTAAAAGCTAGCTCATCCCCTTTGGAAATCAACAAAAGTTCTCTTTCCAAGTCTTCCATTTAATTAGATTACTATTTTATATATTTATAGGCGCAGAATTCTTGTATATCATATAGGTAGAGCTATATAATATTAACGTTCTTTATCAATAATAGAAGAAGCCATATCATTGCTTTGAAACGAAGCTTGATATAGCCCTTCTATACTCAACAGTTACAATCGGAACTGTATAAAGCAGATATTCTATTTTTGGGCTCCCTCTCTCTCTATATATATAAGGGAACAGATTATCTCACCATTTTGTAAATTTCATTGCCCGCCATCAAAAAAGCACCAACTCCATAAACCTCCGTCATGTCACGAGTCACTTTCTTCGGGTCAGCACCGATTTGCTGCACATAACCCAATTTCCCATTCGGTTCCACAGCCGAGACTAATGCCTTCCAGCCTTTTACCAACACTGGAAGATAGGTTCCCTTATTCAATAAACCTTCGTTTATTCCATAAGCAATGGAATAGACAATGAAAGTAGTACAACTTGTTTCCGGTGATGGATAAGAGGCAGGATCCAAGAGACTGGCATGCCAGAAACCGTCCGGATGCTGCAATCCGGCAACACGGGTAGCCAGTTTTAACCAGACCACCAAGCACCCAACCGTTGCCACGTCCCCAAAAGACTTTCTTGCCATTGGCTTCGCGCTTATCAAAATAACGCCAGTCACGGTAGAACAAATTTTCTTCTTTATCGAACAAGTAATCATAAGTCGCTTTATACTCACGATTCATAAATTTGATATACTTTTTCTCTCCGGTCAGCATATACAATTTGGCATATACAGGAGGAGCCATAAAGAGAGCGTCACACCAAGTCCAACGTTCCAAGGTCTTTAAGTCTCCCTCCACCAGCTTGAAACTGCCTTCAGAGGGATGATTGACAATCCATTCCGTACGGGCGAGCGTAGGGGATAATCATTGCTTCGTCTTTGTACTTGCGGTATAAATCCAAAAAGGACTGTGATACAGCGATGTCATCAGCATGGTAAAACCGTTTGTCCGGCTGCCAACAATTCCGCCGCCCGATACGAGTCAGCCACTTATAATATGTATCATCATTGTCTTCTTTTTCAGCCAATTCTGCCCAATCCACCATGCCGACAGACATAAAGAGCGCCTTGCGGCCAGTTCAAGTCGTCATGTTCAGGAGCGGGGTGTGGATTGGCAATCTGCCAATCCGCCACCTTTCGCATGATAGACTTAATTTCTGCTTTTTGAAAAGGAACTTCTGTTGCTTGTATAAAAGTTACACATAACAGAAACACTCCTAGTAAAAGTATTTTCTTCATTATATATTCATTTATTGATCACTAGGCAATTCAAATCAACCGTATTTTTCTTAACCGGTTGACAACCGAGCCTGTAAAAGATTCAAATTAATCCGTTAATTCTATCTTCACTTTCTGGTCTTTTACCTGAATATAGTACTCTCCAGCTTCCAGAAAACGTTTTCCATTTCCGTCTACAAAGCCCAAATCACGTTCCAAATCTATGTCGAAACGAAAGATTTTCGTTTCTCCGGCTTTAATAGATTGTTTTTCAAAATACTTCAACTCTTTTACAGGACGTGTAATTGAGCAATATGGATCGGAGATGAACCAATGTACCGTTTCCAAACCATCACGTTTCCCCGTATTAGTAACAGTTACCTCGGCCGACAATTTCTCGCCGCGCTTTACTTTAGAAGCGGAAAGAGTAACAACGCCATATTTGAATTCAGTATAGCTCAGACCGTGCCCGAAAGGATACAAAGGATCACTTGTTATATCTTTATAGAATCCTTGATGACCACGTCCGCTTTTACGACGATTATAATAGATAGGAATCTGCCCATTTGAATAAGGGAAAGTCATAGCCAGTTTACCGGAAGGGTTGATACGTCCAGACAATATTCCAGCCATTGGAAGCGCACCATTCACACCCGGCTGCCAAA
>QWCN01004675.1_pt1 | contig 14208 bp, 16 predicted proteins | sample 1972711 | NCBI WGS metagenome assembly QWCN01 (sample SAMN09866707, study PRJNA288562) | Human gut metagenome isolate term1_stool, whole genome shotgun sequencing... | isolation source: gut | host: Homo sapiens | place: USA: California | reverse complement strand
CCACGAAGTACGGTATTTTACCGGAAAAAAACGTTATGGCGTGTCGATCAGAGCCGGACGGAAGCTGTTATCTTTCACGGATCCGAGAACCTTTTCTTTGTATACAACTGTGGAAACGGAGCATCCGCTGCATCTGACAGGGAATTTTTACCTTCCACTGTCCTTCGGCCTCATAGAGCGGGCCGAGTATGAGGTTTATACGGAAAAGTATACGGCGGAGGAGGCAAAAGGCCTTGCAGAAGCTCATCTTAATGAATTTTTAAATAATTTACTGCAAAAAGGGGTTCAAATTGTCGGAAATGATGTTAAAATAGATAACGGCAGGAATTTCTGCGTCTCGAAGGGGAAGATTGAGGTCCTGGAGGAGATCGGAATTCCGAAGATCAGACAAAAGGAGCAGGCAGCATTTGAGTAATATTGTGGAAAAGATGCTGGACGTACCGGCTGAACACCAGAGCAATGTGTTTGGACAGTTCGACAGCCATATCAAAAAAATAGAACAGACCCTGAAGGTGTCCGTCATTGCCCGGGACGGCGAGGTGAAGATCTTAGGCCCGGCTGAGTACACCCGGCAGGCAGCCCGGGTCATCGAGCAGCTTCTGGAGCTTTCAAGAAGAGGCAACGTGATTCAGGAGCAGAACGTGGATTACGCCCTGTCCCTGTCCATGGAGGGACAGGAAGAGGCTGTGGTGGAGATTGATAAGGAGCTTATCTGCCACACCATCGCAGGCAAGCCCATCAAGCCCAAGACCCTGGGACAAAAGAAATACGTGGACATGATCCGGAACCATATGATCGTGTTCGGTACCGGACCGGCCGGAACCGGTAAGACCTATCTTGCTATGGCCATGGCGATTACCGCCTTTAAGAATAATGAGGTAAGCCGGATTATCCTGACCCGTCCTGCCATTGAGGCAGGCGAGAAGCTGGGCTTTCTGCCGGGCGATTTGCAAAGTAAGGTGGATCCTTACCTGCGGCCCCTCTACGACGCCCTGTATCAGATCATGGGCGCGGAGAGTTTTTTGAAAAATATGGAAAAGGGGTTAATCGAGGTGGCGCCTCTGGCTTACATGCGAGGCCGTACTCTGGATAATGCCTTTATTATCCTGGATGAAGCCCAGAATACAACTCCGGCCCAGATGAAGATGTTCCTGACCCGTATCGGTTTCGGATCCAAGGTTATTGTGACCGGCGACGCCAGCCAGAAGGATTTGCCAGGCGGCACAAAGTCCGGCCTGGAGGTGGCTCTGAAGGTACTCTCCAAAGTGGACGACATCGGCTTCTGTGAGCTGACCAGCAAGGATGTGGTGCGTCACCCGCTGGTTCAGAAGATTGTACAGGCTTACGAAAGCTATGAGAAGGCCCAGGAGCGCAGAAGCTCCAGAAAGGACAGTCATGACTATCAACGTAGAAGATGAGAGCAATAAGACGCTGCCGGATGTGGATACGGAAGGGATTGCCGGAAAGGTTATTGAGGCAGCGCTGGATTATGAAAAATGTCCCTATGAGGCTGAAGTGAATCTGCTTCTGACAGATGATGAGGGCATCCATGAAATGAACCGGGAGCACAGAGGGATTGACCGTCCCACGGACGTGCTTTCCTTTCCCATGCTGGAGTATGAAAGCCCTGCGGACTTTTCCTTCGTGGAGGAGGATGAAGAGGACTGTTTTAACCCGGAGACCGGCGAGCTGGTACTGGGCGATATTGTTATTTCCGTGGATAAGGTCATGGAGCAGGCGGAAAAATACGGGCATAGCCGGACACGGGAGTACGCGTTCCTGATTGCCCACAGTATGCTGCATCTTTTCGGCTATGATCATATGGTGCCGGAAGAGGCAAGAGTGATGGAGGCGAAGCAGGCTGCCATTCTGGAAAGCCTGAATATTTTACGTTAGGGAGGATTTCCGGGATGAAGCAGGGATACCTGAAGAAGACAGGCATTCTGTGTCTGGCCATTGTTTTTCTGATGGCAGCTGGCTGTGGCAAGGCAAAGACACAGGGGGCGGAAGAAAATGCATTTAATACCGAGGCGGAAGTAATCGCCTGGGAGGAAGAGGAACAGGCAGATAACGAGGATGACGCGGCGTCTGAGGAACCAGATAAGCCGGCGCCCCGGGAGGTGGTGGACGGCAAGATCCGAAGCTACTTTACCGGAGAATGGATCGACGAGGAGCTCGGAAAGACCAGGCCCCTTGCGATTATGCTGAATAACACCTCTGCGGCGCTGCCCATGTCCGGCGTATCAAATGCGTCTGTTATCTACGAATGCCCTGTGGAGGGCCGTATCACCCGCTGGATGGGTGTTTTTGAGGACTGGAAAAATCTGGAGAGGATTGGCTCTGTGCGAAGCTGCCGGCTTTACTACCTTCATTTCGCCCAGGAGTTTCATCCGGTGTACGCCCATTTCGGACAGGCCCAATACGCGCTGGCGGATTTGAACAGCGGCAAGTATGATGTACTTTCCGGCGGAACCAAAGGCATCGAGCATCCGGCCACGGCCATGTATGATCGCATCAGCCGTCCGGGCAAGGCAACCGAGCATACGCTTTACGCGTTTCCGAAAGGTATCCAGAGGGATATTGAAAAAAAAGGGTATGATATGACCATGCCGGAGGAGTATCCGGGTAAATTTAAGTTCGCAGATACGGGTGAAATCGCGGAGTATCAGGGCTATCCGGACGCGACGGTCTTAAAACCCGGCGGAGATGGCGGTAAAAACGGCTTTGGTGGCGTCAAGGCGACGTTTAAGTATGACGCTTCCGATCGCAAATATTACCGCTGGACTTACGGTAATCCTCACACAGATGAGCTGAACGGTAAACAGGTGGCGGTGACCAACGTCATTTTCCAGTACTGCGACGGCAACGTGCTGGATGCCAAGGACTATCTGCACTTTGCCACCCAGTCCAATGGAAACGAATGTAAGGTATTTACCAACGGTAAGGAGATCGACGGCTACTGGAAGAATCCGGGAGAGCTGGGAACTCCGGCCCGCTATTATGATGAAAACGATCAGGAAATTGTATTAAATAACGGAAAGACCTTTATCTGTATCATCTGGAATGATTATAAGGATGATGTGGTCGTTCAGTAAGGAAAAACGGAATCATGGGAAAGAAAAACAGTTCAAAATCCAATTATATTATGCAGGGCAGCATTCTGGCCATTGCGTCCATCGTGAGCCGGATCATTGGACTTCTCTACCGGTTGCCGGTGACCAATATCATTACAGACCATGGAAATGATTATTATTCCGCAGCCTACGAGATCTACAATGTCATTCTGCTGATTTCCTCTTACAGTCTGCCGCTGGCAGTATCCAAGGTGGTGTCGGCCAAGGTAGCTCTCGGCGAATACCGGAATTCCTGGAGAGCTTTCAAAGGAGCCTTGTATATGGCTTTGGTGGTCGGCGCAGCCGGTTCGGCTCTGACCTTCTTTGGCGCAGGCTTTTTCACCGGAACCTTATTAAATACACCGGAGAGTGAGCTGTGTCTGAAGGTACTTGCACTGGCCGTCTTTGTCATGGCGGTGATGGGCGTACTCCGTGGCTTCTTCCAGGGCATGGGAACCATGATGCCTACAGCTATTTCCCAGATCATTGAGCAGATCGTCAACGCCATCGTGAGCATTGCGGCGGCCAGCTATCTGTTTTCCTACGGCGTAAAGCTGGATGCGGCGGCAGGTATTACCAATGGGAAGAGCGGAGCCATCTACGGCGCGGCGGGAAGTACACTGGGTACCAGCCTGGGCGCGGCAGCAGGCCTTCTGTTCCTGATTATTGTCATGCTCATGTACAACCGGGTACTGCAGAAAAATATGCGCCGGGATCACGTAAGCCGGCAGGAAAGCTACGCAAGTACCCTGCGAGTGCTGATTATGACCATCGTGCCGGTTATCTTAAGTACGGCCGTCTACAATATCAGCGGCATTGTAGATCAGGGCGTATTCAAATATCTGATGCTGGATGTACAGAAGGCGGATAAGAGTACGGTCGAGATCTACTGGGGCATCTATGTGGGCAAATACAAGCTTCTGACCAATGTGCCCATCGCAGTGGCATCGGCCCTGTCCGCGTCCACCATTCCGGCCCTTACGAGAGCCCGGATTTCCGGCGACTGGGATGAGATGCGGAAAAAGACCGAGGGCGCTATCCGCATGGTTATGATGATCTGCATTCCCAGTGCCTTCGGCCTGACTGCGCTTGGCGAGCCAATTCTTGATCTGCTGTCCTGGAATACCAATGAGATTGCGCCGAAGCTCTTTTTGATTGGTTCTGCCTCTGTCATTTTCTATGGCCTGTCTACCCTGACGAACGGGATCCTGCAGGGTATTGATCGGATGCAGATTCCGGTACGCAACGCCGTGATTGCGCTGGTGACCCATCTGCTCCTGATGATTGGTCTGGTGCAGCTTGGCAAGCTTCATATCTATGGAGTGGTGTTGGCCTATATGTTCTTCGCCATCCTTATGTGTATCCTGAACGGAGCGGCTATCCGGAAGCATCTGGATTACCATCAGGAGATCAAACGAACCTTTTTGATTCCGGGCGTGTCATCCCTGATTATGGCGCTGGCGGTATGGCTTCTGTACCAGCCCCTTCATAAAGTAATCGGGGTACGGATTTCTACGCTATTGTGCCTGATCCTGGCTGTAATCATTTATGCGTTTTTCGTTCTGCTGCTGCATGGCATCACAGAGGAAGAACTGAAAAGCTTCCCAAAAGGGAGAACAATCGTTCGCATATTGAAGAGAATCCATCTGATTTAAAAGAAGTTGTGCATTGAAAACCCTTCTTTTTGGACATACTGTTCAAAAAAGGAGGGTTTTTTATGGCAAAACGACTTCTGGCGGCAATGGCCGGGATCGCGTTCCTGATGACACTGGCCTATTATTCCGGTAGTCTCAGGTCGGAGCGGGCTATGGAGCAGGAAAAGGAGCGGCTGCTGGCGCAGATCGAGAGTCTGGAGCTTCTGACGAAGGAGCAGGCCGCTGCGCCGGGAGACCGCGTGCAGGCGGACATCGCTGCGTCCGGGGGCAGAAAGACACAGGTGAAACCGGAAGAAACCGGAAGTGAAGAACCTGCAAAGTTCCGCTTTTTCATAAAGGAAGCCGACGGTCTGGTCAACATTTACCGGGAAGACGGAACCACACTGTATGAGACAACAGATATCCCGGTTTCCCTGCTGCCGGAGGCCCTGCGACAGGAAATCAGCACCGGGAAGGGCGTGGCCACGGAGCAGGAGCTTTATGATTTCTTGGAGAATTACTCCAGTTAAACTTGCTATTCCGGCCATTATGGTGTAAAGTTAAGTGAGTTAAAGAGTTACTGTTTACAGTAACTCTGCAAGCAGAGGACAAAATGACATGAATACAGACTACAGAGAAAAGATAAAAAACAAAAAACGCATTGTGGTAAAAGTGGGAACCTCTTCCCTGATTCATAAGGAGACGGGGGGCCTGGATCTTATCAAGGTGGAGCATCTGGTGCGGGAGTTGTCAGATCTGCATAACCGGGGCAAGGATGTGATTCTGGTCACATCCGGAGCTATCGGCGTGGGCAGGAAGGCAGCCGGGCTTCAGGAGAAGCCGGAGAGCATCCCCATGAAGCAGGCCTGCGCAGCCATCGGACAGGCGAGATTGATGATGATCTATCAGAAATTTTTCGCTGAATATAATCAGGTGGCAGCCCAGATTCTGATGACCCGCAACACCATGATCAACCTGAAAAACCGCAGGCATGCCCAGGATACCTTCGCGGAGCTTCTGGAGCTTGGAGCGATTCCTGTTGTCAACGCCAATGACAGTATCTCTACTTTTGAGATTCTCCACGGTGATAACGACACTCTGTCGGCCATTGTGGCTTCCCTGGTGGACGCGGATCTTCTGATCCTGCTGTCCGACATCAACGGTCTCTATACGGATAACCCAAACACAAACCCGGATGCGGAGTTTGTGCCCTTTGTGGAGTATCTGGATGAGGAGCTGATGGGCATGGGGCATGACGCGGTGAGCTCGGTGGGAACCGGCGGCATGGCGACCAAGCTTATCGCGGCGGAGCTTGCCACAGCGGCGGGAGCCGATATGCTGATTGCCAATGGCGGCGATATGAGTGTCATTCACAAAATCGTGAACGGGGAGAGGTACGGCACTTTCTTTCAGGCACATAAGGATGAATCCTTTGATTTAAAGACATTTCTGGAGGCGCATTTTTCATGAAAAAAGCAGGAATGATACTGGAGGGCGGCGGCACAAGAGGCGTATTTACAGCCGGCGTGCTGGACTATTTTATGGAACAGGGCATGTATCTGCCCTATGTCATCGGCGTATCGGCAGGCGCCTGCAACGCAGTAGACTATGCGTCACACCAGCCGGGCCGGATGAAGCTGTGCACGATTGATTTTCTGGAGGCCGGAAGCTATGTGGGTCTCAAGTCCTTGGTAAAAACGCACAGCCTGTTTAACATGGATTTGATCTTTGATATATTTCCCAATAAGATCATTCCCTTTGATTATGACACATACTTTTCTTCCGGCATGGAGTGCATTCTGACAGCTACCAACGCTCTGACCGGCAAGGCTGAGTATCTGTCGGAGAAAAGCGACCGGCAGCGGCTGATGACTATCTGCCGGGCTTCGTCCAGCCTCCCGGTGGTATCGCCCATTGTGGATGTGGACGGCATTCCTATGGTGGACGGCGGCGTGGCGGATTCCGTGCCCATTCGCAAGGCCCTGCACGACGGGGTGAAGAAGCCTGTTATCATTCTCACAAGACAGGCGGGCTACCGGAAAGCGCCTGCGAAGAAGACGCTGAAAATGGCTCAGATCATGTATCAGAAGTATCCGAATCTGATTCGTGCCATCAAATATCGGGCTTACTATTACAATCGCACCATGGAACTTATCGAGGATCTGGAAAACCGGGGACATGTTTTTGTGATCCGGCCTCAGGTTCCGGTGGTCAAGAATACCGAGAATCACGCAGAAGTATTAACAGATTTTTACAACCATGGCTATGAATACGCAAAGGATATTTTTGAACAGGCAGCGTCCTTTGCGGGATGGGAAGGAGATAAATAAATGGATCCACAGAAGATTGCGCGCATCAACGAGCTGTACCGCCGTTCCAAGGCGGAGGGCCTGACTGATGCGGAGAAGAAGGAGCAGAAGCTTCTGCGCCTGGAATATATCGAGGCCGTCCGCATGAACCTGCGCGGACAGCTGAACAATATTGATATTAAGGAGCAGGACGGCAGCGTCGTAAATCTGGGTGAAAAATATGATGCAAACAGAAAAGGAAACTAAAAAAGCTTTAAAGAAGGCCTTGCGAAAAGAGATCAAGGCACTGCGGGCGGCTCATACGGACGAACAGATTCATGAGCTGAGTCTGGGCGTGCGGGATCAGGTGCTGACCCTGCAGGAATACCGGCAGGCGGAGGTGATCTACGCTTACGTGGACTGTAAGCATGAGGTGGAGACCTCAGATATCATCCGGGCGGCCTGGGCTGACGGCAAACGGGTGGCTGTCCCGAAGGTACTGGGACAGGATATGAAGTTCTTCTATATCACTTCTCTGGAAAATGATCTGGAGGAGGGGTATTACGGAATCCGGGAGCCGTTTGAAAAGCACGCGGCGGATGAAACCGGCGATGAGGAAAAGGCGCTGATGCTGATGCCGGGCGTGGCCTTTGACGAAGAGCGTCATCGGATCGGTTACGGCGGGGGCTTTTACGACCGTTTCCTGGAGGCGCATCCGAAGCTTTCCAGAGTGGCGCTGGCCTTTGAATTTCAGGTAAAAGAAAGCGTTCCTTATGAAGCGTTTGATATCTGTCCGGAGAAAATCGTGACAGAGAAACGGGTAATCGGGAGGAAATAGATGACATTAGAGTGTATTGGACAGAAAGCAAAGGAAGCGGAACCGATTCTCCGGGTCATGACCCGGGAGGAGAAAGACCGGGTACTTTTGAAAGCGGCAGAGCTTCTTGTAAGCGAGCAGGAAAAGATCCTTGCATCCAATGAAAAAGATATGGAAGCGGGACAGGAGCGCGGCATGAAGCCGGGACTTCTGGACAGGCTGAAGTTGACCGAAGATCGCATCGCGGGCATGGCGGAAGGTCTTCGCCAGATTGCGGACTTACCGGATCCGGTGGGCGAAGTCATGAAGGACTGGGTGCCGGAAAATGGCCTGCATATCCGTCAGGTGCGGGTGCCTCTTGGCGTCATCGGCATCATTTACGAAGCCCGGCCCAATGTGACTGCGGACGCCTTCGGACTTTGCTTCAAAACCGGCAATCCGGTGGTGCTGCGGGGCGGAAGCGACGCGCTTCATTCCAATCAGGCCATCACCGAGGTGCTGCAGCAGGCATTAATAGCCTGTGGTTGCCCGGAAAGTGCTATCCAGCTTCTGACGGATACCAGCCGTGAGACGGCTGCGGCCTTTATGAAGCTGAACCGGTACATAGATGTGCTGATTCCCAGAGGAAGTGCCGGGTTAATCGCCACCGTTGTCAATAACAGTACGATTCCGGTCATTGAGACAGGATCCGGTAACTGTCACATCTATGTGGATGAGACGGCGGATCTTGAGATGGCCGTGAATATTGTATACAATGCCAAGACACAGCGCATCGGCGTCTGCAATGCCTGCGAGTCTCTGGTGGTAAACCGTAAGGTAAAAGACGCATTTCTGCCTCTGCTGGCAAAGAAGCTTCAGGAGAAGCAAGTGGAGCTTCGCGGAGACGAAGCAGCCAGAGAAGCGGTTCCTATGACGGCAGCCACAGAGGAAGACTGGGGTACGGAGTATCTGGATTACATTCTTTCTGTGAAGACCGTAGATAATGTAGAGGAAGCCATTGCCCATATCAATCGTTATAATACCGGACATTCCGAAGCAATTATCACAGAAAATCAGGAACATGCAGAGAAGTTTTTAAAGGAAGTGGATGCAGCGGCAGTCTATGTAAATGCTTCGACCCGCTTTACCGACGGCTTTGAGTTCGGCTTTGGCGCGGAGATCGGCATCAGTACCCAGAAGCTGCATGCCAGAGGTCCCATGGGTCTTGTGGCGCTTACTTCTTACAAATACGAGATTACCGGCCATGGCCAGGTAAGGGGGTAATACATGAGAGTAATAGCAGGAACAGCCCGGAGTATGCCGCTGAAATGCATTGAGGGGTTGGATACCAGGCCGACCACCGATCGAATTAAGGAAACTTTATTTAATATGCTGCAGCCGGAGATCCCGGGCTGCCGGTTTCTGGATCTTTTTGGCGGAAGCGGGGCTATCGGTATCGAGGCCTTAAGCCGGGGCGCGGATTTCGCGGCCTTTGCGGAAAATAACCGGAAGGCCTACGACTGCATCGGCGACAATCTGGTCTTCACGAAGCTCAATGACCGGGCGCGGGTATTTTTTATGGACGCTTTGGGAGCGCTTCGGGTGCTGGAGAGCGAAGAGCCCTTCGATATCATTTTCCTGGATCCGCCCTATGGAAAGGGACTGGAGCGGGATGTACTTGGTTACCTTCAAAATTCCAGCCTGATGACTGCCGATACAACCATTATTCTGGAGGCGTCACTGAACGAAGAGACAGACTGGGTTGAAGATCTGGGCTACCGGATCCGCAAGGTAAAAAAATACAAGACGAATAAGCATCTCTTTATCGAGATGGATGAGGATGACGAATGATTAGAGCAATTTATGCAGGAAGCTTTGACCCGGTGACGAAAGGACATCTGGATGTGATTGTCCGCGCTTCCCGGATCGTAGACGAGCTGGTGGTGGGTGTCTTAAACAACCGTGCCAAAACTCCGTTGTTTTCTGTGGAAGAACGTGTTAAGATGTTAGAAGAAGTCACAAAGGAATATCCGAATATCAAGATTCGCTCCTTTACGGGACTTCTGGTAGATTTTGCGAAGGAATGCGAAGCCCATATTATCGTGCGCGGCCTGCGGGCGATCACGGACTTCGATTATGAACTGCAGATGGCCCAGACCAATCGGATCATGAGTCCGGATCTGGATACGCTGTTTCTTACGACCAGCCTGGAATACGCTTACCTTAGTTCCACGACGGTCAAGGAGGTGGCAGCCTTCGGCGGCGATATTTCCGCTTTTGTACCGCCCTATGTGGAAGAAAAAATCCGGGAGCGGATGAAGGAGCGTTACGCGTAACTAAAATGGAAATAGAGAGGAGAACGGTTTTATGAGCAGCAAGATCGAACAGATCATCGAGGAGATCGAGGAGTACATTGACGGCTGCAAGCCGCAGACATTATCAAAGACGAATATCATTGTCAATAAAGAGGAGATTGAAGAGCTGCTGCGGGAGCTTCGCATGAAGACTCCGGAGGAGATCAAACGTTATCAGAAAGTGCTGGCTAACCGGGACGCCATTCTGGCAGACGCCCAGGCGAAGGCAGACGCGATTATCAAGGAGGCCAATATACATACGACCGAATTGATCAACGAGCATGAGATCATGCAGCAGGCTTATGTACAGGCCAATGAAATTATGGCAGCCGCGGAGGCAGAGGCACAGAAGCGTCTGGATGCAGCCACCATCGAAGCCAATAACTTCCGTATGCAGGCCATGCGCTACACCGACGATATGCTGGGCAATCTGCAGAATCTGGTTCGCCAGACTATGGAAGGACACGCAGCACGCTATGAATCTATGATGAACTCTCTGAATAATTTCAACGAGATTCTGGCAAGCAACCGGGCAGAGTTAGGACCGGCTATCGCAACAGAACAGCCGGAAGAGGAAGCGCCAAAGGAAGATCAGTAAGTCCAAGATACAGAATGGCGAAGCAGGCGGTGAGCAGGGCCGTACCGGCTTTAGCTTTCAGATAATTTAAAACCGAAAGCTGGGTTCCCTGCAGCATGCTTTCCGTCTGTGCTGCACCGGACAGACCGCCAAAGGAAACGATAAAGAGCGACAGCGCCCAGGCGGCGCGCTTGGTAAGAATCGGTGACGCGGCGGTCAGGGCAATGCCGTTTGTGATTTCCAGCAGACCGACGGTCAGGCAGGAACACAGCGGCAGGGAGCCGATAAGGAGAAGCAGCAGCTTTGCCAGCATGGAGAACAGGATGAGATAGCCGCCGAGCTTCAGGATATTTTCCAGGCCGTCCATGATGCAGGCATCCACGATTTTGAAGCTGATTTGAGATCCGGATGTCTTTTTTTCTATGGATAGATCCGGAAAGGTCTGCCTGTGACGGGTCAGCGCCGCGTAGAGGAGCGGCGCGCCATAGACCAGCAGAAGGGAAACAGGGACACGCTCCGGCAGCTCCAGCGCTTCCGTCAGGCAGTAGCCGGTGAGAAAGGCGGGACTTGGGTTATTGGTAAAGGTAAGCAGGTACGCGCCTTCTTCGGGTGTGATACGGTTCTCCCGGACCAGATCGGCGGAGATCTTCGCTCCCACAGGGTATCCGCACAGGAAGCCCGTCAGCAGGCAGAAAGAACCGTTCGGAGAGAGTCCGAAAAAGCTCCGTGCCAGGGGTGCAAGGAACCGGGTGATGCCAGAGACCCCGTCCAGAGCGATCAGAAGCCGGGAGAGAATAAAGAAGGGAAGCAGCATTGGCAACAGGGTGTGGAACCACAGCAGCAGTCCTTCCGAGGAAGCCGCAGCGGCCTGTACCGGAGCCAGCAGCAAAAAAGCAAGTAAGATAAGACTGACAGTCATATAAATAAATTTTTTTCTCATAGAAATCTATATGAGAGCAAGGAGGAACAATATGCGAGTTTTGGAAGGATTAGAGCCGAAGAAGGTATTTGAATATTTTGAGGATCTGACACAGATTCCGAGAGGATCGGGAAATGAGGCCGGCGCGGCAGAATATTGTATGGAATTCGCGAAGAAGCGCGGACTATCCGCGTCCCGGGACGAGTTCAACAATGTGGTCATCGTTAAAGAGGCTTCCGCAGGTTACGAGGACGCACCCACCGTCATCATCCAGGGGCATCTGGATATGGTATGCGAGAAAGAGGCGGACTGTACTATCGATTTCGCGAAGGATCCCCTGGACGTGGCCGTAGACGGCGATTTTATCTACGCGAAGGGCACGACCCTGGGCGGCGACGACGGTATCGCGGTCGCTATCGCACTGGCGATTCTGGATGACGACAGCCTGTCCCATCCCCGTCTGGAGTGTCTGTTTACCACCGGAGAAGAGGTGGGTCTTCTGGGCGCCAAGGATTTTGATGCTTCTCATATGAAGGGGCGCAGACTTATCAACATCGACTCCGAGGAGGAGGGTATCTTTACCGTGAGCTGCGCCGGTGGCATGGACGGCATTCTGCATATCCCGGCGGTCTATCAGGAGACTGAGGGCGTACGCTACACCGTAACCGTAGACGGTCTTCAGGGCGGTCACTCCGGAGCAGAGATTCATAAAGAGCACGGCAATTCCAATATTCTCATGGGCAGAGCGCTCTGCTGGTTGGACGAGGTGGTGAATTTCCGGATTGCCGGGCTGTCCGGCGGTCTCATGGACAATGCGATTCCGCGCAGCACGAAAGCGGTACTGTATGTGCCGGAGGAGGAATGTCAGGCCTTTGAAGAGCGTCTGAATACCCTCGACGCCATTTACAAGACTGAGTTTGCGGCAAGCGACGCAGGTGTAACCGTAAGCTTCGTATCCGAAGGAAAGGCAAGCGGTCAGGCCCTGACGCCCAAGTGCGCGGCCATCCTGATGTATGTGCTTCATATGGTGCCCAACGGCGTCATCAAGGACAGCATGGATATCCCTGGACTGGTACAGACGTCCCTAAACCTGGGCATCTTACGTCTTACCAACGAAGAGGCGACCGCCACCTTTAGCATCCGAAGCTCCATTGAATCCGAGAAGCAGGAGCTGGGCGACCGTCTCCGCCACTGTGTGGAGTTCCTGGGCGGAACCTACGAGGAGAAGGGCTCCTATCCGGGATGGGAGTACCGTCATGAGTCCGAACTTCGGGATACCTGTGTGTCTGTATTTAAGAAAATGTATGACCGGAATCCGAAAGTTATGGCCATCCACGCAGGCCTGGAGTGCGGTCTGTTCAGCGGCAAGATGGAAGGCCTGGACTGTGTCTCCATCGGACCGAATCTGTATGATATCCATACGCCGAAGGAGCGCTTAAGTATTTCTTCCACAAAGCGGATCTATGAATTTGTGGTAGAGGTTCTAAAAGAGCTGCGCTAAGCATAGAATATTTAGTAAGCATTTTTGATGCGGAGTGAAGATGCGGGATGCGTAAGCTTTCAGCTGCGGGGTCTTGGTTACTGCTGCTGGGTCTTGGTCTGTTGATTCTGGGTACGGAAGAACATATCCGGAGACAGGCAGGACTTTTTAAGACGGATCAGGCGCAGGAGCGCCCGGAGGAAACTGCGCGGCGTTATTATGAGCTGTATGAAAATATCTGGGAAGATCTGGAATATTTTCCGATTCCCCAGTGGAAAGAGGAAAACCTATCCGTTACTTATGAGAACAGCTGGCTTTTCGAGCGTACCTATGGCGGAACACGCAGCCATGAGGGAACGGATCTGATGCCGCCGGAGAACGAAAGCGGGGTGTATCCGGTGATCAGTATCTCAGACGGTACGGTGGAGAGCGTCGGCTGGCTGGAAAAAGGCGGCTGGCGAATCGGTGTCCGGAGCATCCACGACGTATATTTTTATTATGCCCATCTTTCCTCCTACGCGGAGGAGTTCCAGAAAGGCGACGTCATAAATGCGGGGCAGCTTCTGGGCTATATGGGCGATACGGGCTACGGAAAGCAGGAGGGTACTTCCGGTCAGTTCCCGGTGCATCTGCATCTGGGGATCTATCTTCGAAATGAAGAGTTTGCGGAACTGGCAGTGAATCCCTACTGGTTTCTGCGCTATCTGGAAAACTGCCGGCTGACGGTATCCCGGGGCGCGTCCGGCTGAAAAGGAGAGGTATATGGAAATACAATTGTGGCGGGAGATTTTAAATCCCTATGAGCTGGCGGTCAAGGAGGTCATGACTAAGTTTAACCACCTGATCAAGGAGCACCGGGATCGGGGACTTTACTGTCCCATCGAGCAGGTGGATGGCCGGGTCAAGACCATTTCCAGCATTCTGGATAAAGCGCAGAAAAAGAATATTCCTATCAATGAGATAGAAGAAAAACTGGAGGATATCGCGGGCATCCGGATTATCTGCCAGTTTGTGGAAGACATCCAGAAGGTGGTGGAGATCATCCGC
>QWCN01004668.1_pt1 | contig 14224 bp, 25 predicted proteins | sample 1972711 | NCBI WGS metagenome assembly QWCN01 (sample SAMN09866707, study PRJNA288562) | Human gut metagenome isolate term1_stool, whole genome shotgun sequencing... | isolation source: gut | host: Homo sapiens | place: USA: California | reverse complement strand
TGACCCAACCTGTGGCACAGTCAATGACCCAACCTGTGGCACAGTCAATGACCCAACCTATGACACAGCCCACTGCGCAGTCCACTCCCGCGATGGTTCCCGTTTTTTCTCATGAGGTCACTGAGCCTATTTCCGATACCACTACACCCACTCAGACGGAGAAGCCGGCGCCGGCGGAAAGAAACATTTCGCTGGAGAGTGCGTGCAGAGATGCGGGGGTGGTGATGTACAACTGCAAGGTGGAGATCAAGGCGGTGAACAACTACGGGCTGAGTACTGGTTTCCAAGAGGAGATGAAGCAGAAACTGAGTGAGATTACGACGGAGATTGCCCAGCTCAAAAAGGGGTCTTCCTCGGAGGGATTCTCCCAGGACCAGATCCAGGATATTGCGAATCGAATAGAAACGATTACGCGTGTTTTACAAATGCATACAGCCGAGGATCCGCGAATTCATTCAGCAAACGTTTCTGTATAATCCCATGTTTGTTCGCAACTTAATAGCCGCAAACAGAGTCTTCCACCATCCACATCTTCTTTCAAATGGATCAACCCTGGATCGAGAAGTATCGCCCTAAACTCGTTACTATCATTCCATCACTCTCATCTCACTAGTTGACGCAAATCGTCGGTAATCAAGAAACCATCAAACGCCTTCAAGTTATCGCTTCTACAGGCAATTTACCACACATCCTACTTGCCGTTTCCACTCTCCCTCTCACTAAACCCTAGGGACCTCCTGGAACCGGAAAGACCACCAGTATTCTCTGCCTAGCCAGAACCATGCTCGGGGATGCATACAAGGAAGCCGTTATCGAACTCAATGCTTCCGATGACCGGTTTCTTCTCTTTTCTCACCCTCACAACTAGAGGAATTGATGTTGTCCGAGAGAAGGTCAAGATGTTTGCTCAGAAGAAGGTTTCCCTTCCCCAAGGCTTTCACAAGATTGTTCTTCTCGACGAAGCCGACAGCATGACGCCCGCTGCACAACAGGCACTGCGGCGTATCATGGAACTCTACTCACCCACCACTCGCTTTGCTCTCGCCTGTAACATCTCCTCGAAGATCATCGAACCCATCCAAGCATCCTCCTCTGCTTGTAGAGTAAACTGTAGAGTCGCTGTGCCATCCTGCGATACAGCCGTTTGAAGGACAGCGAGATTCTGGAGCGACTGTTGTTCATCTGCGAGGCGGAGAAGGTGGAGTACACGAAGGAGGGTTTGGAGGCGTTGTTGTTCTGTGCGGATGGCGATCTGCGTGTGGGCGTGAACAGTCTGCAGGCGACCGTGTCGGGTTTCGGTGTGGTGAACGGAGAGAACGTGATGAAGGTGTGCGATCAGCCCCCACCGCTGACGGCACGACAGATCGTGACGAATTGTCGCGAGAAGAAGATGCGTGAGGCGCGCAGTGGCATCGACAGTCTGTGGCGCGCAGGTGCGAGTGTGGAGTTGGCGTGAGACGTAGGGTACTCCGCGTCAGACATCGTGGGCACGCTGTTCCGCGTGACGAAGGACATGGAGATGAGCGAGAAGACGCGACTGGAGTACCTGAAGGTGTGTGTTTGTGTGTTGGAGTGAGACGTAGGAGATTGGATTGTGTCAGTTGCGTGTGTCTGAGGGTGTGGTGAGCGAGTTGCAACTGCTGGGTCTGGTGGGTCGTATGTGCTCTTGTACTCTGTGTTGTGTTTGTGATGATCAAGCGTTTTTGTTGATGTCTTGTATGAGATATGGATTTGTTGATGTCTTGTATGAGATATGGATTTGTTGATGTCTTGTATGAGATATGGATTTGTTGATGTCTTGTATCAGACAAGGATTTGTGGATGTCATATGTCAAGCAAGCACTTCTGTGACGGCTTGTGTGTTTAGAGCAAACACATCAATTGACAGACTTCCACTGGCGACGAAGAAGCTCCCACGTGAAGTCCTGGAAGTCCAGACGCATGACCAGCAACGCATCTCCCTCCTGCTTCACCACCAGATCCACGACGCTTCCCAGCACCAGCGGCGAGGTCTTGCCCTGCAAGAAGCACCGCATGATCTCGCTCATGTCGCTGTCGATGTCGAAGTAGGACATCTTCTTCAGCAGGTTCAGCATCAGCCCTGCGAAGCTGTACTACTCCTCACCGCCCGCTCGCTTCCTCACGTAGTTCTCCTCCTCCGGCACGACACTCTTCACGCCCTCCACGCGCCCGCGCACCGCCTCGCAGCTCTCCCGCAGCTGCTCACGCGCCCGCTCGCTCAGACGCAGCGGCACAAACGGCTCGTTGCTGCCCGTCGCGAAGGACGCGGGTAACGTGCCCTCCTCCTCGCTGCGTGTCCTGTTCATGCTAGTTGCACCGCCAGCACCAGAAGGCTTGACAGGCACTTTGATGGGCGCCTTGACGGATGACCGCGGCACTGGAGCGGCGTCCTGTGCAGCGGCGGACAGCTTCACCGTCTTCACGCGAATCTTGGCGGGACCCGTCTGCGCAGCAGCGAAGGGAACCGGCTTCTTGGCGGAGGAAACGGTCACGTTCAGTCTCTTCGAAGAGGGGGAAGCGACCTCCTTGGAGAGCGACTCGGCTCGGTGCCGCTTCTTCATCGTTCCCACCGTTCCCTTCACTAGGGGTGATTCACGACTGTGGATCGTACCAACAGGCGTGGGATTGGTTCGGAGTGGAAGGACCACAGGCTCGGAGAGATGGGAGTGAATGCTGGAGCTCCATTCTCCCTGTTTTAGAGAGTGATTGCAAAGGAAGAACGGGACGGGAGATTGAAAAAGCAAATCTATTGCTCACTCTGCGTACATTCCACATACTTGATTTGAAAGCAGCCGATATCGTTTGTGCCTGTTGTTGAAGCCCAAGGGACTTGGCATCCCCATTCTCCTTGGCATCGATCGACGGAGGGAAAAGACACCGTGCGACTGACGATACCCACTAGGTCTCAAAGGGAACGTGAAAAGGAACATCCGCCTCATCGTTTCGACACGAGTCCACGAAGGATTGAATCATATTCTTGTGTGCATCGCGATATGCGGGGGAGGCGATGGAAAACTGGAGGAGCAATCGAACCTACGACATAAGGACTTCCGTTTGCGTTTCACCTTGGTCTCGACTCCCATATACTCAAATGTGTGCATAAAATCGTCGTCCTTCTGAATCTCCAGCTCTTTCGGCGTGGAGAGGAAGGACCATCCATCCCTTGTGTAGTCCTCAACGAACTTCACAAACGTCTTGTCCATTTCGCTTGCTTTGAAGAAACAAGAATGAATGTGCTAGTGCTTTCCACCCTCCTCCGCCTCCGTGATCACCTCGTTGCTTACAAGCTCTTCGCGTTGCAAAGGGACCTGCACCTCTTCTGCCGCCCCACTGTCTCTCGCCTCCATTTCCTTTCTCAGCTTCTCCCGGCACATCAGACAGCGGTGGTATCCGTTCAGAAAGGAGTTCTTGCGGCCCACGACGCTCTGCTTCCACTCCACGCCATGCTCGCACTTCCAGTACACGATCTTCTCGCTGTTGGGAGAGATGGCGTAGGGCGTGTCCTTCCCGTTCTTGGCGTAGTCCCAGTCGCGCGCCATGGAGGGGTAGAGCGACGACAGACTGAAGTCGTTGAATCGCTTGTGCTTGCAGTAGGGACAGCCCCAGTGGAAGCGCACGCGGTAGTTCACCGGACAGTCCCAGATGTGCTCTGGATTCTCGCTGCACTGCCACCATACCTTGCCGGTGTAGGATGGGAGGACATGATCGGGAGTCAGCTCGCCGTTTTTGGCCTGGTACCACTGCTTCGCGAGGTCCGGGTGGGTGACGGCAAGGTTGTTGGTAGAGCAGACCTTCATGTTGTTGCAATACGGACACCCCCGATGAGAGTACGTCCGATCATTTGGCGATGTGCAATAGACATGATCGGGGTTCTTGCTGCACCGCCACCAGACGTTTTTGTTCGAGCCGTATGTGATCTTGTCCGGAGTCAGATCTCCGTTCTTTTCGTAGCACCATTCCTTTGCAATTTCGGGGTAGCGCGTCGCGAGCGAGTTGGTTACGGACACTTTCCTTCCCAGGCAGTATATGCACACAACTAGGAATCACCAAGCCTATTCATAATCACAGTGATGCGCCTTCTTATAGGAGCGGACGCGATTGCCCAGTTCGGAAGACCACACATGATCGGGTCCTTTGTCGCACACCCACTTCACCATTTGCTTGGAACCCACCCACGGCTGATCGAACAGGGCGCGCGAGTCCGGGTGGACATGGCTGTACAATTCGGGATACTGGGTTTTGAAATTGCGCACCTTGGCGAAGGCACGCTGGAGAATGCTGCGGGAAAGGCTGAGCTCGGAAGCGAAACGATGCTGAATCGATGCGAGCATGGGGAAATGTTCTGGATTGCTGTCACCTGCGATCGACGGTTTTAGACAAAGGGAAGAATAGGGAAGAACAGAGAATTGGCGCTGAGAAGGAGCGAGGCAAGTCTCTTTTCTTTCAATCTGGTGCAGTGGTTCCCGTTTCTTTAATGGAATGACGAGTCACGGGTTCGATCCGGAGGCGTGCTTGTTTCTTTGGAGCAGTATCCATTTCATCCAGACCCGCAGTGGCGAGGTTTCGTTCCTTTTGACCTACACGCTTGGAAATCGTTATTGTCTCGGAGAATGCAACCGTAGCGCGTCGTTGTGTGGGCTAAGGGATTGTAGGGAGGAGCTCAACCAGCCCTACGCCTATTCAATACGGACACGGGGTCAGCGCATGTCCTGCGTGATTACTGTGGGATTCCTGTTCTCGGTGTTACTTTCAGAATCCGCTGATGAATTCTCTCAACTCTGTTGAGGCTATCGTCGACAGCATGAATATTATATCGGTAAGCCTCACGGTGTCGAATGAAGCCGTAGAACTTGCCCCCTCCCTACGAAATGACCTACGTTCGGGAGGATGTGGAGGCGGATCCAATTATCGACGAGTGGGAGTTGCTGGTCCAGTATCCGCCGCAGCCGTCGTTCGCTCCCACGGACTACGATATTTCTGTTTTTCAAATGATCACAAACGACAAGGTGCGGTCCATGCGGTGCAGCTCGAAGGAGACACTGTTCAATTCGCTGCACTCCTCGTTTGGCTCTTCCATTATTGCGAACAGTACGCTTGACGACAAGGAGATGGAGATGTGAGTGCTTGCGCCTCGGCATTCCCCGTAGTTGCCGGAACAAATTGAAGCGACTGGAGTATGAGCGGCTGCGCATGCAGTCCACGACGAGTCCGACGGAGGAGGAGAACTCCTTCTCTTACGACATGACGTCGAACATGCCCTCCGCGGAGCCGTTGGACGTGAAGTGCATCAACGTGAGTGCATTTGAGTGGAGTGACGCGTAGGACTGCCTGTCGAGCCACTTCCACGACCTGCTGAACCCGCGGTCGCTGAGCTCGCCCGAGGGCTTCATTCCCTTCGCGGCGGAGGGCGGCGGCTCGACGCTGCGCCACGGACTGTCGCGCCACGACTCCTTCCTGGACTCGTCGTCGGACGAGGAGGAGGACCTGTTCGCGCCGTTCGCGGCGGCGCTGCACAGCGAGACGCAGAGCGCGACGACGAACGTGTACCCGCTGGCGAAGGAGCCGGCGGCGCTGAAGAACGCGGTGCGCGGCATGAACCCGGCGGCGTCGGTGCAGGAGGAGCAGCTGTACGAGCGCGCGAAGGAGCACGACCGCAAGCACCCGAGCGCGCTGCCGCGGATGATCCGGCTGTCGGGCGACGACAGCGGCGTGTCGCTGCCGCATCGCCACCGCGCGTCGTCCACCTCCACCACGCTGGGCACGGACACGCTCAGCCGCGAGTCGTCGGCGTCGCTGTCGCAGGAGCCGATTCTGGACGTGCACACGGGCTTCTACCGCGTGCTGCAGGACGTGGTGGAGGTGTGCGGCGTGGAGCGGTCCAACGAGATCCGGCGCCGCGGGCGCGAGTACAACAACAAGCTGAGCCAGGTGCGGGCGGCGCGGCGCGCGCTGGCGGAGAAGGCGACGGGCGAGGGCGTGATCTGGAAGAACGCGGAGGACCTGGTGAGCGGGCTGAGCCACGTGGTGTACGACCGCGACGGGAACTTCGGGCTGTACCACAGCATGCTGTCCATGCGCATGTCCTACAACCCGCGCGTGCGCTCCTTCTCCTTCGAGACCATGGGCCTCACCGAGCCCAACGTCTTCGCGCAGCAGGAGCCCGCCTCCTCCTCCAGCAGTCTCCAGTGCTCTGAGCACCTGCCGCCCCTGCCGCCGCGCAATGAGTCCATGCCACCGCAGGCTGTGCCCACGTCCCCTGCGAGCGACGGGGCGGCGGTGACGCCGTCGCCGCGCCTGATCGAGACGCCGCGGCTGCGCCCCCATGCGCGGCTGGTGCTGGGGAACCGCGTGAACACGCACGAGGTGACGATTCCGAAGGAGCTGAACATGGCGATCCTGAACACGGCCGCGCGGTCCGAGGAGCCGGCTCGCGTGTCGCTCCCTGCGTCTGTCCGGAGCGAGGGGCGCACATCCAATGCGGGTGTTGTGGGTGAGGGACGTCCGTCCAATGCGGGTGTTGTGGGTGAGGGACGCACATCTAATGCGGGTGTTGTGGGTGAGGGACGCACGTCCAATGCGGGTGTTGTGGGTGAGGGACGCACATCTAATGCGGGTGTTGTGGGTGAGGGACGCACCTCCACCACACCCACTGTGAATGAAGGACGCACCTCCACCACACCCACTGTGAATGAAGGACGCAGCACAAACACACCCACTGTGAATGAAGGACGCACACCCACAGCAGAGAACGCTACCCTCACGAGAGCCTCCTCTGCGCGGGACAGCGCGGGAGGCAGAACGCCGGAGGTGCCGGTGCTGCGGCGGACTCCTCTCAGCGGGCGGTCGAACGGCAGTGACGCCCCGGCCCTCGCCGTCTCTCGGACCGCACAGGAGAGTCTGCGACCCATCGCCAGCGCGAAGAGCGAGCCGGTGCAGACAGCGCCTGCCGCGTCGCCCGTAACGCCGCCGCCCATCCGCCGGACGGAGACGCTGACGTCGGAGGTGCGGGCCGAGGCACCGAGCGTGGAGAAGCCGCGGTTCACGGCGCCGGTGTCGACGGTGTCGGGCGAGCGGCGGGCGCGGATGGTCGTGCGGCAGATGAGCAACGACGAGATCAACCGCGACTTCCTGCCGATGGAGTGCTCGAGCTCGGAGGAGTCGGACGACGCGGCGGAGGAGCCGGCGCTGGAGATGGACAACGACATGACGCTGCTGCCGCAACGCAGGGACAGCGCGGGGACGGGCATGCCTGCCGCGACCCCCACGAACGTGCCGTCTGCACCGATGAACATGCTGTCTGCAAGCAGCGCGTTCTCCCGGTCGATACAGAATCTGACCAGCACACCGAGCGAGGCGTCGCACGAGGGCGAGAAGAAGAGAGGCGCACCGAATGGGAGCGAGAGCGACCAGACGCGCATATCGTTTGTTGTGCAGGACCTGGAGGGGAAGAGAGGGAGCATCCTTCCAAACGCGGACATGCCCATCGATGTGGATTCGGACTTGGATTCGGAAATATCAGATTTCTTCGATGGCATTAGTTAGGAGGATTGTGTTGTGAGCGCTGTTTGTTGAAGCGTCTTCGTCTTGACAAGAGTCAGATTGAATGAGCGCCGAATCGATGAACGAGGGTTATCTCGCTTCGCAGTACACTATGATTGTGGAGCTGCTGGAGAAGATCTACGCCGACGAAATCAAGATCAAGGGGAAGGTGAAGATGCTCAGCGAGCAGATTGCCTGCGGGCGTCTGCTGCTGAGCACGGAGGCATCCCACAACGAAGACACGACCCCGTCTGTGACTCCGCGTAGGAAGGTATGTGTGTATAGCAATTCATCCCATCTAGACTATGATGAAGGTGAATCCTAGAGAGAGGAGAATCGCAGGGGAGCAAAACCGATGCGCAGATGCGCGAATACGCCACGCTGCAATCCTCAGCACAGCGTCTGCTGCAATCCATGGAGAAGATGCGTGAGAATCGAGACGCTTTTGTCGATGTGAGCAGTCTCCTCGAGAAACGGTTAGAGAAGCTGGAGATTCTGGTGACGATCACGTGCGAACACGTGGAAATGACACACAACCGATCGGTAGAAGTGAGAGGGATGGAGTAAGAGGTAGCGATCGGCCTCTTTCTCGTCGACAATGCCCGTGACGAAGAGGGAAAAGGATAAGGCGGAGCATCTCACGATGGAATGAGACCACGCACTCTTCCCTTCGCCTCTTTGTTGAATGAAACGTGGACAACAGGGAGGCGCAAAGAGAAGGAAGAGTGAGCGCCGATAAACAAAGAGAATTGGTTGACCTTGATAAGCAAGGAGACACTTGAATCACTGAACGCGGCCATTGGATGGAAAAGAGAGCGCAGAAGAATCTTTTGGCGAGAGGATGAGCAAATACGGCTCCGTGGAATACTGGAACGAACGATACACAAAGTAGGAAACGATAGAGTGTGTTGTAATGGGACTTAGAGAGGACCAAGGATTTGAGTGGTACAACGCCTACGGAACAATCAAGGACACGATTTGCAAATATATCAAGAAGGATACTTCCATTCTCAATATTGGTTGTGGCGATTCCAGTAGGCGAGGGGGCAGAACGTGAAGGACGTAGATCTTTCGGAAGATATGTATCGTGACGGATTCACAGACATTACAAGCTGTGACTTTAGTCCCATTGTGATTGAAAAGATGAAGGAGAAGTGTTCGGAGAAGAAGGGGATGAAATGTGTGGATATCCGAATCCGTGTGACTCATAGGGGACGTTATGGACATTCATCACATGACATACGCCGATGCGTCGTTTGATGTGGTGCTGGATAAGGGAACGCTGGATGCGGTGATTTGTGGCGACGAGGCGACGTGTTTCCCCGAGAAGGTTGTGTCTGAAGTGTATCGTGTGCTGAAAACGGGCGGAATCTACATGCTGATTACATTCGGAATGCCGGAGAATCGGCTGAGCTACTTTGAGAATGCGCAGGAGAAGTGGAAGGTGACCCACATTTCCATCCGTAGGCGTTGTGTGTGGTGGTGATTCGTAGCCAAGACCGTTGTTTCTACGCAGTCCAGCCAGGCTGGAATTGAGTATTGTCATCATGTGTATATTTGTGAGAAGGAGGGGAATTGAGTTGTTTGTTTGTGATGCGTGTTGTCCGTTTTGAGTATAGTGAGGGTGCTTTGCTGTTTTTCTTTGATGAGTATTGTTGCAAGTATAAGGTGTCTTTTCTTCATCATTCAAGGTTGTAATTGTGCAGCACACCTATTCCACATGCTTCACCATTCACACTATCATTCACACCACACACACAATCCCCACTCAAAAACAACACTCACACAACAAACACACTAAACTATTGTACACTTCATTGAAACAGAGGAAGAAAAGAGCTCAATGATTTCAATCAGCGCGAGCAAGGACGGCTGGAACAGGATGCCAGCGGCATTCAACTTGCACATGTCCTTCGCAGATAGGAACGCGAGGGAGACGCGGCAGATGGGCATGGCGGTGATGTGCTCGAAGGCAGCGCCGCTCACGTAAAGGACCTTCATTCCGCAAGCACTAGCCGTAATGCCGCCGCCTCACACGCACTTGCACGCCTTGCAGATGGCGTAGTACTGCGACGGGTGCACCGTGACCCCCAGCGCCTGTCGCGGCGACGAGAGGAAGCGCGTGACGGCGTCCTCCACCTCCTCGCCGCTGCGGCAACTCATGTTGGGGTAGCCGCCCTCCGGCTTCCACATCTCCTTCTACGCCTCACCGACTCACGTCGTAGCCCACGTCGTAGCTCACGTCCATGTCGCGGCAGAAGATGACGCGCTTCGCGGCGCACAGCCGGTCCACGCTCTCCTGCGAGAAGTCGCCCCACACGCAGGGCAGCGAGATCACCACCACGCTCACACCGCCAATCTTCAGTAGAGCCTACGCGTCAACACAACGCCTTGCGACCACGTCCACGTCCAGCGGATACAGCCCCATCTGGCAGGACTGGCGCAGGAGCGGGATGCCGTTCTTGAGGACGAAGGGGAACTTCACGGAGTCCAGCTACGGGGAAGACGCGTCGATCACTCATACGGTGCCTGGCGAGGGAGGGCGCTCCTTGCTCCGGGCCGCAGCCGCGTAGAGCGTGCTCGATCCGGTCTTCACGACGATGCCGAAGAGCATGCCGTCGAGAAGGGGACAATGCGCGGGAATGAGGTTGGAGCTGCGTCTACTCATCATACGCAGGGCAGAAACGTACAGGGGATCGATATCGGATGGCTTTTCCTGCAAATCCTTGTAGTCGTGGTCAATGGAGGAGACGGAAGCCACATCCACGAGACTGCCGGGAGAGCAAACGATGACGCGGACGTCCGCGCCAGCAATATCACCAGCACTCATGAACACGATGTCTCCAACCACCAAATCGGAGGAAGGGATGCGGAGGTACTTCTTGTCGCGAATCACCACGGCCGTGTGCCGCACCTTCGATAGCACGTCGTCCCACCACGGCTCCTTCGAGACCAGCGAGGATGTGAAGAAGGAGGCGTTTTGAGGCAAACCGGGAAAGTCGTCCATTACGGTCGACACCTCCTTGCGTTTGGCCAAAGCGGAGGCGGAACTGACGCCGGAGCGAAGATTGACGCAGAGTTGGCCCGACAGCTTGTACAGCGGAACGAGGTGCTGGTTGTAGTCCAAATAGTTGTAGACATCCTTCGGAAAGCGCTGCTCTTCGTCCTCAGTGAACTCCGTCCCATCCAAATACATCTTCCACTTCTCCGAGCAGTCGTTAGCAACAGCGAGAAGACAGCCTTCGAGTATCTTCTTTGCTGAGATCATTTCTGTTTTTTGAGGGTGCAATTGCGTTATCGACTAGGGTGATGAAAAGGACTTGTATTTGCATTGAAAGGCGTGTTTGGGAGATTGACTTCATCAGATCACCCTCACGGAGATGGCCTTGTGGGGGATTGCTGAAGGGAGGAGGAGGTGTGAAAGAGGCGGGAGGGGCCTCGTTTCCAACAATCCAAGGAGGGAATGAGACGCCTTGGTAATCAAGAGACGACGGGACGCGCGCTTCTACGATTCCACTTCCATGGAGTAGAATCATTTTGTCGCTATAGAGTATTGGATTAAGGCAACAATGGCGAGCACTGCGTATAATGGAATTGACACCCTTATGGAGGCCGAAAAGGAGGCCAGCGCCATCATTCAGGAAGCCAGACAGAGTAGGTGCTGAGGACCGTTTGTGGCCGCAATTTAACAGTGTTTTAGTGAGACAGTCTGCTATGTCTGAGGCGAGAGAGAAGGCAAAGGAGGAAGTTGAAACTTATCGCGCGCAAATGGAGGCTGAGTTCCAGGATAAGCAGAAGAACGTAATTCGATTGGGTGTGTCCTCTTATGGAATAGTCCGTTGGTGCCGGATCTGCGAAGGAGGTGGAGGAGCTGACTGCCGAAACGGACCGTCAGATTGAGATGCTCAAGTAGGACGTGCGGTCGGGGGAAATGAGCCGTAGGAATGACTACAAGGAGAACTCTGAGAAGATGCTGAATTTAGTTGTTGAGGCCGTCCTCAACGTGAACCCTCAGATCCCTGAGAAGATGAAGAAGAGCGCGTAAGTGTATGATCTATTCGTGGTTTGTTGAACAAATAAGGGATGGAAGTGGGTGTAGAAGGGGCCGAGGAACACGGAATGAGGGGAATGGAAGAAGGGACCTTCGAGATGGAAAGCGCCACAAAAAGGAATCTTTCCCCTTCCGTACTGCGTATTGTGGCACATTGAAGAATGGCTGATCCATCAGCGTACAATGAGATATCGAAGATCAATCCCCAGCTCGCGGGAGCGATTTACCAATATGTGGGCGGAGCGTTGGCGGAGGTGACGTGTAGAATACAATCAGCAGCTCGATGCCCGCGGAGAAGGTTGATGTGGGTGTCTCTGGCTGTCCTCATGTGTAGCCTATGCTGCTCCAGCAGAACGCGTTTCAGGAGCAGATTGGTCGAACGGTGTACGTCGGAAACCTGAATCCGAAGGTCGTTTTGACTTTGAATGCTGAGTCGTAGATTGTGGAGGACCAGCTGATCAAAGTGTTTGGCACATGCGGAATCATCAACCTAGCAAAGGTGGCCCAGGAAGGCATGGGTCTGAAGCCCGATGCGGGTACTCGCTTTGGTTTTATCGAATTCCAGACGCGTGCTGGAGCGGAGGCGGCCACGAAGCTGGACGGCATTCTCTTGGGCGGCCGTCCCATTCGTGTGGGTCTTTCGAATGGTCCCATCATTCAACCGACTGCCTATGGTCCTGGCGCTGCGACGATGCGTAACCGACCCCCGCTGTACAAGGTTTCTGCTGTGCGTGTGCGTGAAGAGGGTGATGATTAGGGCGGCTTTGTGATTCTGGACCAGAACGCGGAGGACACCATCAACAAGCGTATAGACAATAAGGTGGGTGATGGGAGGTTGTTTGAGGGGTAGTTGAGCAGTGTGCTGAGTCGTCTGAATAAGAAGTATGGTGGGGGTTCGGGTCAGTCTTCTGCCCCTGCCATGCCAGCTGTGCCTGCTGTGCCTGCTGTGCCTGCTGTGTCTGCGAGTGGTGCGCCTGCTGCTCCAGCTGCTCCTGCGAACACGGATGCGGAGAGAAGAGACGACAGAAGAAGGGATGAGAGGGACGACAGAAGAAGAGAGGAGAGAAGAAGAGACGACAGGGACGACAGAAGAAGCCACAGACATGATGACAGAGACGACAGAAGAAGAGACGACAGGGACGACAGAAGAAGCCACAGACATGATGACAGGGACGACAGAAGAAGCCACAGACATGATGACAGGGACGACAGAAGAAGAGACGACAGAGACGACAGAAGAAGTCACAGAAGACACCGCAGCAGAAGCCGCAGCTACTCCCGTCACTCGAGACATTAAGTGTACCCTGTTTGTTACACAATTCTTCATGCCGTCCTTCTTCCAATCCTTGAAGGACACAAAGAGAAGGTACACGCAGAAATTGCGCGTTGCAACAGGCAGTTCTTTTCGCAGGAGACTTATCCACAGGTCATACGGTTCTGCCTTCCGATCAGAGTTTTCAAGATCTGCACCAGAAGTACGAACAAATCGAAAAGCATCTCAGCGCGCTAATGGAGTATTGCCTCCGTTTCATGAAAACAATCGAAAAGACGTCATCGAATCGACTGAAGGTGTCACAAGGGTACTGCACCTTTGTGAGCACACAGCCGCTGTTCGAGGACGAGGCAGTCTCGCAATACAAGCAGTATGTGACGGATTTGAACTCCCTTTGCGAGAAACAGCATGAGGCCACAACCAAGGTGGTTTTGGAAGTGTTGAAGAAGCGGGTCGTGGTGCAAATCACCGCCTTCCTGAAGGACGGGACTGCAGACATGGAATCTTTGTACAAGAAGCGAAGCGACATTCGATTGGACTATGATTCCCACCTGCAAAAGACGGGTGTGTATGAGCGGAAGAATGCGATGGAAGAGGCGATGCGCTTTCACTCCAAAGCACGGCACGACAATGCAATGCTGAACGCCTTTACGGCGTATCTCACACGGCGGATGGAGGAATTCGTTTCTCTTGGACTGAAACTCCTTCTGCTGTGCACTACGACGATGGTGGCCTGCGAATTTTACCTGACGAAGCGACAGTACGATGCCTTGTGCATGATGGGGACGAATCTCAGCGAGGAAGATGTGTTTTCAATTACATCGGAGCTGACTACCCTGGTGCGGAAGGTGACTGCTGGAGAGTCCATCGAGAAGGATATCATCGCACCGCTCCTGGAGATTGATCCCCATCCTCCCTCGGAATATCCCGTGTACACGTCCTATGATGAGTGGGTGAAGAAGGGAGGCGAGGAAGCATTGTCTCCCGATGCGGAAGAGTTTGTGGAGGGTAATCCGTATGATAAGTGGAGGCGAAATTATGGTAATGTGTGTGATGATAGGAAACGGGAGGAGGGCAATCCTTCTGGTGATCGAAAACGGGCGGAGGGCAATCTAACTGGTGATCGAACACGGGAGGAGGGCAATCCTTCTGGTGATCGAAAACGGGAGGAGGGCAATCTAACTGGTGATCGAACACGGGAGGAGGGCAATCCTTCTGGTGATCGAACACGGGAGGAGGGCAATCCTTCTGGTGATCGAAAACGGGAGGAGGGCAATCCTTCTGGTGATCGAAAACGAGAGGAGGGCAATCCTTCTGGTGATCGAACACGGGAAGAGGGC
>QWCN01004667.1_pt1 | contig 14228 bp, 12 predicted proteins | sample 1972711 | NCBI WGS metagenome assembly QWCN01 (sample SAMN09866707, study PRJNA288562) | Human gut metagenome isolate term1_stool, whole genome shotgun sequencing... | isolation source: gut | host: Homo sapiens | place: USA: California | reverse complement strand
GCCGCCACCGCGCTGGAGGTGGTGGTATTGCCAATGCCCATTTCACCGGTGGCGATGAGCCTGTAGCCATCCTCTGCCAGTTCCCGGGCAAGGGCAATGCCCTCCCCAACGGCCTGCACAGCCTCGGCCCGGCTCATGGCAGGGCCTTGGGTAAAATCCGCCGTGCCTGCGGCAATGCGGCAGCTGCGCACGCCGGGCACCGGTTCGCCTGCCATGCCCATATCCACGGGCACCACATCACAGTGGGCCGCACGGGCCATCTGGCACACACTGGTGCGCCGCATTGCAAGGTTTTCAGCCACGGCGCGGGTCACTTCCTGCCCGGTCTGACTCACCCCCTGCGCCACCACACCGTTGTCCGCGCAGAGCACCACCACCGCCCGGCGGGAGAGATCAAACTCCGCACTGCCGGTGAGGGCAGCGGCGTCCTCCAGCATGGTCTCCAGCCGGCCCAGCCCGCCCAGAGGCTTTGCAAGGCTGGCCCAGTGGGCGTGTGCCGCCGCGCGAGCGGCTTCGTTGGCCGGGGTGATACCCGCCAAAAGTGCATTCAGTTCCGTTTCGGTCATTTTGGTCATCCTTTTGTTTTGCTGTATCGTTCTGCCGCACGCACAAAGCGTCCCGGCAGGGGCGTGCCCGCCCAGTATAAATGCGGGAAGCCCGCATAGAAATTCTCGTTTGCAAAGCCGCATTCCCACTGCATTTTCTCGTTTTTGCGGGCCGTAAATGCAGTGCCGTTTGCGGTGGAATCCCAGTGGTGAAATTCGTGGACGGGCAGGTTTTCTCCCGCGCGGAACAGCATACTGTCCCGCTTTGCGGTCAGGGCGGCATAGCCGAACCGCACCAGCCTGCCCGCCCGGACGCCTGCTCCCGGCAGGACGCCCACCATGGGCCAGCTCTTTCCCTCGGTGTCCTCCAGACTCTGCCCGAGATACAGAAAGCCGCCGCACTCTGCCGCTGTCGGCAGCCCGGCGTTCACAGCCTCCCGGATAGAGGCCCGCATGGTTTTGTTTTCGCTCAGGGCCTGCGCATACAGCTCCGGGTAGCCGCCGGGCAGATACAGCCCGCAGACTCCCTCCGGCAGGGCAGCATCCAGCACCGGACTGAAAAATACAGGCTCCGCGCCCGCCTCCCGCAAAGCGTCCAGCGTTTCGGCGTAAGTAAAACAGAAGGCTCCGTCCTTCGCCACGGCGATGCGGACAGAAGCGGAAATTGTTCCCCGGGGAGAAAGGCGTCCGCCCTCGGGGCACGGCCTTTCCGTCACCGCCGCCAGCTGCTCCCAGTCCATCACCAGACGGTCTGCCAGCAGAGCGATCTTTTCCTGAATGTCCGTGATCTCGCCTGCGGTCTTCAGGCCCAGATGGCGGCTTTCCACCGCCGCCTGCGGCAGGCGGGGCAGATAGCCCAGCACCGGCAGGCCGGTCTCTCTTTCCAGCAGGTCTTTGAGCATTTTATACAGCTTTTCGGAGCAGCTATTGAGCAGGATGCCCGAAATATGGCTGTTTTTGCGGAAGTGCACAAGGCCCTGGATCTCTGCCGCCAGCGTTACGCTGGCCCCTCCGGGCTGCACCACCAGCAGCACCGGAAGCCCCAGCGTGTCTGCCAGCTCCCATGCGCTGGCCCGGGTGGTCAGGCCCTGCCCGTCGTAAAAGCCCATGGCCCCCTCGCACACGGCAGCGCCGTGCCCGGCGGCGCAGCGGGCGTAAAGCGCCTGCACCGTGGGCCGGTCCGAGAGGAACAGATCCAGATTATGGCTGTCCACCTGCAGAGCGGAGCGGTGGAACATGGGGTCGATGTAGTCCGGCCCGCTTTTGAAGGCGCAGGGGTCGGCCCCGCGCTTTTTCAGTGCCGCCAGCACGGCGCAGGTCATCGTGGTCTTGCCGCTGCCGGACCGTGGCGCGGCGATGAGGAATTGCATCATTTGCGTATACCCGTAATGAGGAAGATGGGGTTGTTTGCCATGAGCAGGTGAAGACGGCCTGCCTGCTTTGTGCGGCTGACCGCCAGCTGCACCACCTCGGCGGCAAGGCCCCGGGCCGTGAGGGCGGCAGCCGCAGTGCTCAGCGTTTCCAGCGCAATGGCGGAAATGCAGATGCGCGCGTCCGGGTTTTTGGCAAGCACGGCATCCAGCACGCCCTCCATGCCGCCTTTTGTTCCGCCAATGAACACGGCGTCCGGCGCAGGCAGGTCTGCCAGTGCATCCGGGGCGCGGCCCTCGATGAGGGTGAGGTTGTAAGTTTGGAACTTTGCCCGGTTCTGCCGGATCAGGGCACAGGCGTCCGGATCGCACTCCACGGCATACACATGCCCTTTGGGCGCTGCCAGTGCCAGCTCCACGCTCACACTGCCCGTGCCTGCCCCCACGTCCCACAGGATATCCGCAGGCTTCACGGCCAGCTTTGCCAGCGCGGCGGCGCGCACCTCCTGCTTGGTCATGGGTACCTGGCCCCGGATGAAGCTTTCGTCCGGGAAGCCCGGTGTGCGGAAGTGCGGGACATCGAAGTTTTCCACCAGAAGCACGCTGAGCGGTGCAAAACTCTGCCCCGCCAGTTCCGCCGCAGAGCCGTAGCGGATGGCCTCTTCCCCGGTGCCAAGGTTTTCGCCCACCACGCCGTGGGCTTCGCCCATACCGGCATCAGTCAGCTTCCGGCAGAGGGTGGCGGGTGTTTCGGCCCCGCCGGTGAGGAAGAAGACGGAGCGCTCTGTCATGCACTGCGCCACCGGGTCGCAGGCACAGCCGTGGGCCGACACCAGCTTCCAGTCCTGCCATGGGCGGCCCAGCGCCGCCGCCAGCAGCTGGATGCTGGAAACGCCCGGATACACCCGCGCAGGGATGCCCAGCGCCCGCAGGGGCGTGAGCAGGCCGGACGCACCGGAATAGAACCCGGTGTCCCCGCTGTAAAGCACGGCGGCATCCTGCCCGGGGGCCTGTGCCAGCGTCTCAAGGATCTCGGCAGGCTGATAGAGGGCAAACTGCCGGGCAGTGCACTCGGGCGGGAGGCCCGCCAGCAGCCGCTTTGCGCCAAACACAAGGCCCGCCCTGCGCACAGCGTCCTGCGCCTGCATCGACAAAGCCTCCCAGCTGCCGCTTCCCATACCGATCAGTGTGACCATTTCAAAATCTCCTGACAATGCGTGAATAATCCTGCCTCGGTCTCGCCGACCTCCTCCGGACGGCGCAGCACCACCAGCTGTGCGCCGGTCTCGGCTGCGGCCTGCACCTTTTCGGCAAAGCCGCCCGCCGCGCCGCCGTCCTTGGTGACGAGATACCGGATGTGGAACTGTTCGATCAAAGCTTTGTTCAGCTGGCAGGAAAACGGCCCCTGCATGGCAATGATGTTCCGGTGCGGGATCCCGGCTGCCTCGCAGGCGGCGATGCCCTCCGGCGTGGGCAGGACTCGGGGGTAAAGCCGCGCCGGGTCCAGCGGTGCAAACGCTGCCAGCTCCTTGGCACCGGTGGCAAGCAGGATGTTTTCCTTCGTTCCGGCAAGGTACTCTGCCGCCTGCGCCGCGGTCCCGAACACCACGCAGTCCTCGGGCAGCGGGCTCCGGGCCCGCAGCAGGCGGCGGTATTCCACGCCGACCTGTGCCGCCGCAGCGCGGATGTTCCGGGTCACATCCACCGCATACGGATGGGTGGCATCCACGCAGAGGTCTGCACCCGTCAGCAGCGCCGCCATGGCATCCGGTCCCAGCCGCCCGGCGTGGACCGTGATGCCCGCCATCTCGCCCTGTTCCTCGGCTCCCAGCGGCGTGGCCACACACACGGTCACCTCAGCCCCCAGTGCCGCCAGCTTTTTGGAGAAGCGGCGTCCCTCGGTGGTACCGCTGAACACGACAGCTTTCATCTGCGATACCCCCGAGGTGTGACCATCCGGCCCGAAAGGGCGCGGGTGTTCCCGTTGCCGATGTACACGGTGGTGAACATATCCACCGGCGTGTCCTCCAGCTCGGCCAGCGTCAGCACCCGGGCGCTCTGGCCCTCGCGGCCAATGTTGCGCACAAGGCCGCAGACCGTCTCCTGTCCCTTGCCGTTTGCGCGCAGGATGCGCACCGCCTTTTGCAGGTAGTCCGGCCTGCCCTTGGAAGAGGGATTGTACAGTGCCACGCAGAAATCGCCCTGCGCGGCGCAGGCCAGCCGCTTTTCGATGACCTCCCACGGGGTGAGCCGGTCAGAAAGCGAGATCACGCAGAAATCGTGGGCCAGCGGTGCGCCCAGCACCGCCCCGCCGCTGAGGGCGGCAGTGAGCCCGGGCACCACCTCCACGGCAACATCCGGGTAATCCTCGGCCAGCTCCAGCAGCGGGCTGGCCATGCCGTAAACGCCCGCGTCGCCGCTGCACACCAGCGCGACCCGCTTGCCGGTGCGGGCCTTTTCCAGCGCCCAGCGGCAGCGGTCGATCTCCTGCGTCATGCCGGTAGCATAGTATTCCTCGCAGGGGAACTCAGGCTCGATCAGGTCAATGTAAAGCTTGTAGCCGCAGATCGCATCTGCATGTTCAAGGGCGCTCTGGGCTTCCTGGGTCAGATAAGAAACATCGCCGGGGCCAAGGCCCACCACGTAAACAACATTCTCGGGCCGGTCCATGTCCCATTTATCCATCTCAAATTCGTACCTGTCAGACATACTGCCACCTCCAATCCGGGGCGAAGGGCCGCGCAGCCAGCGCAAAGGTCACGCCAGTGCGGGCAAATTTGTGAAAAACCAGCGGCCCGCCTGCAGCCAGCACCGCAGCCCGCTCGCAGACGTTATCCACGCCGGTGACGCTCTGCACAAAGGCCGAGGGCGTAAAGCTGCCGGGGGCCTGCCGCAGCTGTTCCGCCGTGAAAAACTCCACAGGCCAGCCTCGACTCTGGCAAAAGGCCAGAAGGCCCGCCTCGTTCTGTTTTAGATCGATGCTGGCCGCCGCCGCGATGCACTGCGGGGCAAAGCCTGCCTGTGCGCAGAAGGCCGCAAAGGCTTCGGCCAGCGTGTCGGCGCCGGTGCCGCGCCTGCACCCCACCCCCAGCACGCCGATGCGCGGCACAAGATGCAAAGCATCTCCCGCCGGGCACAGGGTGAGGGCAAGCTCCGGGGCCGCTGCATCTTCTGCAAGGCCCGCAGGCGGGCTGCCCGCAATGGGCCAGTCGGATGCGAACCGCACCGTTCTGCCCGCTAGCAGTGCGCCGCTGACCTTTTTGATGCGCTCCGGCTCCAGCACGGCACAGTTCTGGTGTCTGGCCCATTCATCCACCGCAAACACACCGTTTGCGTCCGTGGCAGTGGTAATGACCGGCACCGCACCGCACACAGCGGCCAGCCTCCGCGCCAGCTCGTTGGCCCCGCCCAGATGGCCGGAGAGAACGGGCACCGCAAAGCATCCGCACTCGTCCAGCACCACCACCGCCGGGTCAGACGCCTTGCTTTTGCAGTGGGGCGCAATGGCCCGCACCGCAATGCCCACCGCGCCCACAAAAATAAGGGCATCACTATGTGCAAACTGCCGGGCCGTCCAGTCCGCAAGGCCCGGCTGCCCGGGCTCATGGCCGCAGCGGGCCACGCTGCCGGGATATTCTGCGGCCAGCTTTTCCGCCAGTGCAAGGCCCTTTGCCGTAAAGGCAAGGTAGGCCCGGGTCACTGGTCTGTCCCCCTGCGGAACTCGGTGGTAAAGGCCGGGTCGTACAGCTTGCTGCGCTCGTAGTTCCGGCCCAAAAAGTCACCCACCACGATGAGCGCCGTTTTGGTGATGCCCGCTGCATGAACGCTTTCCGCCAGCGTGCCCACAGTGCAGCGAACGGTCCGTTCTTCCGGCCATGTGGCCTTGTACACCACCGCTGCCGGGGTATCCGGCGTGTAAGCTCCGCCCGCCAGAAGCGCCTGCTGCACCTTTTCCACAAGGCCGATGGACAAAAAGATCACCATGGTGGCCCCATGAGCGGCAAGGCCTGCCAGCTTTTCCTTTTCCGGCACAGGGGTGCGGCCCTCCATACGGGTGATGATGACGGTCTGGCTCACGGTGGGCAGGGTGTACTCGGCGTTCAGCGCCGCTGCCGCACCGCAGAAGCTGGAAACACCGGGGGTATCATCGTAGCGGATGCCCTCGGCGTCCAGCACATCCATCTGCTCCCGGATGGCTCCGTACAGGCAGGGGTCGCCGGTGTGCAGACGCACGGTGGTGCAGCCTGCGGCTTCCATCTGCCGCATTACTGCCAGCACCTGTTCCAGCGTCATTTCGGCGCTGTTGTAAACCGCACAGTCCTCTCTGGCAAGGCCCAGCAGAGCCGGGTTGACCAGACTGCCCGCATAGATGATGCAGTCGGCTTTCTGAAGCAGGGCCGCACCGCGCCGGGTGATCAGGTCCGGAGCACCGGGGCCTGCGCCTACAAAATGTATCATAACATCACTCCTTTACCAGAACGGTGGTAAAATAGCCCGGCTGGACCTGCGGCTGCCCGCGGGAAAGGTCCGGGCAGACCTGTTCATCCGGCAGGCCGCAGTTGCACACAAGGGCGCTGTTTTCAAGCCTGCCAGCCTGTTCCAGCGCAGCCAGCAAAGCGGGCAGCTGCCTGCCGGTCTTCATCAATACTTTGGAGCCGGGCGTATCCAGCATGCGGCCCGCCCAGCTGCCCGGCGCAATGGTGAGCGGCGCATCCATGCCGCCGGTCAGCGGCACATTCAGCCGCGCCGCCGCCGCACAGAAGCTTGGCACCCCCGCCGCCATAGCGGTGGGATAGCCCTCTGCTTCCAGAAGGCACTGCAGATAGCCAAAGGTGGCATAGATGGAAACGTCCCCAAGGTTCAGCATGGCAACGTCCTGCCCGGCATCCAGATAAGGCCGCACCGCCTGCACCGCCTCTTTGTGGGAAGCCGCCAGCACGGCCGGGTCGCGGCTCATGGCAAAATGCAGCGGGACGATGGTCTTGCCGTCCAGCGCTTTTCCCAGCGCACTGCGGGCGATGTCCAGCGCCAGCATCTGGCCGGAAGAAGTCTGCGGCGCAGCCAGCACCGGGCATTTCCGGATCAGCCGCACCGCCTGCAGGGTCAGCAGCTCCGGGTCGCCGGGGCCTACGCTGACGCCGTAAAAGGTGCCTTTCAGTTCTGCCATTCCTTCATCAGCTCCTTTGCAATACAGGTCTCGCCCAGCGGGCCGTGCTGGTTGGAAAACAGCACCGCGCCCACCCGGAACGCCCCGCCTGCCCGTCGGTCCAGATGCATCTGGATGGCCGCAAGGATGCTTTCCAGCACCGGTGCACGCAGCTGTGCGCCGTCCAGAATGTCAAGGCAGGCATCCGTGGTGGCGGCATCCATCAGGGCAGCGCACACTTCGCGCCGGGCCCCGCACAGCGCCGCATGGGCACAGAACACCTCGGCACGGCCATCCGCCGTGTGGGAATGGGTGTTCATGACCCCTGCCGCCAGTTTGACCAGCTTGCCCACGTGTCCCACCAGAAGCACCTGTTCAAATCCTGCCGTTGCCGCCATATCCAGCGTATCCCCGATGAAGTTGGAGGTCTTGACCACCGGGAACCGCTCAAACTGCGGCAGAGCGGAGGCCAGATAGTCCAGCCCGTAGTTGCCGGGTGCCAGCACCAGCCGCCGGGGGCCGGGGGCATTTTTTGCCCGCAGCGCAGCCTGATTCATTTCCAGCTGGATGGTATCCAGAATCGCCTGCTGGCTCATGGGCTCTACGATGCCGCTGGTGCCCAGCACGGAAAGCCCGCCCTCCACCCCGATGTGCGGGTTGAAGGTGCGCTTTGCGGTCTCGGCGCCGCCCTCGATGGAAATGGTCACTGCAAAGCCGCCGGTGTAGGCAGCATTTTCAGCTTCCCGTTCCAGTGCCTCGGCGATCATCCGGCGCGGCACATGGTTGATGGCGGCTTCCCCTACGGGCTGGTCAAGGCCAGGCTTCGTCACCCGGCCCACCCCCTCGCCGCCAAAGATGCGCACGCCGGGGGCATCCGGTTCCAGCACCACCGATGCAATCACCGGCAGGCCCGTGGTCACATCCACATCGTCGCCGCCGTCCTTGCGGATGGCACATGCGGCACCTGTGTCCGTTCTGCGGCACCAGAGGGGAGCCACCTCCACCACGATGCCCTTGGGCGTGCGCAGGGCCACCGTTTCCGGTTCGCGGCCGGTCAGCAGCAGACGCGCCGCCCCGGCAGCCCCCAGCGCGGCACAGGTGCCGGTGGTGTAGCCGCAGCGCAGCAGTTTCTGTCCGCTGCGGACGTAATGCTCAAACTGCGGCTTTCCGGCGGGTGCCTTTTCGGCTTCCGGCTCCGGCGTACCGAACAGAGCCGTGTACTGCTGTTCGGTCAGGCCGTACAGGGCGCGGATGTTCTCCGGCTGAAACGCCTGTTCCGGGGTCAGCACGCCGGAAACACCGCCGGGCGAAACGCACACCACCGTATCCGCTATTTTTTCGGCCAGTTCCAGCTCATGCAGGCTCAGGATCACCGCCAGCTTTTGGGTGTGTGCAAGCGTTCCGAGGATGGTAAGCAGTTCAATTTTGCCCTTGATATCCAGAAAAGAGGTCGGTTCGTCCAGCAGGATCACTTCCGGCTGCTGGCACAGGGCCCGGGCCAGCAGGATGCGCTGGCGCTGGCCGTCGCTGATGCGGTTAAAATCCCGGTCTGCCAGCTGCGCCGCGCCCACCAGCTCCAAGGCCCTGTGCACCTGCTGCCTGTCCCCGGCAGACAAAATGCCCAGCCGTCCGGTGTAGGGATAGCGCCCCGCCGAAACAAAATCAAAGCAGGTGGTCAGCTCCATCCGGCGGCTGTGCGGGGCCATGAGGGCCAGCTTCTGCGCCCGCTGGGTACCGGTGTAACCGGCAAGGCTTCTGCCTTCCAGCAGCACCGTGCCGCCCATGGGGGCCAGCTGACCCGCCAGCGTGCGCAGCAAGGTGGATTTGCCTGCGCCGTTGGGGCCGATGAGGGTCAGGATCTGGCCCGGCTGCACCCCGAGGCAAATATCCGAGAGCAGCGGTGTCTTGCCGTAGCCGATGGCAAGACCCTGTGCTCCGCACAAAAAATGTTCCTTCATCGTGCCCCCTCCTGACTGCGCCGCACCAGCAGCCAGATGACCACCGGTGCGCCGAACACGGCCGTGACCGAGCTGATGGACAGCTCCGTGGGCGCAAACAGACTGCGGGCCAGCAGGTCGCAGAACAGGCAGAAAGCCGCACCGCCCAAGCAGCACCCCGGCAGCACATACAGCGGCTTTGCGCTGCCCAGCAGCTGCTTTACAAGGTGCGGCACCGCGATGCCCACAAAGGAGATCGGCCCCGCAAAGGCGGTGACGCAGGCGGCCAGCAGACTGGAAAGCAGCACCAGCACCGCCGAGAAGAGCCTGACGTTCACGCCCACACTGCGGGCGTACTCCTCGCCCATCTGGTAGGCCGCCATGGGTTTGGAGAGCAGAAAGGCTGCCGCCAGCACAGGCAGCGTCACCAGCGCCGCCGCCTGCACATTGGCCCATGTCATGCCGGAAAAGCTGCCCTGCGACCAGTTGTGCAGGTTGACGATGTTGGAGTCCTGTGCAAAGGCCACCACGATGTCGGTGACAGCGGAACAGATGTAGCCGATCATCACACCGCAGATGACAAGGATGCTCATGCGCTGCACCCGCCGGGCCACCGCCAGCACAAAGGCCATGGCCGCCATGGCGCCCGCAAAGGCAGCCGCGATCATGGTGGCCGAGCTGGTCAGCATCCCGCGGTCCAGAAACACCACCATGGTCAGGGCCACCGCCAGCTTTGCGCCGCTGGAAACACCCATGACAAAGGGCCCGGCAATGGGGTTTGCAAAAAAGGTCTGCAGAAGGTATCCCGCTGCGCTGAGGGCTGCCCCCAGCAGCGCCGCCATGACCGCGCGGGGCAGGCGCAGCTGCAGGATGATGTTCCCCGCAAGCACATCGCTGCCCTTGCCCAGCAGCGCCGTCAGCACCGCTCCCGGTGCAAGGGATACGCTGCCCCAGAACAGGTTCAGCGCAAAGAGCACCGCCACGGCTGCCGCAAGGGCAATATAGGCGGCTGCAAGGCGTCTGGTACGGGTCATAGGCTTTCCTTTCTGTAAAATTTCTCTGCTTTAATCCACATGGGTGAGGAATTTCAGTTCACCGGCGGCAGGTGTGCCCTCGGTAAACACCCGGTTCATATCCACGATCAGGTCTGCCAGCTCCATGCTCTGCTGGAACAGGCTCTGGGTGGTGCACCACACCTGACCGTTCTGCACCGCTTTGAACTCGTTCAGCAGCGGGAAACGCTCGGTCAGCTGGCTCACCGATGCGATCATGCCCTCGATGGCGCTGTTGTAGATGAGCACATCGGCATCCTTTGCGCCTGCATAAAAGTCCTCAAGCGGCAGGTTCATGGTAGCAAGGCTGTTGCCATTGTCCGTCAGGTCCGCAAAGACATAGCTGCCGCCTGCCATTTCGATCATGCGGGCCACATAGTCACTGCCCTTGCGCACAGTGGCAAGGTTGTTGGTGGTCAGCGAGAAGAAGGCACAGCTTTTTCCCGTGGGTTCCTGCGAGAGGATGGGCTGAACGGCCGTCTCCTGCGCGGAAAACACCTGCTCGGCCTGTTCTTCCCTGCCCAGCAGGATGCCGTAAAGCTTGATCCACTCCATGCGGGCCAGCGGGTCGCTCTCGTAGCTGGAACGCTCCACCAGCACCGGGATGCCAAAGTGTTCCAGCTGTTCCTTTACCTCCGGCGTGTGCAGGATCATGGTATTCTCAATGGCAAGGCAGCAGCCCGCCGCCAGGATCTGCTCGTAATCCGGGGCGCTGTACTTGCCTGCATACGCGATTTTTCCCTCTTCCATGGCCTGCTGCACTGCGGGCAGATACCAGCCCTCGGCCTTGGTGCCGGAAAAGGCCACGCTGTCCAGTGCGTCCAGATGCAAAAGCAGATCCATCACCGAGGTGGAGACCAGATAAATATTCTCCACCGGCTGGCGCAGCACAGTCACGTCAGCGGGCAGGCTGTCCACCTCCGCAGCATCTTCCGGCACAACAAGGAACCGCGTATCAGACTCCGCAATGGTCAGCATGGTATAGCCGCCCTCATAGCAATCTGCCGTGAACTGCTGTGCATAGTCCAGCTGGTAATGATGGGAGAAAACAAGACTTTCCGTATTGGCAGGCTGGGTCTTGCTGCCGCAGCCGGTCAGCGTCAGCACCGCAGCAGGGATCAGTTTCAGAAATTGGTTGCGAGTGATCTTCATAGGTAACTCCTTCCGTCACGGCTAGCGCCGCGCCACCTCCCTCATAGAGGGAGGCTTTGGCAGTACGGTAAAGTTTATCTTTTTGCCAAAGAAGGTGACTGGAGGAGTCACTTCAGACTTGCGGAATCAAAGGTCAGCGTGTACTCGATCTCGTGGGGGGTGCTCATGGCCACGGTGTCGGCGGTGACGTCCAGTGCCGTGTCCAGCGCGGCAACGGGGATCTCAAAGGTGGAATTGCCCTCGGTGTTGGTGGGCAGATACTTCTCGCCGTCCACGAGCATATAGTCGTAGTTGGGGCTGCTCCACACGATGGTAGCGGTCATTTTGCCGTCTGCCACGGTCAGGGCAGCGGGGCTCTCCACGGTGGCACGGCCAGAGCCGCCTTCCAGCGTCACCTCACAGGTGTAGGTGCCGTCGGCGGGAGCTGCGGTGCCAGCCTGTTGGACCGCGTTGCGCACGCTGACGACATGATCGTACCACTTGCCCTTGGTGCCCAGAATGGCCAGATCAAAGTCGGCATCCACGGCAGAGACCGGGATATCAAAGCCGTACACCTCCTCCGAGGTGCCGTCGGAGTAGGTGACGGTGTCGGTGGTGGGCTGCAGCCAGTCGGACGCGTTGGCTGCGGCGTCCGCAGCCTTGCCCAGATACAGGTTGACGATGTGGGTGGACGCCAGACTGACGTGGAAGGTCATCTGGCCATTCTCCACGGTCAGGGTGCCCTTGCCGTTGCAGGCTTCGTTGGCATGGAACATGGAGCTGTCGGTGTCAAAGTCGGCGGTATACACACCGTCCGGAAGAGCGGCGGTCTCAACGGCAGAAGAAGCCACGGAAGAAGCAACCTCCGAGCTGGCAGCGCCGGACGCCGCAGAAGATGCCGTGGAAGAAGCGCCACAGCCCGCCAGCAGGCTCAGTGCCAGAGAAGCAGCGACAACACAGGAAAAAACGCGTTTCATAGGAAATACCTCTACATTATAAAAATCAGCTTTTATTATACCATTGTTCGGATAAAAAATGAACCCTCTCCACCGGGTGCCGCAAAGCGGCCGCGAAACGGAGAGGGTTCGTTTAATCAACCGTTCAGAGAATCGATCGCCGCCTTGGTGTGGGCGACATACAGCTTCTGGACATCCTCGATCTCACCCAGACCAGCGATCTGGCAGTCAACCGACTCAAATGCATCGGAAGCGTTGAACATGCTCAGCCAGGAATCATCATCCGAACCGGCCATGTCGTTGTTGGCGTGATCGCCGGCAACTACCATCAGCGGGCGCAGGATCACCTTGGTGTAGCCTGCAGCCTTGACGGCCTCGATGACGTTCTCGCAGGCAGTTTCCTCCGGCTCGCCCTCAACGGTGCCAATGAACACATTGTCGTAGCCCAGAGTCTGCATAGTGGTCTGCATCTGGCTGTAGCTCACCTTTGCGGTGTGAGAGGTGCCGTGGCCCATAAAGACAAAGGCGGTCTTGTCCGCAGCAGCGGCATCCAGACTGTCGTAGCCGGCTTCCTTCACGGCAGCAGCGGTGACAGCCTTGGCAACGTCTTCCTTATCCTGATTGATGATGGTGGCATCGGAGCCGACCTCACCCAGCAGGGGCTCAGCTACAGCGACAGATTCAAACTTGTCGCGGTAGGTGTCGATCATTTCCATCATTTCGTCATACTCAGCGCCGTGCATCAGGTGGGTGGGCTGGACGACAAGGTTCTTCACGCCGTTTGCCACAGCGCGGTCCATGGCCTGCTGCATATTATCGATCTTTTCGCCGTCACGGGCCTGCACATGGTTGATGATGATCTGTGCGGTGAAGGCGCGGCGCACGCTCCAGTCCGGGTATGCGGCCTGCAGGGCATCCTCGATGCCCTTGATGTCCTTCACGCGGCTGTCGTTGAAGGAGGTGCCGAAGGAGACCACCAGCAGCTCGTTGTCGCCGATGTCGTCCTGATTGCGGGCATCGTCCTTGGAAGCATCGCCGGTGTCACGGCCAAAGTAGTCGGGGTCGGCGTTCTCGCCTTCCACCAGTTCCTTCTGGGTGTCGGTCAAAGCATCCCATGCAGCCTTGGCGGCTTCGCACTGGGCGTCGGTGTCATCATTGCGCTCCTGCACATAGATGGCATCGATCAGGTCTGCCACATTCTTTGCTGCCATTTCGTCAGCCTCCTCGCTGCTCGCTTCGCTGGAAGCGGCAGACGCAGCGGTGCTGGATGCAGTGCCGGAAGCAGCACCGCCGCAGCCGGTGAGCACGCCGGCGCACAGGGCCAGAGCCGTAACGGCTGCAGCCAGCTTCTTGGTTTCGATCTTTCTCATTGTCTTGTCCTTTCCTGTGGATAAATTGCGGCCGAACCGAACAAAGGGTACAGGAAAGTGAGGTAAAAAAGAGGCCCTTTTGTCCTGCGGATGGCATGACAAAAAGACCTCTGATTTTTTCAGGGCTTTTTGGTACAACCAATTCCTCGTGATCTGGGGCTCAGGCCCCCGTACCAACAGCAGGCAGGTTTCCTGACTGAAAGATCGCCGCCCGGCGCCGCCTTCCCGGAACAATGCTCCAGTGGCCGGTGCGCACAGCACCCTGACGCGGACTCCCTTATCACAGTGACGAGATCGTGCGGGATCTGCACCCGCTTCCCTTTTACCCTTCCCACCGCGCAAAGCGGCAGAAGGCACCTGCTGTTTTCTGTTCAGTTCGTCCGAAATTATAACATAGAATTGCGCAGAATGCAATCCGGAGCCGCCGAATCTGCCACTTATTCAACAAATATTTTTGCAGCAAAAAAGACGGTTATCCGCCGTTTTCGCACAAAGCCAGCCGCATTGCCGCACCCTGCCTTCAACGGGTGCAAAAAACCTTTGAAGAAAAAAGTAAAAAACAGTTGACAAAATCCATTTCCCATGCTAAAATAAGCAAGTCGTCCGGCGAACGGACGCGCAAAAATGAATATGGGCGTGTTCCCGAGTGGCCAATGGGGACAGACTGTAAATCTGCTGCTTTCAGCTTCGGTGGTTCGAATCCACCCGCGCCCACCAAACA
>QWCN01004665.1_pt1 | contig 14231 bp, 10 predicted proteins | sample 1972711 | NCBI WGS metagenome assembly QWCN01 (sample SAMN09866707, study PRJNA288562) | Human gut metagenome isolate term1_stool, whole genome shotgun sequencing... | isolation source: gut | host: Homo sapiens | place: USA: California | reverse complement strand
TGCGTGATGCAAACGGAAACTGTATTACCGTATGTAATATGGAAAATATTGACCCGGTCGGTGTGCATACCGGTGACTCCATCGTAGTTGCACCATCCCAGACATTAGGGGATAAAGAGTATCAGATGCTTCGTACTTCTGCACTCAATATCATTTCCGAGTTAAACATCACAGGTGGATGTAACGTACAGTACGCACTGAACCCGGATTCTTTCGAGTACTGTGTAATCGAGGTAAACCCTCGTGTATCCCGTTCTTCTGCACTGGCATCCAAAGCGACCGGATACCCAATCGCAAAAGTTGCAGCAAAGATCGCATTAGGTTACACCTTAGACGAGATTAAAAACGCAATTACAGGAAAAACATACGCAAGTTTTGAGCCAATGCTTGACTACTGCGTTGTAAAGATCCCAAGACTGCCATTCGATAAATTTATTACGGCAAAGAGAACCCTTACCACCCAGATGAAGGCAACCGGAGAGGTTATGAGTATCTGCAATAACTTCGAAGGCGCTCTGATGAAGGCAATCCGTTCCTTAGAGCAGCATGTAGACAGTCTGATGTCTTATGATTTTACAGGACTTAACGATGCAGAATTAAGAGAACAGTTAAATGTGGTAGACGACAGAAGGATCTGGGTGATCGCAGAGGCACTGCGCCGTCACTTCAGTTATGATGAGATCCATGCCATCACCAAGATTGATAAATGGTTTATTGACAAGCTCGCCATCATTGTTGAGATGGAAGAGACTTTAAAGACACAGCCATTGACGGTTGAATTATTAAAAGAAGCAAAACGTATCGAGTTCCCGGACAATGTGATCGCAAAACTGACTGGTAAAACAGAAGCAGAAATTCACGACATGCGTTATGAGAACGGAATCGTTGCAGCATATAAGATGGTAGATACCTGTGCAGCAGAGTTCGAAGCAGCTACTCCATATTACTATTCCGTATTTGGAAGTGAGAATGAGGCAGAGGAAACCAATCCACAGAAGAAAGTATTAGTATTAGGTTCCGGCCCGATCCGTATCGGACAGGGTATCGAGTTCGATTACTGTTCTGTTCACAGCACATGGGCATTTGCAAAAGAAGGATGGGAGACAGTCATTGTCAACAACAATCCGGAAACTGTATCTACAGACTTTGATATCGCAGATAAACTTTACTTTGAACCGTTAACTACGGAAGATGTGGAGGCAATCGTTAAGATCGAGAAACCGGACGGAGCAGTTGTACAGTTCGGTGGACAGACAGCCATCAAGTTGACCGAGAGCCTGATGAAAATGGGTGTAAAAATCCTCGGAACAAAGGCAGAAGACGTTGACGCCGCAGAGGACCGTGAGTTATTTGACGAGATTCTGGAGAAAACACAGATCCCGAGAGCAGCAGGTGGAACCGTATTTACTGCCGAGGAAGCAAAAGAAGTTGCAAACCGTCTTGGCTATCCTGTATTAGTCCGTCCTTCCTACGTTTTAGGCGGACAGGGCATGAAGATCGCATTCAATGATGAAGAGATCGAAGAATTCATCGGAATCATCAACCGTATTGCACAGGATCACCCAATCCTCGTAGATAAATATTTACAGGGAAAAGAGATCGAAGTCGATGCCGTATGCGATGGAACCGATATTTTAATCCCTGGTATTATGGAGCATATTGAGCGTACCGGTATCCATTCCGGAGACAGTATTTCCGTATATCCGGCTCCAACGATCAGTGAACCGGTCAAAGAGATGATCGTGGAATACACAAAACGTCTTGCACAGGCATTACATGTTATTGGTCTGATCAACATCCAGTTCATCGTTATGGACGAGCAGGTTTACGTGATCGAGGTTAACCCACGTTCTTCCAGAACTGTGCCATATATCAGCAAAGTAACAGGTATTCCGATTGTTGACCTGGCAACAAAAGTAATCATCGGCGAGACCATCCGCGGTATGGGCTATGAACCGGGACTTGCTCCGACTGCAGATTACATTGCAATTAAAATGCCGGTATTCTCATTTGAGAAACTTCGTGGTGCTGAGATTTCTTTAGGACCTGAGATGAAATCCACCGGTGAGTGTCTTGGTATCGCCAAGACTTTCAACGAAGCTTTATACAAAGCATTCTTGGGAGCTGGTATTAAACTTCCAAAATACAAACAGATGATCATGACAGTAAAAGATGCAGACAAGCCGGAAGCTGTTGGTGTTGCCAAGAGATTTGAAGCATTAGGCTACAAGATCTATGCGACAAGAAGTACTGCAAAGTATCTGCAGGAGCACGGCGTAAATGCACTCCGCATCAATAAGATCTCACAGGAATCACCGAACGTTATGGACTTAATTCTTGGTCATAAGATCGATCTTGTCATCGATACACCTACACAGGGTAACGGTGATAAGAACCGTGACGGATTCCTGATCCGCCGTAATGCGATCGAGACAGGTGTGTACTGTATCACAGCAATGGATACGGCAAATGCACTGGCACAAAGCCTTGAGACTGCAACCAATGAGCTTACTCCGATCGATATCGCAACTGTGAAGAATTTGTAAACCAGAGTTTAACTGGCGTAGTGTCGCAGATTTTGTGGTGCTTTTATAGGCTGTGAGGGGCAGCTATAAGAGTCCTCTCACAAGGCAAATTTATATGTAATGAAAAAGAAAAACGGTATAAACGAAATATTATGTTTCTGTTCGCTGGACATTCCGATGGGCTTCTGAACAACAATCATGTTCAGCAAAATGGAATCTCGTGCCGAATCGGCTGTGAAAGTTGAGATTATTTCGTGATTTCATAACTCAATCATTTTGCCGTTCGTCAAATACAAATGAATTTGTATTTTCCTCACTTGCGCTCATTATATTCTATATCTGAAAAACAGGTTTGGGATTTGCAGACAGAAACGAAATAAGACCAATCGTAATTATGAAAAAAATCGGTAGAAAATTTTACATCTATGTGCTAGACTTTATAATCATACAAATAAGTAATTGCAAAAATAATAGAAGAAGTACAGGGGGATTTATGAAGCAGGATATCATTGCAAATTGCAGAAATGCTCTGTATCAGATTTTATTTTATGGAGTTATGATTATTTATTTTATACTCTTATTTTTTCTTCTTTTCAGAAAAAAAGCAGCAGGATCTTTTCAATCGGTAAATTTGATACCGTTTCATTCCATTAGTGCCTATTTATTCAGTGATGACATGGTTTCGCGTGCTTTTGCGCTGAGTAATTTATTGGGCAATATTGCTATTTTTATTCCGATGGGAGTTTACCTTCCGTTGCTGATAAGAAGAAAATCCATCTTCGTCAATACCGTATGTGTTGCATTGATAAGCGCGGTTGTTGAGGTCTTACAATACATTTTTGCAGTGGGATCAGCAGATATTGATGATGTGATCTTAAATACCGTTGGTGGTCTGATCGGTGTAAGTTTATTCAGAGTCATGGAATTATTATTGAAAGATCAGACAAAAAAAGCAGTTACAATACTTGCACCTGTGGGAGGAATTTTTTCATTTCTCATACTTTTCTTGGTAAACAGGTAATGGTAGTTCCATTTGCACAGATGTGTTAAACTTAATTCGGAGATAGATTGAAACGATAGATAGGTAATTGCGAAACTCATGAAAACCTAAATCGAATTGTGAAAAAATGACAAAAGCTTGAGAAAACACTGGGGAGCAGAAATCGAACAAGTTCGATTGGCACTTAGAAGGCAGGTGCGGCGTAAGTCGTGACTGGCTTCTTAGTACCGTTACCAGCGACACGTAGCGGAAGAGTGTTTTCGAAAATTTTGTTAATTTTTCACAATGTGAAGTAGATTATGATGAGTTTCACAAATATCTGTTAAACGATAGAACAACAAAGGAGAGAAAAAGCATGAAGAAATTTGATGATGATCTTGAATTTGAATCATTGAATGACGAACCACGGGATACCCGCTTTATATTACCAATTATCATTGTGGCGGTTTTGCTTGTCATTGTGATTGTGGCACTGGTTTTGTTAGGAAAAAATAGTAAAAATAAAGACACAAGTGCTGACTTAATGTCTACAGAGCAGAGTGAGACAACAGAGACAGAAACACAGACCACCGAAGTAATGGGGAATATTGCCACAACCGAGAGCACTGAAGAAGTGGAGGCAGACGATCCACAGAATGGTAATATGGGAACTGACACGGGAGCGAGCGTTGATGTGACGGCGCTGTTATCCGCCGGCAGCGTGGCAGAGTCCGGCGAGACAACGTTTGGTATAGATGTGGCCAGATATCAGGGAACCATCGACTGGAGTCAGGTGGCGGCTTCCGGGGTACAGTTTGCCATGATACGTGTCGGATATCGCACGCAGAAGACTGGCGAGATCGTTGCGGATACCAATGCAAAATACAACATGCAGGAAGCGCAGGCAAATGGGATAAAAATAGGGGCATACTTCTTTTCGACAGCCGTCACAACGGATGAAGCGGTGCAGGAGGCAGACTGGGTGGCAGATTATATTTCCCAGTATCAGATCACCTATCCGGTTGCATTTAACTGTGAAGGATTTGAAAATGCAGACAGCAGACAGTATGCTATGACACAGTCGGAGAGAACTGACATGGCGATCGCATTTTTAAATGAAATCTATAACCGAGGCTATACGCCAATGTTTTATGCGGCAAAAAATGAGATGCTTAGCGATGCAAAATGGGATACTTCAAGAATTGAAAAAACTTATAAAATCTGGGTGTCTCAATATCCATCTGTACCGTATCCACAGACCGCACAGTCCGATTACACTGGAACACATGCAATGTGGCAGTACACCAATCAGGGAACGGTAGCCGGAATCAGTAAGCCGGTCGATGTCGATATTGCCTATTTCGGTTATGCAGGAACCGCAGATGCGAAAAGTGATGTGACACCGGAAACAGTCGGTGCAGATGCGGAGGCGTTGATGAATTTCTCTGATGTAAATGAGACGGTTACAGCAAAACAGTCCACAAATCTCAGAAACATTCCAAGTCAGGGTTCTGATGCAACAGTTGTGGCAACCTTGCAGAATGGTGAGACAGCGACAAGAACCGGCGTGAGCAGCAGTGGATGGTCGCGGGTAAGCTACAATGGACAGACTTTGTATGCAGTGTCCAGCTATCTGACGACAGATCTTGGGTATACAGCACCAGCAGCCAATACGGCTGCAGAGACAACAACAACGGACGGCTCAGGCTCAGGAGATGGATTGAAAACAAAATTTACTGCATGCAATGATGTGGTGACAGCGAAGATCGAAGTGAATTTAAGAACACTTCCGAGTGTCACAAACCCGGATGCAGCAGTTGTTGCGGTTTTAAAAAATGGCGAGACCGTGACGAGAACCGGAATCAATACAGACTATGGATGGTCAAGAGTTGACTATAATGGACAGACATTATATTGTGTATCGAGTTATTTGACAAGTGCACAGTAAAAAAGAAGCTGATGCATTCAGACGGAAAAGATGAAACGTCTGAAGGTATCAGCTTTCTTTCTATTATGCAGATTAAATTAATTTTTTTCGCTTTGCCGGACGCTGTTTCTTTACAGGAGGTGTCACCTCATTTCTGGCAGCAATGGATACGGCTGAAACTGGTGACGCAGGCGGGACAGGTTTGTCCATAACTGGCTGTTTTGTGGGAAGAACGGCAGATGCTGCATTCCTGCGCTGGTTTATTTTTTCTTTTTGCGCACGGAAGCGGTCAGCGGTCGCCTTAATATATGGATCTGCAACAAACTGCTTAAGCGTATCGCTGTCGATGGCGATACGGTTGTCCATTGTCTTCATAATATCTACAATCTGTAACTGATCCGAGGTTTCCGGATTGCTCAGATCATAAATCTGGTTATCCTTGAAATTCAGGATCATAGGATGCAGAAAATCAGCCGGATTGTCAGCAAGCACCAGACCTTTTTCTCCGTTTGCAAAATCGAGACATGCACCTGTAGGAAGAATCTGGATGCTGTCCGCCAGAGCGGCAATCACAGAACGGTTATATTCTGAGATGTGGCTGTAAAAAAATGTCATGGCAGCCAGCTCTGACATTGGTGCATGGTTAATGTTCATGGCAGTCAGGCGGTCAAATTTGTCCGCAGCCTTCAATATATCGATCAGAAGCTGAACCGGTGGTTTTGGAAGTCTTGGGCTGATCGTTGCATGATCTTCAAATATAATGTTCTGGATGATCTCAAGACTTGTGTCATTTAAGCCGAGTTCTGCAAAATGCGGACGGATGATCTCATACCCATGTTCTGATTTTAACTGGATGAGATCCCGGTCGGAAGCAGAGAGATCTTCATTCTTATCTAAAATACTCTTTGGAACGGAGAGATAACCAAAATCATATAATAAGGAAGCTGCGATCAGCGACTGGGAGTCTTCCGGCTCAATATGCATCTCATTTGCGATCATCGCAGAGAGGATCGCAACACTGATCGAATGCTTGTATACAAAATCAGCAGAACTTCTGAGGTTCTGTGTGAAATTAAGTTTGTGGTCTAATGCACCATAATGTGTGTATATATTCTGTGCGAGTTCCGTGATTGCCGGAATATTTTTCTGTGCGAGAAGCTTATCCATGCAGTCTTTCAATTTGAACATATAGATAGTCTGGAACTGCTCAAATTCAAGGTCTTCTTTGGAAAGAGGAGGAACAGGCTCCGCCGGTTCCAGAATAAATATGCCGATCAGACCGAAATTATCAATACTGTTTATACTCTGAAGTGTTAATTTTGTGTTGCGCTCATATAATAAAACCCCCATTTTATTGTAAATGGGTTTTGCCAGCCGCATTCCCGGCTTTAAATCCTGTGATCTTACAAACTGCATATACCCCCATACCTTTCCTGATGCAAATATGATAAAATAAAAACAAGCTGATACATACCCAATATAGCATATTGAAAGGTTAAATACAATCTGCTATCATGGTTCTTGAAAGAAATTTTTTGAGAGCAGATACAGGAATATTTCAACAGAATGAGGTACCTATGAAAAAAATCCCCTTAAAAAGAATATTTGCAGCGGCAGCATTAGTGTGCTGTCTTACCGTGACAACAGCTTATGCAGATGTCACGCAGGAAGATATTGACAATGCAAAAAATCAGATCAACAATCTGAAAAACCAGCAGAAAGATGCACAGGATGCGGTCGATGATATCAATGGAAAAAAAGGCCAGCTAGAGAGCGACCTGAACAATTTAAATGGACAGATGACCAACATTGTTTCGTCCATGAATGCCCTTGAGTCACAGATCAATGATAAGAAAAAAGAACTGTCAGATCTTGAGGATGAGATCGATCAGACGCAGGATAATCTGGAAGCTGCAAAGCAGCAGTCAGCCAGCCAGTATGAGGATATGAAGATACGTATCCGCTATATGTATGAAAATGGAAATACACCGATGCTTGAGATGCTGTTATCGGCATCATCCTTTTCTGATTTTCTGAACCGGACGGAGTATATTTCGGAGATCAATTCGTATGACAGACAGAAATTAGAGGAGTTTATCCAGGTGCAGGAACAGATTGCGGCAGAGGAAGCTTCTCTTGAAGAACAGAAGAAGGATCTCGAGAGTGAGCAGCAGGAACTGCTCGCCATGCAGGATGACATGAAGGTAAAACAGAATTCTGTAAACAGCCTTATCAGTTCAACGCAGGCAAATATCAGCCAGACCAATTCTGAATTGAGCAGCGCCCAGGGAAAAGTCAATGATATCAACAGTCAGATCGCACAGATGGAAGAACTGGAAAAACAGTTAGAAATCCAGAAGGCAAAAGAAGACGCTGCGAGAATGGCGGAGATCAAGCGTCAGGAGGCTGAGAACAACGGCGAATTTTCTTATGTCCCAAGTGACAGTGATCTTTACCTGTTAGGTGCGATCATCCAGTGTGAGGCAGACGGTGAACCATATGAGGGAAAGCTTGCAGTCGGAAGTGTTGTCATGAACCGTGTGCGAAGCTCTTATTTCCCGAATACCGTATCCGGTGTGATTTATCAGAGCGGACAGTTTTCTCCGGTAGCCAGTGGACGATATGCGCTCCGCCTCGAGCAGGGAGTCAATAATACCTGTATGCAGGCGGCACAGGAGGTGCTTAACGGGAACATCACAAACAGCTGTCTCTATTTCAGAACTGTGATCGACGGATTGGAAGGAACGATCATCGGACATCACATATTCTACTAATACGGCTGTCAATGCGCAAATTACATAAAAATCATTTTTGAAACCAAATGGAAAAAGAGACGTTTTTGTGAGAAATATACAAAAAACGTCTCTTTTTTGCGGAATTGAGCGGTTGCGCATGATAATTTTTTAACGAAAAACAGTATATAAAATAGGTAAAAACCAAATTTAAATACTGAAAAAAGTGTGAAAAAAAAAGAAAGCTATTGCATTTGAAAATAAAATATGGTAGCATGAGAAAGTACTGAAAAGCCAATAAAAAAGCCGAATACATAAAAACGTAGAAAATCAGGAAAAAGAAAATTTAAATTTAAAAGAAGAGATTTTAGATTTATTTTTTTTACTAAAAGATTGTTAAAAAAATAACAACGTTTTTCGGCAGATTTATTATGAAGGAAACAAAATATACTGCATATTATGAGCGGTGTTTTGTACCACAAAACCGAAGGGAGAATTCAAAATGGCAAGAAAAGTAGTTTTAGCAGGCGCATGCCGTACAGCAATTGGTAAAATGGGTGGAGCATTAAGCAATACTCCAGCAGCAGACTTAGGTGCAATCGTTATCAAAGAGGCATTAAGAAGAGCAGGTGTTAAACCAGAGATGGTTGACGAAGTTAAAATGGGTTGTGTAATCCAGGCAGCTCAGGGACAGAACGTTGCACGTCAGGCTTCTATCAAAGCAGGACTCCCAATCGAAGTTCCAGCAATCACAATCAACGTTGTATGTGGTTCTGGTTTGAAATGTGTCAATGATGCAGCTACCATGATCATGGCAGGAGAAGCTGATATCGTTGTTGCAGGTGGTATGGAAAATATGTCAATGGCACCATATGCTATGACAAAAGCCCGTTTCGGATATCGTATGAACAATGCAACAATCATCGATACAATGGTTAACGATGCATTAACAGATGCATTCAATCATTATCATATGATGATCACAGCAGAGAACGTATGTGATAAATATGGAATCACAAGAGAAGAATTAGACGAGTTCTCAGCAAACAGCCAGCAGAAATGTGAAAAAGCGATCGCTGAAGGTAAATTTGCAGATGAGATCGTTCCGGTTCCGGTTAAAGTGAAAAAAGAGATCGTAGATTTCGTGACAGATGAAGGACCTCGTGCAGGTACAACAGCAGAGTCTTTAGCAAAATTAAAATGCTGCTCTGGTAAAGAGGGTGGACTTGTTACAGCAGGTAACGCTTCCGGTATTAATGATGGTGCAGCAGCAATCGTTGTTATGAGCGAAGAGAAAGCAAAAGAACTTGGTGTTACACCAATGGCTACATGGGTAGCCGGAGCACTTGGCGGTGTTGAACCAGAAATCATGGGTGTTGGACCTGTTGCTTCCACTAAGAAAGTATTAGCTAAGACAGGACTTACAATTGATGATATGGATCTGATCGAAGCAAACGAAGCTTTTGCAGCTCAGTCTATCGCAGTTGCAAGAGATTTACATTTCGATATGTCCAAAGTTAACGTTAATGGTGGTGCAATCGCACTTGGACATCCAGTAGGAGCTTCCGGATGCCGTATCCTTGTAACATTATTGCATGAGATGCAGAAGAGAGATTCCCACAGAGGTCTTGCTACATTATGTATCGGTGGCGGAATGGGATGCTCTACAATCGTTGAGAGATAATTAATCAGACAAAACTGTCCGGAAAGCGGGTAACTGCTTTTCCGGGCGTTTCCATTACATATTAAAAATTCAGAATGAATTCAGGAGGTACTAACATGAAAGTTGGTGTTATTGGTGCAGGAACCATGGGACAGGGTATTGCAAAAGCATTTGCCCAGGTAGAAGGATATGAGGTAGCTCTCTGCGATATTAAGCAGGAATGGGCTGACGGCGGAAAAGCCAAAATCCAGAAAGGTTATGCAAGACTTGTAGAAAAAGGAAAAATGACACAGGAAGCTGTTGATGCTATCCTTGCTAAAATCACTCCAGGATTAAAAGAAGACCTTTGCGCAGACTGCGATCTGATCGTAGAAGCAGCATTCGAAGATATGGGAGTAAAGAAAACAACATTCCAGGAATTAGATAAGATCGCAAAACCAGAGTGTATCTTTGCTTCAAATACATCAAGCCTTTCCATCACAGAGATCGGAAATGGTCTTACACGTCCAATGGTTGGTATGCATTTCTTCAACCCTGCAGACCGTATGAAATTAATCGAAGTTATCGCTGGTGTAAATACACCGGATGAGACTGTTGAAGCTATTAAGAAAATCTCTGTTGAGATCGGAAAAACACCTGTACAGGTAAATGAAGCAGCAGGATTCGTTGTAAACCGTATTTTAATCCCAATGATCAACGAAGCAGCATTCATCAAAATGGAAGGTGTATCTGATATCGCAGGTATCGATGCAGCTATGAAACTTGGTGCAAACCATCCAATGGGACCATTAGAGTTAGGAGATTTCATCGGTCTTGATATCTGCCTTGCTATTATGGATGTTCTTTACAAAGAGACTGGCGACAGCAAATACCGTGCATGCCCATTGATCCGTAAAATGGTTCGTGGTGGTAACCTTGGTGCTAAGAGCGGAAAAGGATTCTATGTATACAATGCTGACCGCACAAAAACACCAGTTGACGCTCAGTAATTAACAGATATTAAGGTTTAGGAGGATTTGAAATCATGGATTTCACTTTAGACAAGAAACATGAAATGGCGCGTTCCCTGTTCAGAGAATTCGCTGAAAACGAAGTAAAACCTCTTGCACAGGAAACTGATGAGACAGAACAGTTCCCGGCAGAGACAGTTAAGAAAATGGCAAAATATGGATTCATGGGAATCCCGGTACCAAAGGAGTACGGCGGACAGGGATGTGATCCATTAACATATGTTATGTGTGTAGAAGAGTTATCAAAAGTTTGCGCTACAACAGGTGTTGTTGTTTCCGCACATACTTCTCTCTGCATCGATCCAATTATGACTTACGGTACAGAAGAACAGAAACAGAAATATGTCAGACCACTTGCTACAGGCGAGAAACTTGGTGCTTTCGCATTGACAGAACCAGGTGCTGGTACAGATGCTCAGGGTGCTCAGACAAAAGCTGTTTTAGACGGTGACGAATGGGTATTAAACGGATCAAAATGCTTCATTACCAATGGTAAAGTTGCAGATGTTTATATTGTAATCGCTATCACAAGCATTACAGAGGACAAGAGAGGAAGAAAGAAAAAGAACTTCTCCGCATTTATCGTAGAAAAAGGTGCTCCAGGATTCTCCTTCGGAACAAAAGAGAAGAAGATGGGTATCCGTGGATCTTCTACCTATGAATTAATTTTTGAAGACTGCAGAATTCCAAAGGATGCGTTACTTGGACCTGAAGGAAAAGGATTCCCAATCGCTATGCATACATTAGATGGTGGACGTATTGGTATCGCTTCCCAGGCACTTGGTATTGCAGAAGGTGCATTAGAGCGCGCAATTGCTTATACAAAAGAAAGAAAGCAGTTTGGTCGTTCTATCGCACAGCAGCAGAATACACAGTTCAAGTTAGCTGATATGGCAACAAGAATTGAAGCCGCTCAGATGTTAGTTTATAAAGCAGCAATGGCAAAAGCAAACCAGAAAGTTTACTCTGTAGAAGCTGCAAAAGCAAAATTATTCGCAGCAGAGACAGCAATGGCTGTTACAACAGAAGTTGTTCAGTTATTCGGTGGATATGGATACATCAGAGAGTACGATGTAGAGCGTATGATGCGTGATGCTAAGATCACAGAGATCTATGAGGGAACAAGCGAAGTACAGCGCATGGTTATCTCAGGTGCATTGCTTAAATAGACGTGATCTAGCGGATTGAAAATGGATGGAAGAAATATAGAATCACGCTTGCGAGAATGAAATATTTCTGACAGACATTTGAGAGCGCAAAGCGCACGAGAAACACGAAGTGTTTCGAGTAATCCGCGATTAATGAAAATATAATAACATAAGGAGTGGAAAATACATGAATATCGTAGTATGTATTAAACAGGTTCCTGATACAAAGGGTGGAGTAAAATTCAATCCAGATGGAACACTTGATAGAGCAGCAATGCTTGCTATCATGAACCCAGATGACAAAGCAGGTCTTGAAGCAGCATTAAGAATCAAAGATGAGACAGGAGCAAAAGTTACAGTTCTTACCATGGGACTTCCAAAGGCTGATGCAGTTCTTCGTGAAGCAATGGCAATGGGAGCAGATGATGCAATCCTTGTAACAGACAGAGTATTAGGTGGAGCAGATACATGGGCAACATCTACTACAATCGCTGGTGCTCTTCGTAACTTAGATTATGATCTTATCATCACAGGACGTCAGGCTATCGATGGAGATACCGCACAGGTAGGACCACAGATCGCTGAACATCTTGGTTTACCAGTTATCTCTTACGCAGCAGACATCAAAGTTGATGGAGATTCTGTTATCGTTAAGAGACAGTATGAAGACAGATATCATGAATTAAAAGCAAAAATGCCATGTCTGATCACAGCACTTTCCGAGCTGAACGAGCCACGTTACATGACTCCGGGTGGAATCTTTGATGCATGTGACAAAGAAGTGACTGTTTGGGGAAGAGCAGACTTAAAGGATGTTGATGATTCTGACCTTGGATTAAAAGGATCACCAACAAAGATTGCAAAAGCATCTGATAAAGTAGCAAAAGGAGCTGGTGAGAAAGTAAATCTTGATCCGGCAGAATCCGTAGCATACTTGATCGGTAAATTCAAAGAGAAACACATTATCTAAAAAAATAAGGAAAAGTGGTGAATAAGATGTCATTAGAAGAATATAAGGGAGTATTTGTCTTTGCACAGCAGGTAGATAACGTATTAGATGGCGTTGCATTTGAATTGCTTGGCAAAGGTAAAGATTTAGCAAAAGACTTAAATACAGAAGTTACAGCAGTATTGATCGGTTCTGGCGTCAAAGGATTAGCAGACCAGTTGGCTGAATACGGTGCAGACCGTGTTATCGTTGTAGACGATCCTGAATTAAAAGAATACAGAACAGAGCCATATGCGCATGCACTTGCATCTGTGATCAATGAGTACAAACCAGAGATCATGTTAGTTGGTGCAACAGCTATCGGACGTGATCTTGGTCCTACTGTATCAGCAAGAGTTAAGACAGGTCTTACAGCAGACTGTACTTCTCTTGAAATCGGAGATTTCCCATTAGTTGCTGCTCCGGGAAAAGAATCTGAGCAGAAACACAACCAGTTGTTAATGACTCGTCCAGCATTTGGTGGTAACACAATCGCTACAATCGCTTGCCCGGATAACCGCCCACAGATGGCAACCGTTCGTCCAGGTGTTATGCAGAAGATTGCTCCAATCGCTGGTGCAAAAGCAAACGTTGTTGAATTTAATCCAGGATTCACACCTGACAACAGATATGTTGAAATCCTCAATGTTGTAAAAGCTGTAAAATCTACAGCAAATATCATGGAAGCTAAGATTTTGGTATCTGGTGGACGTGGAGTAGGTTCCAAAGAGAACTTCAAACTGTTAGAGGACTTAGCAGAAGTTCTTGGCGGTACTGTAAGCTGCTCTCGTGCTGTTGTAGAGAATGGCTGGTTACCAGTAGATCTTCAGGTTGGACAGACAGGTAAAACAGTTCGTCCACAGATTTACTTTGCAATCGGTATTTCCGGAGCAATCCAGCACGTAGCAGGTATGGAAGATTCTGATCTTATCATTGCGATCAACAAAGATGAAGATGCACCGATCTTCGATGTAGCTGATTATGGTCTTGTTGGAGACTTAAATAAGATCGTTCCGGCATTGACAGCAGCTTTAAAGACTGAACTTGGTAAATAAACCGTAGTTTAACGGACGTAGTGCCGCAGATTCTGTGGTGCGGTTATAGGTTGTGAAGGGCAGATATAAGCGTCCTCTCACAAGTCAGAAATTTATAGGTTTATGAAAAGAAAAACGGTATAAACGAAATATTATGTTTCTGTTCGCTGGACATTCCGATAAGCCTCTAAAGAGTCTTATCTCCATAGCTCACAAAGAAAATAA
>QWCN01004658.1_pt1 | contig 14250 bp, 15 predicted proteins | sample 1972711 | NCBI WGS metagenome assembly QWCN01 (sample SAMN09866707, study PRJNA288562) | Human gut metagenome isolate term1_stool, whole genome shotgun sequencing... | isolation source: gut | host: Homo sapiens | place: USA: California | reverse complement strand
CCTCTGTAGGAAATGCTTCCAAAAGGTCATATAAGGAGTTAAATTTACCAATATTCATATTACCAAACTTTACTGCGTTTGGTATATATAACTTTGGTAGAAATTTGGTTGCTCCCAACAACTATCTGTGAATAGCAAAATACCGCCCAAAACTTCTGTTCTGAACGGTATTATTAGCAAAGTTAGTTAGGGTATTGTCGTAAATAGTCACCTAAAGTTTATGTTATCAAGTTTGATGCAACAAAAATAGAGTAAACTTATTAAGAGCCAGTTGCGTTGCTTTTACATTCTTTTTGCAGGGTAGAAATACATCTGATTTCACGTAGAATCTTCGTAAACAGCGCCGTGCGACGGGCTTGTGAAGTAATATAGTTGAAATAAAAAACGGCTTACGAATGTCTTTCGTAAGCCGTTGATTTTTATAGTAAAACATCTCTTTGTTTCCTTCGTTTTTCCTAAGATGTGCGCAATTAGATTTGCACGGTGCATTTATATAGAGTTATATCAATAATAGAACGCAACTATATACTTTATTGTACCAAGTATTGTGTAATATTAGAGTTTAGTCCTTTCTATAAACAAAAATAAAGTCTGTCTTGATTTACAAGACAGACTCCTTTCTCGGTTTTTCTACTGACATTAGCACAATCGTTGTTCAACCTCATCTATGAGTTCCAGAGAACTATGAAAATCAACTTTTCGCGTGAATAGAAAATCTCCGTTCATCAACATTTCATATTTATCTATCCCTACTAACAGTGGATGTACAGATGCAAAGAAATTGATGTATCTTAGGTTGTCATTGACCAGTAATTTGGGCACATTGTTATAAAGGAGTGTCTGAAAAAACATTTCATCTTTAGCTATAATAGGTTTTGTGTATTCCCTATCAAGCTCTTGCACCTTGTCCCAATGTTCAAAAATCCAATATACTGTTTGTTTTGATAGTGACCACCATTGAGAACCTAACATAAATTTGTCGTATAGTTTCCCGTCTGTCATCTCAAAACGTTTTTCTACAAATGACCTGCCATCATATTTACAAATTATGTCATCAAATTCTTCTGCTGTTCTAAGGCATAGGCACTGCCCAGAAATAAGATGATAATAATCATAGCCTTGTTTATGAGCTTCCTGAAGCAATCTTAGTTCTGCCTCAACCATTTCATAAGATTGCCACTTAACTTCGATTTCCTTACCTATCCAAACCACATTTGAAAGTCGTACAATATCTTTTTGTTCAATGTCGGACTTTTTGTCTATATGAATGTATATATCAAATGTTTTCGGGTATAGTTTCAAAAGTCTATTAGCAAGCTTTACATCTTTGTGAAGCAACATCAAAATACAATGTTTCATAGTTTATTATTTTGAAATAGATGGAGGAAATATTGTCCATTCATCTCCATACATACCTGGAATACCTTTAGATGAATCTTCAACTGCCGATACATTCTTAATATTTCCTGATTCTATGTTGCGTTTATATTCGGCATACGACATAATAGACACCTTTGTACTATTTATAGGTATTACTACTGTTGAAAATTCTTCACCAAACCCACTATATCCCGAAACAAATGTCGTGCTAAATCTAAAGAACATCAACAAATCATCAGAAAGGAAATTATCATCCATTTGTCCATCTGATTTTCTGATATTTACGTAATGTGGTACCTTCGCGATTTCTTGTGTTGAGTTATTTCGTTGTAACCAAGTGAACCGACATATGCCATTCTCATTTCCATGACCACCAAATCCAGCAATAAACAACGAATCATCTGAACATGAAGTGCGAATATCTAATATAATGCATTCACCAACTAATGCACCTGTACTTAAATCAAATGGTTTTGAATCATTATGCACATTATTAAATGGAATGGATGATTGTGACTGCAATTCTGATTGATTGCATATATATGAACCCATACATTGTAATCCAATACTTCCGGTACCTTTAACTCGTTTCTTGAAGTTATTATAATTGGAACCGTCGCCACTTAACGACGTTCCAAAATTCCACCAATAAATCATATCCGGTGTTATTTGTAAATACCAAATCCACGCATCATCGTCCAATTGTGTACCTGCTGTCCTTAAGTCATCATATTGTACACATTGATTGGATTTATACTTTACCCCTCCTGTTAAACCAAATGCATTTGCACGATTTTCAGTTAATAGTTTGGTTTTATTTATTTTGGTTGTAAATCGTAAAAATGTATCCATCCCTTTGGCATACCCCTCTTGCTCTGTAGCAATCTTACCCATGACAAACCTCCTTTCCGTTCAGAAGTTCGCCACTCGTTTGCTTGTCAAATTCTAAATTGGTGAGAAGCCCCCCCCAAGTACATTTTTGCAGTTTCATAAAACTGAGATTTATTGATTAATAAAATATGTATATTCCAAACTTTTTTGTAATTTTGCCACGTGCAAATAGCACAAATGGTGTTTAACTAATTCTTTCGGATAAAATCTGGAAAATTTTAAGGAGAAGAATGAGTTAGCAGAATCCCGCATCGTATCCGCAAATATGGTGTGGGAGTATGTTGCTTATCTACTCCTACGGTTTTCCAGAGCCTTTCCGATAGACGAGTTACAGCTCTCACACTTTTACATATAAACATCTTCTTTGGTGAGCTGGGAAGGCAAACTTATACTATTATGAGAAAAAGTATTTTAGTGTTTGGCCTTGTAGCTCTTCTTACGAGTTGCGGTGGAAGCAAAAAAGCAGAGTCTTTGACTGCAAAACCTGAAACAACAGAAGTTAAAGGGGCTTTAAAAGGTTGTTATGAAGTAATCCAAAAAGATTACACAATCAAAGAAAATGGTTCATGGGGACATCTTATTAGTGTTGAACTTAAACGAACAGATAAAGAATTGCCATTTGACCCACAGAAAGCAACAAGCTTTAGTGTTAGTGAAGATGGAAAACCCATACAAGTAGGATTTGGTATTGAATTATTGGATGAGAACGGTGATGTTGTAGAAATAAAGAATGCAAATGCCGGTGGTATTGGTGGCGCATATAGTTCTGATGATATAGAGGCAGCTATACAACTTAATACGGATGAGACGGGGATTGTTCGTTGGACTATAAATGCGGATAACAAACCCTTTACATTTAGGATAACATCAGCTATGGAAGGAAGCACTTCTACAAGTAATGTTTCAGAAGAAAAAACAAGTTCCTCTAATGATTGGGATAGCATTCTTGATGATTATGAAACATATATAGACAAATACATCAAACTGTATAAGAAAGCCAAGAATGGTGATATGGATGCTTTAACAGAATACCCTGCATTATTAGAAAAAGCACAATCTTTGGCTGATAAGTTGAGTAAAGCTCAAAGTGACTTTAAGCCTGCACAAGCAAGTCGATTTTTAAAATTACAACAGAAACTTGCCAATGCAGCATTAGAATAAGTCCAAAAAAGAACTTCCCCCCAAAAAAGCAAAATCGGCTCGGATTTTCTATACAGTCCGAGCCGATTTTTAACTTTTATTTATAAAGCCCCAATCAATAATTGTGTAGCATTGAAAAAAATGTAAGCCCAAACCGTCACGGCTTAGGCTTACACTGATATCTCTTAACAAGCCCTTAAAACTTAAAATTATGAGGGCAAAAACAAAAGAGATAATGACACTCGTAATTGTGGGTGTCATTGTACAACTGATAGCGAACGTAATAATGTGGTTAACTCAACACTTACCACATATTACAATTGCTATCAGTTGGTAATTTGGAAAGCTCCACTCGATGTATGGGTGGAGCTTCCTTTTTTCTACAGAATTCCAGAACCTTTCCATAGATATTTTACAATGTAATAATACTCACCATATCCATTCCGGTTTCACTATCAGTTCTCCATAGTACAAGCGTTCGGTGAAACTTTGCAAGAAACCATTGAAACGTTCACCGTCTGTTTGCTTGCGTGTATTGTATCGGAAAACAAACTCTTTGCAGTATTTAGACAAATGCTTCTTGCTGGTAAGGTGGTATATCCCTTTGATACCTCGCTTGATGTGACTCCAAAATCCCTCTATCGAGTTTGTATGGTAGCCGTTTATGGCATAAAGATGCTTCTTGTGGTAAACCGTCTTATGAATGTATATCCTTTTTAGTGCCGTATAAACACCCAACTCATCCGTAATGATTGTAGAACCTTTACGTACCCGTTCCTTGATGATAGGATATAAAGTTGTTTTCTGAACATTGGGTACAACTTGGGCATAAACAAGACCATCCGAAACCATGCCGAATATAGGTGTTTTTTCCTTTAGGCTACGTCCTTGTGTTCCGTTACCATGACTTCTACTTTTGCCACCCATGTATGTTTCATCCATTTGTGTCATATCATCAAAAGTTGCGTCATCATCCTTTATGTTATGACGGATACGGTGCAACATAAACCATGCTGTCTTTTGAGTAACATGAATATCACGTGCCAGTTGGCAGCTACTGATACCTTTCTTGTGCGAGAGAAACAGAAAGATAGCATAGAACCATTTCTTTAATGGAAGATTAGAGTCTTCAAACATTGTACCAATCCGAACCGTAAACCGTTCACGACAATCTTTGCACTTATACAAACCCTTGAACTCTCCTTTTTGAGTGAGTTTGTAGTGGTGCTTAGATATAGAGCCGCAATGCGGACAAACAGGCTCACCATGCCACCGCATATCTTCAAGATACAATCTGCAATCCTCTTCGGTATGCAGAGTATCTATCATTTGAAGTAGTGAGTGAAATGGTTTCATGTGCGTACAATTATTGATTAATAGAGAAATTGTACACGCGGATGAAGAATAATTTCAGTTTTGAGGAAAAATCTTAAGAAAAAACACAAGAAAAATTGTAATCAATTGATAGTGAATACATATTCTATCAATCAAAAACAGAAAGAGATATGAAAAGTCTTACGGAAACCTTGAACGAAACTTTAGAAAATAGCTTGCAATTGGAAATTGCTAAATTGGCAGATAACCAATCGGAAGAGAAACAAGAAGAAACTACTGAAAATGATTAATGATATATTTACTATAGTTGAAACTATATATTAAGGCATGGTATAATTATTATAAATAAAAATAGGAAACAGTATTGATGCACAATCAACTTTTGTAGAGCATTTTGGTTCCCCATTTAGCCCTATAATAAGCATGTACAAATTCTAATTTGCCATTTTTGCGGTAACGGAAATGAGAACGTACAAGCACGAATTTATTGTTACTATCTTGGCAATAAATTCAATAAGGAAATTTTATCTTTTTCATAATTTATCCATTTTGTAAAAAAATGATTATTTAATGGATAAACTTCCTTGTGGATTATATAAACCAACTGTTTCCTATTTCATTTGCAAATATAGATAGAACATGTAATATAACAAAAACTAATGTGTATCAAATCTAATTTAATACACATTAGTTTTGTTTGTAATAGTAATCGGTCATTATACACAATACTTGGTACAATAAAGTATATAGTTGCGTATTTCTTTGAGACAAAAAGATTATAGAGTTCCGTCATCTGACTAACATTCAAGAAGCTCTGCTTACGCTTCGCACTCTTAGGAATACTCACAAGCCCTTTCTCTTTTTTATTAGAGAAAGGATAAGGAATATCTTTAAGGAAGCCCTCGTGTACACACCTGTTCCATACGGCACGGCAACAACGTAGATAAATTCCTGCCGTAGTATCGCTAATTTTACCTACAATTGCGCCATTCTCATCTTTTACTCCATTGTGCATCCCCTCTTTCCATTTCTGAATTTCTGCGGCACTGATACAAAATCCTTTGATTGCATTTGTCCCAAGTATCTTCTTGAATGATTTGAGCGCACACTCGTAGCTTTCAGCCGTGGTAAAACGTGCTCCACCATCATCAGTCTTGAAACCTTTGATGACTTGCTCCCATATACTGATAAACGATTGTGACTTGGTTATTTCCTTTTCTGATAGTGCCACATCCTCACCCATAATACGTTGGCGCACCATCTCAAATGTTAGGATACCTCCTTTGTTCAGGTTACTCAGAATTTCTTTGTATTTGGGAACAAAAGTGTCTTTCCATTCTTTTTGAAGTTTGTAGTTCTCACTCTTGCATTTAGTCGCATTGCAGATGTCTGAAAACTTTTTCTCAGTAAAAGAACTTCCGACTGTAAGGTAGAAGAATTTACGGTCTATCGTGAAACGAAGAGATAATGGAAACTCACACGCATTTTTTCTGCGAGTACGTGAATCCAATACGATAGAAACAGAACAGTTACGTTCTTTGAAAAGGAGCATGGACTTTGTCTGTTTTTCCATTGCATTCATTAGTTTATGTTCAACATAACCTCTGAATACAGCCGTTTTGCAATGTGAGGCGTACATACACAAAACGCTGCATATAACCACTGAGTCCCTATCCTTTGACGGATAAAAACATTGTCGTTATATGCAGCGGTGCAATCTCGTTGTCTTCTGTCGCTGACTGGTAACCGGGCTTATGCTAATCGGTCTCAACCCCTGAAGAAACTCTCACGTATCGCTTAAAATAGAGTACTCTCCGACTAATACTCCCTCTACGCTTCGATTCATCGGAATGGGATGACCCTCCCACGAAGGTTAGGCAAACTCACTTTTCCTTTTTGGGGAAAGAGCACCTGTTGATCATGGCTTGCCATAAATGCATTGCATTTGCAAAGTTATAACATTATTCTGTAAATCAATATATAAATGGAAGATATTTGAGTTTATTTGACTGTAAAGTGTCGTCACACTAACAAAACTTTGTGGCAAAGATATTACAGGATTACATGGAGTATCTTAGACATCCTATGAGTAAAACACGTCAACTCAAACAGTTTGTTTACGCATTGTTTACGCAAAACGAAAATCAGCGACTCACGTTTGTTCGTAAATCGCTGATTGTTAGTGTGGACCAGCTTGGGCTTGAACCAAGGACCTCCAGATTATGAGTCTTTTTGCGTGGTGTTTCATGTAATTACATAGGATGTAAATATGCTGATAATCAGTGATTATTGGATTTTGTGGTTTGCAGGAAAATACATACATTTGCGGTAGTTTTCATACGAAAAGGTCACCTGAAGGTCACCAAAATTGGCGAAGTATCACTTGTAAGTTAATGCATTATGAGGAAAGAAGGAACGGATAAGGTCACCGAAATGGCCAAAGAAGAAGTAAAATCCTCTTCAAGAGGCGAGAAATGCCTTGCTAAATTTACTGCTGCAAATGGCAACGTATATGGTTCGTTGACTCTTGACATACGAAAAGCAGGAGATTACTCGCAACCGCTTCCTGTTGCCGTGCGTGTATGCCATGCCGGACAGAAAGTGTTTCTTCGTTTGGGCAAAACGTACACCATGGAAGAATGGTTGGCTCTCTGTGATTATGAGAAAAGCGGCCGCCGTATTCAACTGACAGAGAGAAACGACATGAAGAATCTGATGGATAGAGTGGAGCTTATAGCCAATCAACTTATTTCAGAAAACAACTTCTCTCTTCGTAAACTACAAGACAGATTTCAAGGCAGAAGGGATGACGACAGCACCATTATTACGGTGTGGGATTCATATATCCAATCTAAGACCAATGAGGGCAAAGCTGGTTCAGCTCGTTGTAGCAAGGATGTGCGCAACCGCTTTGTAAAGGACTTGGGAACAGACATACCCTTTGCTGATATTAACAGGGAGTTTATCATGAAGTGGGTAAGAATCATGAAAAAGAACGAACTGAGCACCACCACTATTGCCATCGCGCTTCGTAGCCTGAGAACCATTATCAATATGTGTATCTCAAATGGTCTGATGAAAGGAGATACCAAAGAGATGTTCAAAGACACAGGTTACAATAAAGCCCAAAGCCGCAAGCATGAGTTTCTTGATGTGGCTACCATGCGTAAACTTTATGACTTCTGGAAAGCTGACGAGGCAAAAGACAAGGACGGAAACGAGTTATTCCTTGGGCGAGAGAAGTATGCCATATTTCGCGACCTTGGATTATTCCTTTTTATGTATTTAGGTGATGGGCAAAATCTTGCCGATACTCTCCGTCTGACTTATGATGAACTATACTATGCCACTCATGGTAAACAACTACGCTTTCTTCGGCACAAGACTCGTGAGCGAAACGAGAGTGCCAGCGAAGTGATATTTCCCGTTACCCCTGAAATTCAAGAGATACTTAACCGATACGGCAATGTCCCCAAACTCGGAAGGCGAGTATTCCCCATAATGAATGAGCTTCTTTCGCCCGAACAAGAAATATGGGTTATCCAACGCTACAATAGATACATACGTGAACACATGGCCAAAGTTGCCAAGCTGTTGGAAATGGAGCAAATGCCATCACCTACTTGGGCTAGGCATAGCTTCGCCACCAACCTTAATAATTCAGGAGTTGTACCTTATAAATACATAAGCGACAGCATGGGACATAGTGGTGGCGGTGACATTACTTCCAATTATATCGGTGCTTATCCTCTTGCAAAAATGCTGGAGTATAATCATTATCTACTCAATGAGAAGCCCAAGGAGGCTACTTCGGTTGTAGATAAGAAAGCCTTGCTTGAGATGTTGAAAGGTTTGAGTGAAGAGGAGCGGATGGAACTGATAGCTAATCTATCTGACTAATACGGTCTGTTTATCACAAGAATACCAAATGAATTACCGCAAAAACGCAGAACAAAATACCACAAAAACACCGAATAAAATGCCGCAAAAAAATGGATTGAATTGCCACAAAAAGCACGAATTAGCAATGCAATTTGCAGAAAATATGTATCTTTGCCATTGAAAAAGTGTATTATATGAGTTATTATAAAAGAACTGCCGATGCCCTGCTGCAAGATTTACTGGATGCATTTGGGGCAGTATTGATAGAAGGTCCCAAATGGTGCGGTAAAACCACTACAGCATCTCAACTTGCCAATAGCATCTTGAGAATGCAAGACCCAAGTATGCGTGAGGAGTATTTAGCCACAGCTAAAACTAAGCCATCCATTCTGTTAAAAGGAGATACGCCCCGTCTTATTGATGAGTGGCAAGATGCTCCAATGTTGTGGGATGCGGTACGAACAACTGTTGATGACCGCCAAGTCCCCGGACAATTTATACTCACTGGTTCCAATGCTGTTGACAAATCTCAAATACATCATTCCGGAGCTGGTCGTATTGCCCGATTGCGTATGTTGCCTATGAGTTTGTGGGAGTCGCAAGAATCTACGGGCGAAGTTTCATTGAAAGAACTTTTCAACAATCCTGATTATGATATTGACGGTAAAATGTCTAAGATGACCGTCGAAGACCTAATCTTTGCTGCATCCCGAGGTGGATGGCCGGCTTCTTTGTTGGCTCGTACTCCAAAAGCTCAATTACTTGTGGCAAAGAACTATGTTCAGACCATTTGCTCTGACGATGTTTCCGGCATTGATGGAAAGAAAAGAGATGCCAAACTGACCAGCATGATACTTCGGGCATACGCTAGGAATGTTTCGACATTGGTCAAGAAAAAATCTCTCTTGGATGATGTGATTTCGTCTGGTGAAGTAAGTTGCCACATGGACACATTTGATGATTATGTTTCGGCTTTGGAAAAACTATTTGTTATCCAGAACATAAGTGCATGGTGTCCTGCCATAAGAAGCAAGACCGCTATCAGAAGCAGTGTAAAACGATGCTTCTGTGATCCTTCTATACCGATTGCCCTTTTGGGGTTATCTCCAGAGGCATTAAGTATGCAGCTTAGGACGTTTGGATTTATCTTTGAGCAGATGTGTATTCGTGATCTAAAGGCGTACACCATTGATTTAAACAGTCATGTATCTTACTACCATGACCGATACGACTTGGAAGCGGATATAGTGTTACATTTAGAAGATGGACGATATGCTCTCATTGAGTGCAAACTTGGTAGTAGCGAAATCGATGAAGGAGCTAAACATTTACTTGAACTCAAAAGGCTCATACAGGAGCACAACAAAACGGAAAAACAAGTACCTCTTCGGGACCCCGATTTGCTTATTGTTATGACTGGTGGAAGCATGGCTTACACTCGTCCTGATGGAGTGAAGGTTATTCCGTTGGCGTGTCTTAAAGATTAACCAATCAGCACATTATTTATATGGACGATGATATGAAGGTATTTTACCATGAAGACTATCCCTGTCAATCGGATATGCAGGAATGGCTTGAGGCGAATCGGGAAATCTATTCAGACTTTAAGGGCAAGATTCAATCAGTCTTAAAGAATCCGCTGTGCGATAACCACAGTGAGCTGATAGACAATAAAATGGCCAAGCTCCAAAACATAATCTTGGAGGTCATGACAACAGAAGAAGAATCTGCCGATAAGATAATTGACAGATTTACCAATGCCATAAAAGATGGAAGTGTGTCCGCTTGTTGTCTGTATTGCTATTTGGAACTGGATAATGGGATTGAGGAAATAGAAAATGCCATGACCAACTTTGAACAATCAGAGGATGCAAAATATATCAAAGATGGCATTCATGCCTATTTAGAGGACAAGAAACGTGAAACTCAGGAGGCAGTCAACAAGGAATTGAATTTACTGAGTTTGCGCCGCTGGCACTATGACCATCCCGAAGAATATAAAGATTTTACAAATCTTTTTGCCAAAGCATACGAAGGTGACATGACTTTCTTCCTTAAAGGTATTTCCTACTTGACAGAGATGTTATCACTCAATGGAATTAAAGGTATTGCAGAATTGCTTGAAAGTCTTTGTCCCGGAACAGAGAGCTACAATAAAGCCCAATTCGCAAGCAACCATCAGCAAGTCCATGAGAAACTGACAGCCTTGTTCGATTCTACATTTAATCAAGAGGCTACAAAACAGAAGTTACTGCATAACAATCCTTTCATGTGCAGTGCGTTCTACTGGATGATATTTGACGATGGTTTTGTTAAGGTGGCAGATTTACTTTCTAAAACAATGATGGATGAGAACTCCTCCGTCTGGCAGAAAGGCTTTGGAGGACAATTCGTAAGGTCTTTAATGCTTACCAGCCTTGACAAAGCGGCTTATACCAAAGGCGCATGGAAGTCTATGGGTAAAAATGGTGTAGCAAAAGAAGTAGTCAGCTCCACCTTGCAAGAATCCAAAGGTCGGCGTGGACGCAAGCAAGCCTGTGTCCTGCTCGAAGAAATGCTTATACAACCTCATGCGGAACTTCTCGCCAATGAGATACAGATAATACTCACCGAATGGATGGAAACAAATGGTACAGATTCCGTTCTTGCCTATATCCTTGCTGCGTTGGCTAATGGTAGCTTGCTTAATGACTCTTATAATTACCGAACTTTCCATACTGCCATTTTGGAGAAGTTCCCATCCCTTGGATTCAAATCTGGCTTTGACTGGGCAGAAGCCCTTTATAATGCCATTATCAATGAACATGACTATGATTATAATTTGAGTTTGTCAGAAAGAACCATTCAAACTGGAAAGGAACAAGCGAAGTTGATAGGCATAAGACTGCGCACTCTGCTTTCCCCTAATGTATATTGATTGCATCATGAAGGCTTGATTTGTTAAAAAGAAACGCTATCCCGTTAAAAGCACCTCGGCAGAAATCGATACGATTTTCACCGAGGTGCTTTCTTTGTGTTCCATAATAATTTCGCAGCATAATCATTTAAACAACATATTATGCAAGGAAATTTTATCATGTTACAGAAGGACGACCTCAAGCAGGTTGTTTCCGAATTAGTGGAAGAGTTGGTAGGAAAGAAGTCCCAGCCCGATTTGACATCAGAAGAGAGCGACGAATACTATACGCGTGACCAAGTATGCGAACGGCTCCACATCACTTACACCACTTTGTGGCGTATGCAGAAAGAGGGCGCAATCATCGTTCACAAGTTAGGTGGGCGTAACCTTTACTCAAAAAGGGAGATTACTTCGCTTGTAAAGTCGAAGATACAGGGTTTTGGTTGTAGTGAATTGAATGTATAATCCCAAGAGAAACAATATGGAAGAATTATATATTCGGGTAGGCACCACTATATATAAGGTAGTACAGCAGCCTTTGGCCGATGGTACAACAGTCATTCGACGAATACAATGGAGCTTTGGTACAATCCGGCAAGATTACGGCAAAGACAACATTCCTCCCATCACAAAGTATAATGGCTTTTGTACGGTGCCGAGCCATACTAATTACCAAAAGGAAATCGCTGGCTTCTATAATCTCTATGAACCTATCGACCACGTTCCGACAGAAGGTGATTTCCCCGATATTGAGAAATTATTGCATCACATCTTTGAGGAACAATACGAATTAGGGGTGGACTATATGCAATTACTTTATACACAACCTACACAGAAATTGCCCATACTCCTATTGGTATCAGAGGAACGCAACACAGGCAAGACCACATTCTTGAATTTTCTCAAAAGTATCTTTCAAGACAATGCCACCTTTAATACAAATGAGGATTTTAGAAGCCAGTTCAATGCTGACTGGGCAGGTAAACTTCTTATTGTGGTAGATGAAGTGCTACTGAGCCGCAGGGAAGATTCCGAAAGGTTGAAGAATCTCAGCACTGCCCAAACCTACAAAGTGGAAGCTAAAGGAAAAGACAGGCAGGAGGTGAACTTCTTTGCCAAGTTCGTACTCTGTTCCAATAACGAACTCTATCCCGTTATCATAGATCCGGGAGAAAATCGCTATTGGGTACGCAAAATTCGTCCGCTCGAAAATGATGACACCAATTTCTTGCTGAAGCTCAAAGAGCAGATACCGGCATTTCTCTACCATTTACAGCATCGTCCCCTATCCACCATCAAGGAAGGGCGTATGTGGTTCAATCCTGCTCTCATTAGGACTGAGGCTCTTGATCGCATCATTCAGTGTAACCGCAATCATACGGAGTTGGACATGGTGGAACTGATACGCGATATTATGGAAACGCAGCATGTGGACAAGTTTTCTTTTATTCCCCAAGATTTGATTCCTCTATTGACCATGAACGGGGTTAAGGTGGAGCAATGGCAAATACGGAAAGTGGTTAAAGATGTCTGGCGGCTTGTTCCGGCACACAATGCGCTTACCTATCTCACTTACCAGTGCGATTATGGCAAACCGGGACGAGTATCAGCTATCAGCAGGGTCGGGCGTTTCTATACGGTGACCAAAGATTTCATAGGTTCTTTAGGAATGTAACCTTATGTTGAGTCGTTGAATTGTTGAGAATAACAAATTAATCTTTGATATTCAAATAAATACAATTCAACAACATCTCAACAAAAGGCATAACCGGGCAAAAGAGAAAGCTGTTTTCTTTTCACCAGCCATTTCTCTCAACAATTCAACATTTCAACAATTCAATCTCGTATGATGACTATACAAGAAGTAAAGACAATCCAAATATCCGACTTCCTCGCAGACAAAGGATATGAGCCTATAAATAAGAAAGGATATAAGTGGTGGTACTTGTCGCCACTGCATACTGAGCAAACCGCTTCATTCAAAGTTGATTTGAACAAAAACTTGTGGTACGATTTCGGATTGGGCAAGGGAGGCAACATCATTGATTTGGCTATGGCTCTGTTTCATACGCAAAACATTTCAGAAGTATTGCACAGAATGAGCCATTCAATTATCATACCTGCACCACCTGTCAAATTAGTAAGTTCCAGTGAAACAACTCCATTTAAGGATATTGAAGTAAAAGAACTGGCGCATCCTGCTCTACTGAATTACCTTTTGTCAAGAGGGATTGATTCGGTTATGGCCAAAAGTCAGTGCTTGGAAATACACTACAGAAGTTGTGGCAAGAACTATTTTGCCATTGGATTCAGGAATGATGCTGGTGGCTATGAACTTCGCAATCCATACTTCAAAGGCTGTATAGCCCCGAAAGCAATAGCTACCATAATAAACCACGAAGCAAAGTGTCATGTATTTGAAGGGTTCATTGACTACCTTTCCTATCTCACTCTTTATGGCAAATGCGATGCAGTGGTGCTCAACTCCATTGTAAACATTCCACATGCCCTGTTCGTCCTTAATGGCTATTCAGATATATACTGCCATCTGGATAATGACAAAGCCGGACAGATGGGAACTCAGCAGATAGTAACGGCATTGGGTGACAGGTGTACTGATGCGGCAAAAGTTACTATGTTTGCCAACATTGACAGCGGTTAATCCGCCAAAAGAATAAAATGAGATGCGTTTGGATGTCTCACAGGGGCTGTCTGCCCCCTGC
>QWCN01005818.1_pt1 | contig 14263 bp, 16 predicted proteins | sample 1972711 | NCBI WGS metagenome assembly QWCN01 (sample SAMN09866707, study PRJNA288562) | Human gut metagenome isolate term1_stool, whole genome shotgun sequencing... | isolation source: gut | host: Homo sapiens | place: USA: California | reverse complement strand
CATCAGCCGTAACTATTCCGGCAGCTGTTCTGCTGCCTCACAGTTATCTGTTTTGATATAACAGTTCCACCATGACATTCATAAGCTGCCCTTAGCAGGCAGGCTCCCACAGTCGTCCTGCACAATCATTTCTGCATGGCTGAGCTGTTACATTTTGATTGATTCGCGCGCTTCTGATTTACTGCCTCGTAACGATACCAGACTCCTGAATAAATAATATTCCTCAAAATTTCCACATTGTCAAGGATCGGAAGCTTTTCAAATTCTCTCGAACATTCCGCCATCATCATGGTAAGAATCGTCCGTACCTCCTCTTCAAAGTCCGGATCGTCACACTTTATCGTAAAAGGATTGTATCTTCCCTTCCCACGGTCTTCGTACACATCTTCATATGCATCCAGAAGATAAATAAACTTGCCAAGATAAAATCCCATGTTTCTCAGGGATTCCTCCCATTCATCCGCCTTCGGTGCAAGAACTTCACTCATAATTCTTCCAAAAATCCCCGCCATCCGGTCAATATCAGCAGACTGCTTTTTTTCTTCCCTCGACAGCTCCCGCAGCAGATTCTCAATCCGCCTTGCCTTCTCCGGATATTTGTTATAAGCCCTATGATATCCCTTTTTAAGCAGCTTTGCATAGGTAAATCTGGTTAATTTCTTTTCATCTGCCCAGTCATCCATACATTTATAATAAGAAAGCAGAACATTCATATCTGCTCCATACTCTGTATAAATGGTCTGCCGGGTCTGATGCTTCTCAAACGGGTGTGCCACACAGTTCACAACATCCTCACTAACCTCCGGCTCGTAAAGACTGCTTAACAGCATAACAGCAAAGGTCATATCGTAAGTCAATGTCAGCTGTCCTGTAAATCCGTACTGCTTCTTAAGCATCTGGCACAGACCGCAATAATAGGAATGATAAATATCAAACTCTTTAAATTTCATATCACCCTTATTAATAATCACATATCCAAACACGACTTCACCACCTGTCTGTCCATTCTTTCCAATCTGCTGTCAAATCCAGCACATCAGCTCTTCTTGATAAACTTCGTTCCGCATTTGGGACATCGGATTTCAATCCTGCCCTTGCCTCTTGGAACCCGGATCTTCTGTCTGCAGGTCGGACACCTGTATATATGATGTGTCTTCAACTGCTTAAAATGATTCTTCGTCCTTGCAAAAAAGTTCTTTACTTTATATTCCTGCTTTAAATAAAAATTATTCTCCTGCTGCCTCTTATAATAGTTTCTGGACAGAAGCCGGAAATACATATAAACAATCAGTACAATTGCAATGATATAGGTAAACGGCACTCTGAAAAAGGATAATAGAATAAAAACAAATGTCAGAATCGACAAAAATCTGGTAAAGGCGTCTGCGCCTCCCGCTCCGTATCTTCCCTGCATAAACCGGTAAATCCGTTCCCGGAATTTCATAATTCTTCGCCTCCTAAGCTGGATTCCTTACTGAATCTTTCTCCCATGTTACAGATTTTTATACCAAAAATCAATGAATTGCATCTAAACGTTTCTTAAAATTTTATAAACAACGCTCCCTCTACCTCTACCGTGCTGCACTAAATTCGTGCTGCGCCTCACCGCTTGCACTCATTAAGTGCACAGGTATGGTTCGCACTAACCTCAAGCTGCGTCTTCGACTTGCTTTCGCTAAGTGCTCTACTCAAAAAAACGTCCTGTTTCCTCATCGGAAACAGGACGTCATTCGACTTCTTATCATTCTCATCTGCAGGCGGCAGAATTCTGCCATCAGTCTTCGGATTCATCATCCTGCTCTGCTGCCACTGCGGAAACTACAGAAGAAACCACTGCAATGACAACTGCAAAAATAATTTTGCTTCGCAAAAGGAGCCTGCTCACTCCTGAACAAGCTTCACTAGACTCACCTTCGGTTTGCCAAGTGAACTTGTATGGTTCGCACTAAGCTCGAAACAACCTCGCTAAGTGCTCTACTCAAATCATGTTCTTACGCAGCCTGACAGCAAGTGTCTGGCTGCTGTGTGAACTGTAACTTATAAACTACTTTTTTAGTGTACACGATACCGGAAGTATTTTCAAGACAGTATTGCATAAGTTTTACCCGGCTAAACCATTATAAGATTTTATTTACTGCAGATACCAGCGCATCTATAGAACTCTGGATAATATCGTCCTTGATACCAACGCCCCAGTACATCTTATCTGCATGCTGGATGCCTACGAAAGCGGCTGCCTTGGATGAGGATCCCATGGAAATTGCATGCTCTTCGTATACGGAAAGCACATAAGCAATACCAAACCTCTGCTTCAATGCTTTGCTGACTGCATCCAGACGTCCATTACCGGAGGCCTTGACGGTTTCTGTTCCATCCGCAGTTTTAATGGTAACCGCAGCTTCAATGTCACCCGGGTTTTGTACGAAATGGCATTCCGTGATATCGAACCTGTCACGTACCGTAACATAATGGGACTCAAAGATTCCGAAGATATCAGCCGGCGTCAGCTCACTGTGCTTCTCATCGGAAATACCCTTAATAAGATAACCAACCTCTTCTCTCATATCCTGTGGCAGGGCAATACCAAAGTTCTGCTTTAAGATAAATGCAACGCCACCCTTACCGGACTGGCTGTTGATACGGATGACATCGGATTCGTATTCACGTCCGAGATCCTTCGGATCAACCGGCAGATACGGAACGGTCCACTTGTCTCCACTCTTTCCTTCCTCCCACCATGCCATTCCTTTGGAAATCGCATCCTGATGGGATCCGGAAAAGGCAGTAAATACCAGATCTCCGGCATAGGGAGTACGTTCATGCACATGCATACCGGTCAGACGCTCATAGGTTTTACGGATCTTCATGATATCGCCAAAATCCAATCCGGATTCCACACCGTGAATGGTCATATTCATTGCAACCGTTACGATATCCACATTACCGGTTCTTTCACCGTTTCCAAACAGAGTTCCTTCCACACGGTCTGCCCCTGCCAGAACACCAAACTCAGCATCTGAGATGCCGCAGCCTCTGTCATTGTGAGGATGAACGCTCAATACCACGCCATCACGATATTTAAGGTTCTTATGCATATATTCCACCTGTGTTGCAAACACATGCGGCATCGCATTCTGTACCGTTGTCGGAAGATTTACAATCACCTTGTGTTCCGGAGCCGGCTGCCATACATCCAGAACGGCATTACATACCTCCAGGGCATATTCCATTTCCGTTCCGTGGAAGCTCTCAGGACTGTATTCAAAGGAGAAGCTTCCATCGGTATGATCTGCAATATCCTTTAACAGCTTCGCACCATCTATGGCAATCTGCTTTACTTCTTCTTTGGATTTCTTAAACACCTGCTCCCGCTGTGCCAGGGATGTGGAATTGTACAGATGTACAATCGCATGCGGAGCTCCCTTTACTGCCTCAAAGGTCTTCTTAATGATGTGCTCTCTGGCCTGTGTCAATACCTGAATGGTAACATCATCCGGAATCATATTCTTCTCAATTAAAGCACGGACGAACTGGTACTCGGTGTCAGAAGCGGCAGGGAATCCCACTTCAATTTCCTTGAATCCGATCTTTACCAGCATGGTGAAAAATTCCAGCTTTTCATCAAGACTCATCGGCTCAATCAATGCCTGATTCCCGTCACGCAGATCCACGCTGCACCAGATCGGCGCCTTTTCAATCGTGTCCTTCTTCACCCAGTCATAGGTCGGGGTTGGCGGTAAAAAGTACGTTTTTCCATATTTCTTTGCTGCATCCATGATTTGTTCTCCTCTTTTCTTATTTCGATTTATTTGTTTTGTTTTTCCTTGTTGCAGACCCGCAGTTGCTTAATTCTTACTTGCAGCAGACTCGCAAATTCGTGCTTCGCACTCCACGCCCTGCTACGCATGGCATTTGCTCGTTGATGTGTGCAGGAAAAACAAATGTCTGTTACACAGCCGCTTGTTTTTCCTTTGCACACATCAAAAAGTCCCTATGAAATCTCCCCCTCAGAGAGATTTCATAGAGACGTAAATTCAATCTACGCGGTACCACTCTACTTCACGATTCCTCGTGCACTCGTCAGCACTAACATGCCTGCTCCTTTCTACGGCGGAGACTCCGTCCGAACCTACACAGAAGCTTCTGCCCGATTAACTGGTCGTGCTTCCTTCAGCCGGCTGCTCAAAGGTGAGTTCCTAATTCACTTCTGACTGCCTCGCACCACCCGGCAGTTCTCTGCTTTCCAGATCCTTACTACTATTCCTTATCATTGCATTTATGCGCTATTCAATTACCAGTCAATCATAACATATGCCCCATGAAGTTGCAAGTGCTTTTATCATAAAAGTGCTATTTATGACACATCGTAATCGCTATGACACCTCCGTCACCGTAAGAACTCCTTCGTTTACCACAAACGAAATATTCTGTCCTGCAAAGCTCAGTCCATACTGTCTTTTCTCATCCCTGTGATACGATGGACGCGGATCCTGGGAAAGAAGCTTTTGCAGTACTTCCTGGCGGTCCGCCGGAATCCGGTCAAGAAATTCCTTCGGAATCACAACCTCCACATGATAATCCATCGCTTCTTTGGCAAAGCCATCCCACGCGTCCGGATGACAGTCTGCATAGGGCAGATACGGTTTGATGTCATAAATTGGCGTCCGGTCCCGCAGGTCCACACCGGAAACCTCAAGCACCGGCCCTTTTTCTGTTTCCTTAACTGCGTCCAGGTGTACCGAGGATAAGCCTATGGGATTGGGCCGGAAGGGTGATCTCGTTGCAAAAACTCCCACTCTGGTATTTCCACCGAGCCTCGGCGGACGTACGGTTGCATTAAAATGTGACCGGTCCACTCCCTGAAACTCCCACAAAAGCCAAATGTAATTGAAGCCTTCGAGCCCCTTAACGGCATCCATGGAACGATATTCCGGTTCAAAAATAATTTTCCCCTTCAGCTCCTTCACAAGACCGCTCTGCCTTGGGATGCCGAATTTTTCCGGAAGATCCGTATGAATATATGCGATTGGTTTCATCTTCCCTTCTCCTGTCTGTTTCCATTCAGATCTCGATCTCACCTTCAAATACCGTCGTTGCAGGGCCGGTCATATATACAACATTTTCTTTTCTGTCCCAGAAGATTTCCAGGTTACCGCCCAACAGCTCTACCGTAATGCCATCTTCCGTCAGTCCGTTTAAGATACTGGCAACCGTAACGGCACAGGCACCGGTCCCGCAGGCAAGCGTTTCACCGGTTCCACGCTCCCACACACGCATCTGTACCCGCTCCCTGTCAAGAACCTTTACAAATTCCGTATTGACTCTCCGCGGGAAACGCTCGTGATGTTCAAATAACGGTCCGATCTTCGCCATTGTCTCATCATCAATCATCTCATCCACATAGACAATTGCATGCGGATTTCCCATGGAAACGCAGGTCATGCGGTATTCCCTTCCATCGACTGTGATCGGTGTGTCAACTACAGGAGACTGTTTTGCCACAACCGGGATTTCTGTGGCTTCAAGAACCGGAGATCCCATATTGACACGCACCTTCGTAACCCTTCCGTCTTCAACGGTCAGCTCCAGATATTTGATCTTCCCACAGCTCACAATCGACAGGGAGGTTTTCCGGGTAAGGCCATGGTCGTACACATACTTTCCGACACAGCGGATTCCGTTTCCGCACATCTCGGAACGGCTTCCATCCATGTTGTACATTTCCATCTCGAAGTCTGCCACATCACTTGGATTAATGAAAATTACACCGTCCCCGCCGATTCCAAAATGACGGTCACTCAAAAACTTTACAACCTCACTTTTGCGTTCTGCAGGGATGATCTCCCGTGCGCCATCCACATAGATATAATCATTGCCGCAGCCATGCATTTTTGTGAATTTCATTGCATAAATCTCCCTTCTTAAAAATACTATAGTAAAAAAGATATCTTAAAGGATTTCCCATGAGTGCCAAAACCAAAATCATCGTACTTCGTATGAAAGAATTAATTTATACCGGTATTTTTATTGTGCTGGGCCTTCTGCTCATCATTCTCCTCATCGTTGTTTTTTCACCGAAAAAGAGAGAAGAAGCTGCTTCTCCCACACAGGAACCCACTTATGTACCAGGTATTTATACAACCTCTCTGATGCTCAATGACCGCACTGTCGATATTGCTGTAACCGTAGATGAGAATAATATCAATGACATCCGGATGGTAAATCTGGATGAAGCCGTGACCACCATGTTTCCTCTGCTCGAACCGGCCTTTGATGATCTGGCAAATCAGATCGTGCGCAACCAGTCCGTCAGTGATATTGCCTATTCGGATGACAATAAATATACCTCGCTGGTATTACTGGATGCGATTAAGACCTCGCTGGGCAAGGCAAAAACCGGGGTGCACTAAGCTCAATCTGCGCCTCCGGCTTGCTTTCACTAAGTGCTCTACAAGCATAAGACAACAGTGCCACTTACTGTTGTCTTTTCTATTCCCTGTACTATCTGGCTTTCCTTAATAAGCCCTTCAGCTCCTCTACGGAAAACTTATAGGCTGTATTACAGAAATGACAGTTAACTTCAATTTCCTGTCCGTCATCAATCATATCCTGAATGTCCTTCTTCCCGATACTGATGATTGCCTTCTCTACCCGGTGCTTGCTGCAATCGCAGCGGAATTCACAGGGACTCTGTTCCGTGATCACAGGATCCATCCCGGCAAGCAGCATCTGCAGCATTTCTTCCGGCGTCTTTCCCTCATCGAGAACCTTTGTTACTGTGGAAAACTCTGCCAGATTTTTTTCCAGCTGCCCAATCACCGCTTCCTCGGTAAAGGGCATCAGCTGGATGATAAATCCGCCCGCCTGCTTCACGGTATTGTCCTTTTCCATCAGAACACCGAGTCCGACACTGGACGGCACCTGCTCCGATGTAGCAAAATAATAAGTAAGGTCTTCCGCAATCTCTCCGGATTGAAGCTCGGTCTGTCCGACATACGGCTCCTTTAAACCCATATCCTTAATGACGCGTAAAAACCCATTGCCGATCGCCCCTCCGACATCAAGCTTCCCGGCAAGGCTCGGAGGCAGCATGATCTGCGGTTCAATGGCATAGCCCTTTACATGACCTCTGGAATCTGCGGTCACAGTCATTCCCTTTAACGGACCATCACCGCTGATCTGTAAGGTCAGAAGATCATCCTCTCCCTTCAGCATCTTTCCCATCATCACCGCTCCCGTCATCAGGCGTCCCAATGCTGCGGTTACTACAGGGCTTGTATTATGAACCTGTCTTGCATGTTCCGTTAAATCCCTTGTTGTAGCAGCAAAAGCCCGGATCTGGGCATCTGCCGCCGTGGCTCTTACAATATAATCCATTCTTCTGCCTCTCTTTACTGTTCACGGATACCTCTGTGTGAACCATCATTGTTTTCCGTGCTCCCTTGCAATCACATAGATACGCTCGCTGGTTTCTGTCGGAGCCTTATGTGTCTTCTCATCCAGGGCTGTCACGAAGATAAGTCCTGCCTTTTCAAGGAAGGTCTTCATTTCCTCCAGGGTATACCCTCTCTGATAATGGGTCTCCGTAAACCTGCGGTACAGATCGTCCTCCTGACGCTCAAACACCGTTACATCATATTCGTTGATATGATCCTCACAGCTATAGAAATTCTCCCAGATAAAGCTGCAATCCTCACGGTTTTCGGCAATCGTGGCATCACCGATCACCTCTTCATATTTATAAATCGTATTAAAATCAAAGATAAAAATCCCACCGGGGAACAGGTAATTGTTCACCAGATGGAAGGTCTGAAGCACATCCTCATCCATCAGCAGATAATTCAGGGAATCACAGACACTGACAACGGTTCCGACCGTACTGTACAGATCCAGCTCCCGCATATCCTGACACAGATACAGAATATCACTCCCAGTCTCAAACTTCTTATCCAGGGCGATCTGCAGCATCTCTTCGGAGCTGTCCACCCCAATCATGTCATAGCCCTTTTCATATAAAAGCTCCGTGATCGTTCCGGTGCCACACCCCAGATCCAGTACCAGATTCCGTTCCGAAATCAGGGCATCTTCTTCGGTCACTCCGGGTTCTTCCTGCACTTCTTCAAATTCCTGTACCTCTCCGGATTCCAGTGCTTCTTCAAATCCCTGTATATATCCGGATTCCGGTGCTTCTTCAAGCTCCTGCACTTCTCCCGGTTCACGTACCGGACGGCTCACACCGTAAGCTTCAATCAATGAAGCAAGAAAATCTGCCCATTCTTCATATGGGACATCTCCCATAAAGGTATCATAAACTTCCGCAAAATCCGTATATGCTTCCATTACAATACTCCCTTCTCTTTAGCCAAGCAGTGCCCCCGCTGCTCCAAAGACGCCCATGCTGGCTGCCATCATAATTATACCGGCAAGCAGCACACCAAGCATTACGGCAATCACACTGTCCTTAAACTTCATATCCAGAAGGCTGGCTGCCAGTGTTCCGGTCCATGCACCGGTTCCCGGTAACGGAATCCCTACGAAAAGCATCAATGCCACAAAGAGTCCGCGTCCTGCCTTCTCCTGCAGCTTTTCTCCGCCCTTCTTACCCTTTTCCAGACAGAAGGTAAAGAATTTGCCAATGACAGGCTTGTCCGCTCCCCACTCCAGGATCTTACGTGCAAACAGATAAATAAACGGAACCGGCACCATATTCCCGATAATGGAAACCACATAAGAGGTCCAGATCGGCAGCCCCATTCCCTGTGAAATCGGAATAGCACCACGAAGCTCAATTAACGGAACCATAGATACCAAAAAAACAATCAGATATTTCTTTAACATAGCATTCTCCTTAACAACTTCAAACAAATTTTCAATATTTTATAAGTGTCTCTCAAGTAACCATCCCTGTCCGAAACATCTATACCGGAGCATCCATTAGCCTGTTTTAACCAAGAATCTCCTCTAACGCTTCGCACAGCTTCTCCATCTGTTCCGGCGTTCCGATCGTAATTCGTAAATAGTTTTCGATACGCGGCTTGTTCCAGTGGCGCACATAAATCTTCCTCTTGCGCAGTTCATCAAAAATCTGCTGTGCCGGAACCTTTTCATGTGCTGCAAACAGGAAATTACTCTTCGAATCCGTGAACGTGAATCCCAGATTCTTTAGCTGAACCTTCGTCCATTCTCTCGTTTCAATGATCCTCCGGACAGTATTTTCAAAATATTCCCTGTCCTTCACTGCTTCCACGCCAAGCTCAATTGCCGGCAGGTTCATCGTGTAGGAATTATAGGAAAACTTCACGTCCTTCAGATACCCGATCAGCTTCTCACTGGCGATCGCAAAACCAATCCGCATACCGGCCATGGCGCGTGACTTGGAAAAGGTCTGTACTACCATGAGATTATCGTATTTATGAATGAGGGGAAGCATACTCTCTGCCCCGAAATCCACATAGGCTTCATCGATAATGACTACCGAACCGGGATTTCCTGCCACAATTTCCTCTAATACACTGCAGTCCTCAAAGATCGCCGTCGGTGCATTGGGATTTGGAATAATGATTCCCCCATTCGGACGGAAATAATCCTCCTTGCGGATCCGGAAGGCTTCATCCAATGCACAGGTTTCATACGGAATCTTAAAAAGTTCTGCCCAGACATCATAAAAGGAATAGGTAATATCCGGGAACAGAATCGGCTTATCACTGTTAAAGAAGGTCATAAATGCCATTCCCAGCACATCATCCGAACCGACTCCGACAAACACCTCGGATTCTTTTACGTTATAATAATCGGCAATCGCCGCAACGAGCTCTGCCGCATCCATATTCGGATATAACCGCAGCCTGTCCACGCACAGCTCCTTTGCCCGCTTCTCTACTCCCGGTGCCGGAGGATACGGGCATTCATTGGTGTTTAACTTAATCACATCCGTATCCTTTGGCTGCTCGCCTGCGACATACGGAACTACTTTTCGTACATTTTCTTCCCAGCTCATGTTGTTCCCCATTCGTAACTGTATCGTTATCCTTATTCTAATTTATGTAGTGTAACTATTCCGTACACCATTCGTAAGACCGCTGCTGACACAGCTTAAGTTTTACTCATGTAACGCACTTATGGTATCATCTATCCCGGCTCTATGCAAGATAATTCCTTCTGATAATAAGCCTCCTGCTCACTCATGGATAATGCATGATAGCACGCAATGAGTCCTTCAAGGGGAATTTCCCTCTGATAACGGATGTTCAGAATACTCTGCTGCTCATAGGCGGCATTATAAAACCACAAAATTGCTTCCTCATAATCCTGCCGATTCTGATAATACTCTCCCAGAATACAGCAGACCTCACTGCTGGCCTCACTGGCGGCATCCTTCATTGCATACTGGTACATCGTAAGTACATCCCCTGCTTCAAAGCAGCTCCGCACCACGACCGCAAGCGCCGTCTTCAACCGGTCCGCATCTGTTTCGCTGTCTTTCACAATCGAAATAAAATAATCCTTTGCATGGATTAACTGTTCTTTCGTTCCGGCCACGAACAGCTCCCTTGCATAAAAATCAGTCAATCTCTTTGAAAGTGCCTCTCCGCGGGCAAGGAGCTGTTCAAAAATTGCAATGTCACGGTCTCCGTGATTGTGCTCCGGCTTATGGGTAATCTCGATCTCGCTGTCATAAACCAACGGAAGGAGACGTACCGTTTCATGAACCGGCTCGGTCCACACAAAGTTCCGAAGCCGCTTAAACAGCTTGGGACGGAGCTCCCTGTCAAAATTATAGACTGTGCCGTTTGCAAGCTGGTTTCCATAGTACATCTGCACAATTTCCACCTCCGGCATCAGATTTTCCTTTAAAAGCCGGAATTTCTCATGATTCTCTTCATCAAGCACCTCATCGGCATCGGCTGAATAGATATAATCACAGGCTGCTTTTTCAAAAGCAAAATTCCTTGCCTTTGAGAAATCATCGCACCAGGCAAAATCATAAATCCGGCCGGTATACTTCCCTGCAATCTCCTTCGTCCGGTCTGTCGATCCGGTATCCACGATAATAATCTCATCCATGAGATCGAAGATAGAAGCAAGACACCGGTCTAATACCTTCTCTTCATTTTTGACAATCATACATAAACTGATCCGAATCATGGCTTCCTCTTTTCAAAGAAGCCGATACACAGGTACATCTGTCTGTATTTCCGATGTACCGCATATCGGCTTTATCTTTCTTAAACTGTAACTATCCGGAATAGTCCCTTCCGCTTACAGCACCTTGGATAGGAAATCCTGCAGACGCTGGCACTGCGGATTGTTAAAGATTTCGGAAGGTGTATTTTCTTCCATAATAATTCCTTCATCCATAAACAGCACCTTCGTTCCGACCTCTCTTGCAAATCCCATTTCATGGGTAACAACCACCATCGTCATACCGGAATCTGCAAGCTCCTTCATAACGGCAAGAACCTCACCTACCATCTCCGGATCGAGTGCGGAGGTCGGCTCATCAAACAGCATTACCCTTGGATTCATGGCAAGGGAGCGGACAATCGCAATACGCTGCTTCTGTCCACCGGATAACTGGCTCGGGAAGGAATCTGCCTTTTCTTTCAGTCCGACACGCTCTAAAAGCTTCAAAGCATTCTCACTGGCTTCCTCCCTACTCTGCAGCTTCAGCTTCACAGGTGCAAGGGTAATATTATCCATAATGGAAAGGTTATTAAAAAGATTAAAGTTCTGGAATACCATGCCCATATGCTGACGTACGTGATTGATGTTTACCTTATCACTTGTAATCAGCTGTCCATCAAACCAGATCTCACCGCTTGTCGGTGTTTCCAGTAAATTGAGGCATCTAAGGAACGTACTTTTACCGGAGCCGGAGGGACCGATAATAACGATCTTTTCTCCCTGATGTACATGATAATTCACGCCACGAAGTACGTGGTTATTGTCAAATTTTTTATGAAGATCCTTAACGATTATCACTCTTACGCAGCCTCCTCTCCAATACACCCAGCAGAATGGTTAAAATCTTGATAATCACAAAGTAAATCACTGCTGCACCAATCAATGGCATAAATGCTTCGTAGGTTCTCGAAGAAATCTGGTTTGCGGCTCTGGTAAGATCTGTCAGGCTCACGTAGCCGACAATCGCGGTCTCCTTTAACAGCACGATAAATTCATTACCGATCGGAGGCAGCACATTCTTGATTGCCTGTGGAATGACTATATAGATCATGGTCTGTGCCTTGGATAAGCCAAGTGATCTGCCTGCTTCCGTCTGCCCCTTGTCTACTGCAAGGATTCCGGCACGGACAATCTCTGCCACATAAGCGCCGCTGTTGATACCAAAGGAAAGAACTGCAACAAGTACACCGTTCTTACAGCTCTTCATAATGATGAACCACATAATTAACAGCTGCAGCACCGACGGTGTTCCACGGATCACGTCAATATAGCAGTTCGCGATAAAGGACCAGATGGTTCCCTTTCCTTTCTTTCCGGTGGAAAGCTTCATCAGTGCAATCACCGTTCCAATTACCAGTCCGAGGATTGCGGCAAAAAACGCAACCTTCAGTGTCACTCCCAGTCCGGCAAAATATAATTTCCACCGGTCTTCTGCAAGGAATGCTTTATAAAAGCTTCCTTCTACCTTGTTCAACCATTCCAACATCTGTGCTTAACCCTTCCTGTTTGACTATGTATGTGCTCTACATGTACCTGGATACTAAATTCGTACTTCGCTTCGCTCGTTCTCATTAAGTGTCCCGGTACCGTTCGCACTAAGCTCAGACTTCTCCTTCGGATCGTCTTCTCTAAGTGCTCTACACTCAAAAATGATCCACTGGATCATTTTCTCATATGCATGGCAATGAAAAGAGGATAGCATAATATGCTATCCTCTTTGATATGCTATACGCTATATTGAATATTAACACAAAAATGATTATTCTTCAATATATGTCTTTACCAGTTCATCAAAAGTTCCATCTGCCTTTAATTCTTCAATAGCCTTGTTGATGGCATCTACTAAAGCAGTATCTCCCTTGGGAACCGCAATTGCATAATATTCCGGTTCGAACTCAAACTGTGCACCGTCTACTGCTGTAATCTTGGAACCGTCATCCTGGAACTTGCTTTCGAATACGAGTGCCGGATTCTTGTCAATGATGACACAATCTACTCTTCCGTTGATCAGGTCATTTACCGCATCCACACCCTTGTTATAGGTATTCACTGTAGTTCCTTCGATATCGGATGCAATGAAATCACCTGTTGTTCCAAGCTGAACACCGATGGTCTTGTTCTTCAGATCCTCTGCGGTTGCAATCTCGCTTCCCTCAGGAAGAAGAACATACTGAACTGCTTCATAATAAGGCTCGGAGAAATCAACTGCTTCTTTTCTTTCATCGGTTATGGTCATACCTGCAATTGCAACATCAATCTTGTTACCGATGGAGGATACTAAGGATGCGAACTCCATGTTGTCTACCTGAACGTCTATCTGCTGCATCTGCAGCTTCTGCAGTTTCTTCTACTGCTGCATCATCTGTTGTGGTATCAGCTTCTGCTTCAGTAGTTTCTGTTGTGGTGTCTGTGGCTTCTGTGCTGCTTCCGCATGCGGTCAGCATAGCCATTGTCATTGCTGCTGTTAATAAAACGGCTAATAATTTTTTCATAACTCTCCTCATTTCTGCGTTTTCAAACGCGAATCTAGTTTCTAAAACAACTAAAATCTATCACGGCAGATTCGGAAAGTCAATAGTTTATGCATCTTTTTGTTATAGTTATACATACCTTAAATAGTAAAGGTCATCTCCTTGTCAAGATACACGGACTTTTTCCTGCCATCCTTCACCACATAAATCTCCCAGCTGCTGTTCTTTCCGATCAGGAACAGATCCGGGCGGATGCTGTAACGGTTCGTTGCGGCACGTTCCTCAAGCTTCTCCGTAATCCGGATGTAATATCCTTCTTCGGAAAGTGTCACGGCAGCTCTTCCCAGATACTTCATTCTGCCTTTGCCATTATCATTATAGACTCTCACGCTTCTCCGTAGATAAAGAAGCAACAGTACAAGCGCTGCCAGAGAAAGAACCGTTCCCGAGGTAATGGACAGCATTTTAATGACCGGTGTAAAGACTGCCCATCTGCGCTTCAGCACAAGCGGTTCCCCTCCCGCATCCTCCGGCTGTGCCGCTGCCGTAGGAAGTACCACGCTCTCTTCTTCTACGATCTTTGGCAGCACCTGCTGGGTTGGAGATGG
>QWCN01004650.1_pt1 | contig 14280 bp, 20 predicted proteins | sample 1972711 | NCBI WGS metagenome assembly QWCN01 (sample SAMN09866707, study PRJNA288562) | Human gut metagenome isolate term1_stool, whole genome shotgun sequencing... | isolation source: gut | host: Homo sapiens | place: USA: California | reverse complement strand
GGGTGGGGTGAGTGGATTTAGGGTTTGAAAGAGTTTTACAGTGCTGAAATGGGGAGGGAGGGATATAGGTGTTATAGGGTTAAAGTGAACTGCATTGACTGAACAAACAGGTAAAACGAGAATTGGAGTCGAAACAGCATGCTCATTTCTCTAATCATTACGATTACCGTTCCAATAACACCACGCAACAAGAACTCTGTTTAGAACAGTACACATCCGCATTTCCGGCAACACAGACAACGGGTGTACTTCTTAAGGGCTCCAGCTTCTACGCGTGAAGAGGAGAAGAGGAGAGCACTGTAGACACGCTTGGTCTCGACCCTTCCAAACGCTATGCGTGGGAGAGTGACCTTTGTGAGAGAAGGCAAGTCTACGGATAAACAGGAAACAGAAGCAGTGCTCTCGAGAGTGAGGTGACGAGGGTATCGAAAGACATCAGAATACTTCTTTTCAGCAATGAGTGTCTTCAGTCTAGGCAAGTCTATTCATCACTTCGTTTCTTCACAACCACTTCGCATGATCAATTCACATGAATCACTACGCTGCCGGAAACTAAAGACACTACGCCCAAGTTGAATGGAGACTAATCTGGGTAAACCTAATCATCACCCCCTTATCACGCCATTCACTCTCGAGTACTACACGAGTACAACAACGGAATGCACCTCTATCAAACACAAGCGATTTCAAACTGGACAAATCTATTCATCATTTCATTCTTTGAGAATCACTCTTCAGTTCCAACGAAGCACTAAAGAAGTTGGAACCCTTCATTTCTATGACTTCCAAACTATTCACGCCCTCAATTGTACACTCAGAATAGCGCTCAAAGGAAGAACTGCCGAGTCTTAACACCCTCATCTCCTCGCAATCCTTCAAGTTGAATACGCCACTACTCTCGCTATCATAGTTTTTGAAACAGCCATATCCAGTTTCCAGTCTCACTAGCTTTTTCAATCCAACCAGTTTCATCTTCCTCACATTCTCAAAGCAATGATCCCCCATTTCAATCAGTTGTAAGTTTTCCACATTCTCAATCTCACATACTGAGTACTTCGGGAAGGAGTTGTCGCTGATCTTCAGTTCTCTCAGTTTCTCACACCCGTCCACATAAAACTCACCCTTTGGTTTGTCATTACGCCCATAATCTATAGTGAAGCATTTCTTTCCGATCACCAGTTTCTCCAGTTTCTTCATTTCTATCACATACACTTCTTCCACATTCTTAAAGCATTCATCACCCACTTCAAATGATCTCAGACTCTCAAATCGCTTCAAATTCAACACCGTCAACTCAGTCCCATTACAACAGTTCGATGCAATGACAATCATACCAATGTAGCAATTAGCTCTTTCCAGATCGTTCATCCGATTGATACTCAAAGTCTTCCTTTCCCAAACAACTCTGTCATCATTGCTTGGCGTTGGTGGACTTGGTTTCTTCTTCAATTCTTCTATTGTATTCTTTTGCTCTTCAATGGTTCTCTTCAATTCTTCCGTTTCCTTCTTCTTTTGCTCTTCAATTGTTATTTTCCAAGCTTCCATTTCCTTCTTTCTCTTCTCCTCTTCCTCTCTCTTCCACGCTTCGATTTCGCTGTTCACTCGTTCCTCCATTGCTCTTTTCCATTCTTCCATTTCTCTTCTTCTTCTTTCTGTATCATCTGGAGGAGGGCTTACGATGCCACCTTTCTTTGCCAGACGAACAAGCAACTCCGAATTCCCTGTATTGCGGATCCTCTCAACAGATTCCTTCACGAAGGGATGCTATTCATCATTCTTCAGTGAAACACTCACGCTCATCAACTCATTCACACTCCATCGCTCTTTCGCTTCCTTCACCAAACACTTCCCAACGAAGTCCACAAACCGTTCAGACCACCTCGATGGAGGCAGCGAAGGTGGCGGATGCATCAAAACCCTATTCTTGACATCCGTAGAAAGCCTCAGTCCCGCAAAGGGATTTCTCCCTTCCGCCAGCTCAATAAGCGATATTCCAAGTGCCCAGACATCACTCTTCACTTCAGTGGCTCCATTGTACACTTCGGGCGCCATGTACCATGATGTACCACACACTGTATCCCTGACACTCCCAGTATTCTCTAATTGCACCGCTAAACCGAAATCTCCCAGCTTGATCACTCCAGTCTCCGAGATGAACAGATTGTCTGGTTTGACGTCCTATCCATGAGTTGACTACCCCAGTTGCTCACGCGGTGAATAATCTTATGATTGTGGAGGTAGCACAACCCAAACAAGCAACAACTCGCAATCTCGCACAATTCATCCTCTGTTAGGCTATTTCCTCTCCGAATGTACGAGGCAAGGGAACCATAGTGGCAGAACTCCATGATGAACTAATCCATTATGTCCACTTCGTAATCCATACCCACAACTCATTTGCATTCCGAATCACTCCATTATACCGAACAATGAACGGAGAATAACATTTCATGAGCATTTCACTCTCAGATAGCAAGTCCATCTCATTTGCAGGTAACCGCGCTATCTTGATTGCGACATACACCCCTGAACTCTTATCGAATGCCTTGTACACAGCTCCAAACCCTCTATCCATTCACATCCAATTCTCTACAATTACCCCATACCCAGCAATCCCATAAGCTCATAGTTGTCCACTCTAGCCGTATTCATGAAAGCAAGGAACGGTTGTTATTGTTTGTTGACAAAATGAAGTTGTGTGTTGGAGAAACAGACAATTCAAACTAGCACAGCAATAATGAACGATCTAACAACAATTGGTGATTATGAATTGTTGGAGAAACGGAATGAAGGGTATGAACAAGAATCAACACAATTAGGCGTAGAGAGTTCTTTGATGAATACAAAGCACGAAGTCGGAATACCAATGAGACTGTATTGATGGCAAGGGTGAAGAATGGATTGGATGTGAAGGGAATCGAATCACGCTTCCCGCAACTGAAAGAATGCAGCGATGAACATCTTGTAAGATATATAGATGCTATGAAGAAGGATGATGAGTTGTGGGTAGTGATTCCTTCCAGAGTTGACAGAATAGATTGTAATGGAGAATTGTGATTGCTATTCTCTCTTGCAATTCTTGAAGCACAAAGATTACATGACAGAGGAGCAAGTGCGCGAGATCGCTCGTGGTTGTTTAGTAGGCTTACAATATCTTCATAAGAGAGATATAGTACATGGAGTAAGCACTCTAAAGTAAGAATGAATGAATAGGATGTGAGACCAGTGAATCTGTTCCTGACTGAAGATGGCGTGTTGAAACTGGGTTACTACGGACTTACAACACAAGCAGAGTGCTATTCCATCAAGGAGACGGATTGTGAAGGAATTCGCAGTTTTGCTCCTGAAGTGTTTGAAGAAGAGTATGAGATGAAGAGTGATGTGTGGTCACTTGGTGTTGCTTTGCTTGAAATGTTGGGAATAGTGCCATACGCTACATACAGCAAGAGCCGCTTACTCACAGTGGATCCAACTACTATGATCCCATTTGACGAACTTGAAATCAAATCAACAGATTTGGTTGGATTTCTGAATGAGTGTTTTGAGGACATGGATGAAAGATGGAGTGTGAATGAGTTGATGGAGGTGAGTGGGATGGAATGAGAATGATGAATAGCATCCATTTATGAAGGAATGTGAGGAAGAAGTGTTGATTCCATTGGTGAAGCTCCTGAAGTACCAAGAGTGTTGTGAATGGATGCTGAAGAAGGATGTAAAGGAATCTCATTTGATGCTGTGCAAGAATGCGTTATATTGGTATCATGAGGGATTAGTTGAGAAATCCCATTCAGTTGTGATGGAATTGTGTATGAATGGAATGATTGAAGTGGATACTGCATCCCACAAACTGATAAGAGTGAATGGAGAGGATGTGAAAGAAAATGAACACAATCGAGTGTTGGATTTGAACGACGATGGAGAGAGATGGGAAGGCGATGCACTGAACAATCAACCGTATGGTTGGGGCGTGGCATATGACAGCGAGAACAGAATGGCGTATGAGGGATTCCGACTCAAGGAAGTGAATGTATGTTATGGCACGCGGTACTACTCCGACATTGGAGTGATTGAGTATGAAGGAGAATGGTTTGAAGGAAAGCGCTGGGGACGAGGCATTCAGTATGACCGAACTGGCAAGACAGTGTTTGAAGGAGAGTGGGTGAATGACCAGCAGCTGAGCACGAGAGTGGTGCTGAATAGAGAAAACCAACTCCTTCACAACCACATTGAAGAACTGATCGTGCAGGACAAGAGTTGTAATGGGCCAGAGTGGAATACCCTGGATTTGTCTCTCATGCCCAACCTAAAGAAGCTTGAGGTGGGAGATGAGTGCTTTAATCATGTAAATGAAGTGAGAATGACTGGATTGAATCAATTGGAGAGTGTGGTGATTGGAAAGAGCTGTTTCACAAAGCATCGGTATGGTAGACCGAAGTACGATCCACATCGTCATTTCTATTTGAAGAATTGCCCTCGGATGAGGGAATTGAAGATTGGTTGTTGTTCCTTCTCTGATTATTCCATATGTGAGATTGAAAACCTCCCTTCTTTGGAAGTGATTGAAATGGGAGCATTGGGTGAAGGGAGTCACAATTTCCTCTATTCTTCACTGGAACTGAAGAGTAATTCTCAAATCCTGAAATCATCACTAGACTTACCCAGTTTGAAATCCCTTCTCTTTGGCGACTGGGCATTTGCTGGTTGTATTTGTGTGGTATTTGAGAGTATGCCTCAGAGGAATAGAATGATGACTAGACTTGCCTGAATTGACTTCCATTCAACTTGGTTACACCGCCTTCTACTTCCAGGAGGAGCTTTCAAGTGAATTGATCATGCGAAGTGAGCAGACTATTGTGACCTGATGTCTAGACCTGCCTAAACTCACATCGCTCACTACGGCTGAGCACAGCTGCACATTCAAGTATCCTCGTTTCATCACGCTGGAGAGTAGTTTCTATCATTCAATCCTCACAATCAGACATGCCCTCTCTCACTACGGTTTCTCTCGTCAAGAATTGTGCCTTTACCTTCTGGCTTAGAGAAGTTCTGGTTGAGAGTGCCTCTTCCTCCCCTCCCTCATTCCTAGACATCACTCCCGCCCTGCAACAATATCTCTCCTTTCCTCTTTCTTTCACACACAATTCGTTCTCGCACCAATACAACTCACACACCAATCCCAATCACAACAAAAATGTCCTTCCAAGACGACAAGAGCGTTTCAACCCTCATAAACGCCGTCACCCGTACGGTGGACAAAAGTACCTCTACTCATATCACTTAATCATCCCATTAGACGAGCAAATCGCCCGCTTCAATGAGGCGTTGTCCCTGGTGAAAACATTCACAGCCTCGTCATTATCGAAGGAAACGGCCAGCGATATTGAGTCCTCGTTGAAATCAGCGCCCTCGCTGTTGGTAAGGGTTCAATTCACGTATAATGCGCAGAATCTGGACAACAATGAATTGACAAAGCAATTGATCCGATACATGGAAGTCATCTCGAACTTGCGAACGGGATGTGATCAATCGATTCCGATTTGATGGTTAGTCATCTACCGCATCATCTCCTTGCTCCATGACCTGCGAAAGACTGAAACTCCGGGAATCCAAGAACTTGTGTTTGAAACCTTCTCCAATCTCTATATTCACGTGCTTCGAGCAGCGACCAGCGTGGCACACACTCGCAAGCCCGAGGTGGAAACCCTGTGGAGAGAATCGGAAGAGTTGAAGGACGTTCTGCTCTCTGTCCATTCCTGTAGTCCCTCTCATGCCGTAGCACTTCGCCAAGGGAGATTCGCTGTCCTTCATCTGTCTTCACTTCATCACGCTCTGCTGCCACTACTACACCTACCGCGACAACAGCGAGCTCTATTCTGGCAAGACGGGCGTGAGTGACGCGTCCATCCTCGTCACCCTCAACGACATTCCCAGCGATTCTCGCCTCCTCGTAGTCGATTCGCTGGTGAAGGAGGGCTACGTCTCCTTGCTTGCTGCCGCTGACGCGTAGAAGTCCATTGACCGGCTGGTGCAGGTGCTGACCACGCGCGCCTCGGCGTTCGGCTTCAAGCACAAGATCATCGCCATCAACGGGCTCTTCTCGCTCGTCGCCCACCGCAAGAACTTCATCCCCATCCTGCTGCCCATCCTGCTCAGCTACGAGGTCGCAGCCCTCGCGCCGCCTCACGACTAGTCTCCCAACGAGACCATTCGCATGATGATCGCCAGCAACGCGCTGCGCGTCCTCAAGCTGCCCACCGTCGTCGCTTCCTCCCACTTTCACGCGTAGTTCAAGCAGGCGGAGGGCACGCTGCGGCAGTTCCTGCAAGCCAGCGGCGTGAGCGAGGAGTCCATCAGCCGCGCCATCGACCAGCGCGACCGCGTGAGCGAGGCGCTGCGCAGCAAGGACGTGGAGCGTGGGTGCAGATCGCGGGCTTCAGCGTAGTGACGCCCGTGCAGCTTAGTCCGCCGTACCGAGCGAAGACCGACGAGGACGCGCTGTTCGACGAGGAGATGAGGGCCGTGATGGCGACACTGAAGCCGGAGGCCATCACGCCGTTGCCCGTGCCGGCGATCGACCTGTGGTGGAGACGGAGGCGCGTGAGACGTAGCCAGGCAGTGTCGCTGCAGCAGCTGAAGTTGCTGCCGTTCCCGGTGCTGGCCACGTTGGTGATGATGAACCTGTTCAACGAGCCCAAGGGCAGTCTGTCGGTGAAGCGAGATGCCGCGCAGCAGGCGGGAGAGGCCAAGCGCGTGCAGCTGGACGCCATGGCGCGCGCCGAGCCGGTGCTGTTGGAGCCGGACGCGCGTGCCAAGCTGCTGGCGGCGTTCATGGCGGCGGAGCTGCGACTGATCGCCTCGCCGGTGCGAGTGGGTGAGTGAAGGGCGTGTGACGAGCAGAGCCGCGTGCCGGAGGCGGTGCTGGGCGCTGTGGTGTCGATGCTGGCTCTCTCCGACCAGGACCAGGGTGCGTTCGCGTCGGCGGGCTGAGCAGTAGTGATGGACGCCATCCGCGAGACCTTCGCGCCCGCCGCGGAAAGCGCCATGGAGACGGAGGAGGCGAAGGAGCCCTCGCCGCTGACGCTGCTGCTGCAGACGCTCCGCCAGCAACTGCCCGGCGACCCCGCGCTGACCGTGGCGCTGCTGAAGCAGGTTGCCACGCCAGGGCGGCGTGAGGCGTAGCTGTACGTGCGCGACAAGGTGTATCGACGGAAGGCCGCGCAGCCCAGCGCCTTCTTCGCCGACGTGTACGACGCGCTGCTGCTGCACATCCTGGACTGGTCTTGTGGCCCCAAGGATTGGACTTCACGCGTAGACCGGCAGATCGGCGCAGAGAATGGTCGCGTCATGGGCGAGCAGCTGGCGGCGCTGCTGACGGCACTACCGCGCATTCCCACAGAAGTGTTCGCCTACGTGGTGTGCAGCACGGCAGAATTCGAGCCGCAGGCGCAGGTAAATGACTGCTCGGTGGTGGTGATGGCGGCGCTGCGGCAGAAGAAGCGTCTGCTGGCCACCGAGTGCTGCATTGTTCTATTCGCTCTGGCACCTTTCTACGCCGCGGCCAACAGCAGTCCCGTGTTCGAGGAGGCGATGGGCGCCGCGGCGGAGAGCGAGCAGGTGCTGGCGACGCTGGAGGCAGTGGTGAGCGGCGAGGACGCGGCGGTGCAGGAGGCGGTGGAGCGACTGGCGACGTTCCGCGGCGGCGTGCTGGTGCTGCGCGAGAAGGGCGAGGCGGAGCCGCAGGCGAACGTGAAGCGCAGCGGCAAGTTCCAGATGGTGAGCGAGGCGGAGCGTCGCGGCGAGCTGCTGCAGGGCCGGCAGGCGCGGTGTCTCGCGGGCCTGCGCGAGCTGGATCTGAGTTTCGTGCTGCTGTGTGTGTGTAGGTGTGAGGAAAGGGGCTGAGCAGCAGGCAAGAAGCACCTGGAGAACCTGGGCTGGATGCTGCAGTACTTTGCGCAGCGCAACGAGCCCGCCAAGCAGCAGGCGATGGTATAAGGCGAAGAGCGCGTGTTTTGTAGATCGCCGCGCACCTGCTGGACGCGCTGCCCACCGTCTACGACTGCCTGCTGCTGCCGGAGGCGTCGCCGGAGGAGGAGGCGCCCGAGGAGGGCGTGAAGGTGCGGCTGGACACGGAGAGCGAGAGCTACGCGCAGATCACGGCGCTGCTGCTGACGCTGAAGGAGGTAGCGGCCACGCAGAAGGACACAGTGCTGCTGCTGCTGCGACGCTGCTGTTGGCGTGGCGAGGCGGCGTGAGATGTAGTGGATCTGTCCACCGTTCCCGAGGACGAGACGATTCGGCAGGCACTAACAGAGATGTTCGAGCAGACGGGCGACGTGCAGTTCAAGCTGGTCATGTTCCACTGGCTGCTCAAGCCCGAGGCGGAGGAGGCGCTGCTGGCCGTTCCCGCGCTGCCCGAGGCGGTGGTGGAGGCGCAGTGGAAGCAGCTGTGCACGACGCCCGCGCCGCTGCAGCGCAGCGAGGTGGCGGCGGTGGGAGGTAGTGAGGCGTAGCTGTTGTCGGTGCTGTGCCGCCTGCCGCCGTCGAAGGCGCTGATGACGTCGTTCATGTTCATCATCACATCGGACAGCGTGTCTGTGGCGGACTGCGCGGCGGCGGTGGAGCAGGTGGCGAAGGAGCAGCGCGCGTCACTGGACCTGGTGTACCTGATGAGCGCCATCGTGAGCAAGAAGCCGAACTCCGCGGAGGAGGTGATGAGGGCGCTGGAGGGCTTCACGGCGCACGGAGGCTGGGAGGGGTGCGAGAAGGGCGTGTGGGACTTGCTGATGCAGTTCGTGCGCATCACGGGGAGGAAGTGCGCGCGGCTGCTGTTTTACCTGTCGCAGGAGCAGCTGAAGCGGGTGTTCGAGCAGTTCCCGGAGAGCAAGGGCTGGGTGATGGACTTCATCGACGACGAGAACAAGAACATCCCCAACTACATGACTACGCTGTTGAGATCGTGATGTGTTTGTTGTGAATTAGCGTGTGTTTCTGCGTAACTGAGGTGGTGATGTGATTGTTGCGAGCCTGAGATGGTGTTATGTCACAAATCAGAGTTGATAACGTGATTATTACACATCAGAGTTGATAACGTGATTATCACAAATCAAAGACGATAACGCAAGAATAACAAGACAATCAAGAACGATACGGAGCAGCCATAACCACACGACGCGGCGCAGCGCGAGGGACGGTCCTTCGCTGGAAGCAGCCGCAGAAAAACAGCACACTACGCCTCACCGTCCCACTCCACCCCTACAAGAACACGACAAACAGAACGCCCAGCAGGCCCGGCAGAATCGTCTTCAGGAAGCCGAGAAAGTCGAAGGGCTCCTTGCCCGGCACGTCCTCGTAGTCCTGCGCCGTGTCGTCCTCCACCTTCACCTTGTCGAAGTCGAAGTCGCCGGTGATCACGAGCGACACGGGCTGGAACTTGGTGGACAGCGCGTGGCGCCGCACATGCACGATCACCTCGAGGGTGTTGCGGCACAGCATGAACAGCTTGTCCGTGGGCAGCTTCACCACCTCCACGTTGTTGTAGCGGTCGTTCTCCTCCAGTCTGTTCCTCATTCTCGCTCCCATGACCCACTCGTTGGGGTACGCCACGTTTTTGTTGCCCACGTCGGTGACGGTCAGGTCCAGGTCGTTCACCAGCACGTTGCGGCTGCTGGTGTCGGCGGGGTAGTCGGTGTACGCCATTGTCACCTTCAGCTCCTCGTACGACTGCCGTGAAGGTCACCATCTCAACCAGCAAGGATATCTTCAGCGGCACGCGGATCGAGAAGGCCTCTTTCTTGTCGTTAATCTGTCCGTAGTACAGGAACAGCTCGAACTTGCTCTCGTCGAAGCGCAGCACGCGGTCCAGCTGCACGCGCCCGTGGCCCTCGTACATGAGGTGGTCCTTCGTGTAGGTAGAGCAACGGCCCTCTCGGTCGCAGTAGCCCTTCGTCGGCACTGTGGCGTGAACCACCATCGCCTTCAGCAGTGACGCGCGCACGTCCAGCTTCTCTACCCCTCACACCCCTTCCCCAGACCCACTGTCGTGGTAGTGACCCTCGTTCAGGTACTGCGTGAGGATGGCCACAGCGCCGGCCGTGGCAGGCGTGGCCATGGACGTGCCGCCCATGAACATCACGTCGCTGTGGTCGTCGCAGTTACTGCCGCACTCCCCGCGCGTGAAGGCCTTCGCGGAGTAGGCGATGCCCGTGGCGACCACGTCCGGCTTGATCCTATGCATCAGCCGCCCACATCACGCCCACCGTGACAGGTCGGGGTTGCCTCGCGAGGAGAAGTAGGTGATGAAGTCCTTGCCGTTGGGGATGCCCATGTAGTCGCTGTACACCGCGCCCACCGTCAGCACGTTCTTCGCCAGGCTCGGCGGTGTGATGCTGCCCATACTACGCGTCACGCTTACTTCGTGCAGCCACCCGTTCTCGCCCTCGTTCCCCGCGGCAAATAGCAGCAAAAAGTCGTTGTGCTTCCACATGTATGAATCTGCCTGCTCGCACATGGAGTCGTAGTAGAACCGACTCGTGTCGCCCCAGCTGTTCGACGCGATGCGCACGCCCACGTCGTAGCTACGCCTCACGCGCCACCCTCGCGCCCACAACAGCGGGTAGTAGTACTTCTCCATGTTGGACGGCACTGTCAGCCGGTTCCTCGCGTTCTGGATGTCCACGTACGCGATGCGCGCGGCCCACGCCAGACCCTACGTCTCACACGCCCGTCGCTCCGCCACGTTGTTGGTCGCTCCTTCTGCGCTGTTCGCCTCGCCCGCCGCCATGCCCGCGACGTGCGTCCCGTGCGTGCGGTCCTTCGTGTCGGTGTGGTCCCCCAAGTTTTGGTAGTACACGACCTTGCGGTGGGTCAGGTCGAGCGAGGCCTTGTCGTACTGAATGGAGTGATCGCGGTCGAAGAAGAAGGTGCTCTTCTCGTCGATGCCCGTGTCGCCAATCCCGATGATCACCTGCTTGCCGTTCAGGCCGTGCCTCCGCAGCAGCTTCCTCTCCTCGGCGCCCTCGCGGAACTGCCCGTCGGTCATGTATTGACGCATGCGAGCGTTGAGACGTCCTCGCGAGAGCGGCAAAGGGCAGACACCTACTGCCGCGGGCGTCTTCGCGGAGGGAGGCTAAGGAGAGGGAGGGCTTCAGGTCCACGCGCTCGACCACGGACGACTTCAGCAGAGCGATGAGGTTGTTCAGGGCGATGCGAGGAGAACCCTGCAGGAAGGATTGATCGTCCTCCGTGTAGAGAGAGGAAGCAAGGACGTGGAACGTGGAGGGAGAAGAAAGGGAAGAATGAAGGAAAGAGGTGATTTGCTCCTCCTTCGTGATTCGCATTGGAATAGACAAACTGGATTCATCCACAGAAAGAACAGAGAGGGTTTGGGGTAATTTCTGCTCGGGAAGCATGGAATAGGTCAAGTTCAGTACAGCCTTCTCGTTCCAGTGATTTGCCAGTGCCGTAATGACACTAGGGTGAATTCGAGCAAGGAGAGGAATGGGAGAGTATGAATCGATGATGTGTCTCAGGTTACGCGAATGCAGCAGTGTCTCTTTGCACACCACGACTATGGCTCTGTCCGTTCCACCCACAAACCGTACGGACGACACGGACCCCTTCTTCTGGAAGGAGGACAGCTTCTCCTCAAACTCGTAGGGATAATGAGTCTCTGCAAGGAGAACGAAGAAAACATCAAATTGGGAGGGATTCTCGGAGATGTAGGGGGAAGTGGGACTACCAACCTATAGGTTGAGGAAACGAAAGAGGGAGCCACCTGGAAGGAATTGGAGGCCTCCGACGGAGTGAGAGAGGACAGGGGCGTATCCATCGTACGCAAGAAAAACTCCATCAAATCACGATTGGCTGCCGCACTAGCAACCAAGCAGCAGCATAAAAGAACAAAAAGCATGATTTGTGTTGAAGAAATGATGAGCAGTTAAGGGAGAAAACAACACGAAATGTATTCTGGAAAGCAGAGGAGTCAGCGAATTCAGTAGTTTGGGGTTGGGTTAATTCAAGACTTCGCCAAACACATCGAAATACACTGCATGCAACAACAACTGAAGACCCTAGCAACTCCCACTTCACGCAATCACAACTACACTATTAATCATCACCATGGGCTGTCGTTCGACAATTCGCAAGCTGGACATGTTCAGGTAATGACTGTTGCACGGTGATCACGAAAGGAAGGTTCCGACCGACTTGACGGAAGGATCGACGTGTGGCAGTATTCTGACCATCTTTACGTACATTGCGATCGCTGTGCTGGTGTCTTTCGAGTTTAGCAGCTACCTCACTGTTGAGAGTGGGCCCTGTCAAATGCGCTGACCCGTGTAGCACGGACCGACTACATCATCGAGCAGCACAGAGACGAGTACATCCGCATCAACTTCGATATCACAATGACGAAACTCTCCTGCGATCTCGCGTCCCTCGATGTTGTGAACCAGATGGGCACTCACAAGGCATTCTTCCTTTGGAGGGATGACGAGTAGATTAACGTGACGCAGAACATTCGCCGGTGGCAGGTCTACGACAATGGCTACTCCCGCGAGATCACTCCCCGTAGCCTCGTCTGAGCAGGGCTTATATGTAGTGGAGCTAGACAGAGAGCTCGGAACGGAGGAGAACATGAAGGTGGAGCGGGTGAGCAAGCTCATCAACGGACCGGAAGAGTTCTCCCGTATCACGTCCTCCGCCGCCGTTGTCATGGTGAACTTCTTTGCGCCGTGGTGCCATTGGTGCCAACAATTGGCTCCAATCTACGAGGGCGTGGCGCAGCGCGTGCAGCAGGGCCCACTGCAGTCGAATGTGGTGGTAGCCAAGGTGGACTGCACGAATGCCGTGAATTTCCCCGTGTGTCGGAGCAACCGGATCCAGGCCTACCCCACTGTGATTATGTGATCATAAACCGATTGAGTAATGAACAGCTACACGCCGCGGAGCACGAACAAGTTCATTCACTACCACGGCGCGAGAACGGTGGACGCGATGCTGAAGGGAATCACAGATGCGCTGGACACTACAAATGCGGTGGTTACGAGTGGAGGCGCGAGTGCCGCGTGACGATTAGCTGATTTGCCGATGCAGAACATTACGGCGGACCAGGAGGGCTGCCGCCTGAAGGGCAGCATCGTGGTGCCGCGCATGTCCGGAAACTTCCACATTTCCTCCCATGGCTCGCATTCCTACATTCTGCCCTCCGAGATCAACGTTTCCCACAATGTGCTGCCAATTCGGTGATATCACGTGTAGATCAACCACCTGTCCTTCGGAGACGAGCTCTACCCCTTCGAGCGCGAAATGGTTCCCGCGCACATCCTGGAGGGAATGGACGTTCTGCAGGAAAAGCACTACCCCGTGTTCACCACGAACACGTCATACGAACACATTCTGAAGGTGTTCCCCACGCAGATCATTCACGGCAACACGATCGTGGACACGTACCAGTACACCAGCGACAGTGGAATGGGTGTGAGCGACGAGGACTATCCGGAGGCCACATTCAGCTTCGACTTCAATCCCATGACGATTGTCATTTCGGACGTGAAGAAGCCATTCTACCACTTTATTACTTCTCTCTTTGCGATTATCGGCGGCCTGGTGACCCTTGTCACCGTAATCGACAGTCTCTTTAACAGGGCGGAAATCATTTACAAGCAGAAGGAGATGCTGGGTAAAACGGAGTGATGTTGTTAAGCCTTGTTTGTTTCAAGCACGAGGGGAGCCATGCATCGTTGGTGCTTTTGCAGGCTTCCTCGAATGTACCCCCTGGGTTGCTGTTGTTTCTTATTCATAGTCTTCTGCCACTCTACCGTACATTCCGAAATGGGTAAAGGGTAGGACCCGTGATGTGTACGTGTTCTGCAGTGCTGTGGCGTCGTTCGGGATGATCTAATCATGACTCTAGAAAGCCTTGTGGTATTCGTGCTGCTCGCAAGCTTCGCGTTGTCCGTCGCCAGGAGAGATGGGCTGATAAGGTTATCCCTGTATGAAGGTGTTGACGCTGTAGAAGTACAAGAAGGGCCACAACATTTCTTCGATCAAGGCCAACGTGCTCGGTGGAGCGACCATGGCCAAGGGCATTGTCCTTGAGAAGGTGTACGTGCTTTCTTCCTCGTTTCAATTTCTAGGGGTGTGGAGGCCAAGCAGCCCAACTCTGCCATTCGTAAGTGCGTTCGTGTGCAGCTCATCAAGAACGGCAAGAAGATCACTGCCTTCGTGCCTCGTGATGGTTGCCTGAACTACGTGGATGAGAACGACGAGGTGCTGATTGCC
>QWCN01009014.1_pt1 | contig 14291 bp, 9 predicted proteins | sample 1972711 | NCBI WGS metagenome assembly QWCN01 (sample SAMN09866707, study PRJNA288562) | Human gut metagenome isolate term1_stool, whole genome shotgun sequencing... | isolation source: gut | host: Homo sapiens | place: USA: California | reverse complement strand
AATGCACCCACCGTGCGTGCCAGGAAGTAGACGCTGTTGCCCATGCCGGCATCCGTGAGCGGCAGGTTGCAGCGCTCCATCAGCAGTTTGGGAAAAGTGATGCCCATGCCTACGTCGACGCCCACCAGGACGAGGATGCCGATGAAGAAAGCCACGATGTATTTGTCTTTGAGCAGCGAGAAGGTGTGGCCGATCGAGATGTCGGCGCTGGCGACCTTCTGTTCGGCGATCGGGGTCAGCCACAGCCAGACGAGGGCCAGCAGCGAGATGGCGGCGTAGATCGGGAAGATCATCTTCCAGCCGAGGAAACTGCCCGTCACGGCGGCCGCGATGATCGGGCCGAGGAACGAGCTGACGGCCTTCACGAACTGTCCGAGAGTCAGCGTCCCGGTGAGTTTGTCCCCGGCGATGACGTTGGTCACCAGCGGGTTGAGCGATACCTGCAGCAGCGTGTTGCCGATGCCGATCAGGGCGAAGGCGATCAGCACGGCCGTGAAGTCGTAGGCGATGAGCGGGACGATCATCGCGGCCACATGGAGGGCGAAACTCAGCAGGACGGTCTTTTTGCGACCGATGCGGTTCATCAGCATGCCCGTGGGGATCGAGAGCAGGAAGAACCAGAGGAAGCAGGAGAGCGAGATGAGGTTGACCATCGTGTCGTTCATGCCCGCAAAGTCGTTCTTAACGTAGCTCGTCGAGACGCCGACGATGTCCACGAATCCCATGATGAAGAATCCGAACATCACGGGGAGGATCTTGCGCAGTGAAATTTCCTTGTTCATTTGTTTGGGTTTTGGTTACTTTTAGCGTATTCAGTGTTTACTTAAACGTTTAAGTTAAATGGGCAAAAAAAGGGCTCACTGGTCCCTGAATTCCATCCGGCAGGGGAGCACCTTCGATTCGGGCACGTATTCCCCCGCTGCGGGGTCGTTGGATTGGCGGATCTGGTTCAGGAGTATCCGCACGGCATTGCTGCCGATCTCCTCGATCGGGAAATGGGCGATGTTCATCCTGGGGGCCAATACGCGGAAGAGCGAGTCTTCGTGCATGCTGGCCAGGCCCCAGTTGCCGTCGTTGATGTCGATGCCGCGGTCGTAGAAATAGCGCAGGGCTTCGATGGCGAGGATATGCGTGGTGAAGAAGAACGCGTCCACGTCGGGTACGGCGTGGAAGATACGGTCCAGCGTGCTGTAAATGTTGTCCTGGTAGTTGACGTAGGTCACCTCCCCGTAGAGGTCGGGGTTGATGCGGATGTGGGCGTCGGAAAGGGCGTTGGCATATCCTTCGCGGCGCATGTCCATTGTCAGCAGGTGGGGGTTGGTCGTGATGATGGCGATCTTGCGGAAACCCTTGTCGATCAGGTGCCGCACCAGTTTGTAGCTGCTCTCTTCGTTGTTGATGATGACGTAGTTGACGCGCATCTCGGGAAAATAGCGGTCGAACAGCAGCACGGGGTAGTGGCTGTCGACCAGGCGGCTGATCTCGCGTTTCGAGATTTTGGTGGGGGCGATGATCATGCCGTCGACCTTCTTCGAGCGGAACAGGCGGATCATGGCGTTCTCGCGCTCGATCTCGGAGTTCGAGCTGGCGATCATCAGCGAATAGCCCTCCTTTTCGGCCTCCGACTCGATCTGGTGGGCGATGTGGGCGTAAAAACTGTCCGATATGGAGGGAAGGATCAGGCCGATGGTCTTCGAAATGCCGGTGTTGAGGCTCCGGGCCAGCAGGTTGGGTTCGTAAGATAGTTCCCGGGCGCAGGCGAAGACCCGGTTCTGGGTCTCCGCGCTGATTCCTTTTTTGTTGCCTTGTCCGGACAGCACCCACGAAACGGTCGTTTTCGAGAGGTTCAGTTTTTCGGCTATGTCTTTGAGTGATACTCCCACGATGTATTTCTAAAGTAAGTGAAGAAGAAATGTTGACATTTCATACAAAGTTAAAATTTATTCTGCATTTAACAAATAAAAAATAGTGAAAAAAATGCCTTTCTCTTTTCTTTTGGACCCATTGTGCCGGTCGGGACCGATCAATTATTGTGCCCTGTGGTTGCTGCTTTTTCCGGTTTCGGCCCGCGGGGGAGGAATGAGGGACTTTCCGAGTGTCAAAAATAAAACTTTTAAGGTCATTAATCAAAAGCCGAGGTCCCGATAAATTGCTATTTTTGTATAAATACCCGAGGTTGGAAAAACGCTCACTTTTCCGTTTCAGAACAACAAAATACGAATGCGGTTCGCGGTGCGTCCGACGGAACTCCGGCCGAGGGACCCAAAAACCGGCAAAAAACAATGACTGACCCGATGCCCCGGCTGCTGAAACTGGCCGTTTCGATCTTTTTCGTTAGCTTTTCCCTCTCCGTTTCGGCCGCCCGGCCCCAACTTCCCCCGGCGTGGGACGGATCGCCCGCCCGCTTCGATTCCCGTACCTATGCATATATGCCTCCCGTGCGTATCGTCGCGCAGGATGAACCCGACCTGATCTCGGGCTGCGACCTGCTGCTCGAATCCGGGAACGGGCAATCCGACTTGCAGAATGCCCGTATCTGCGTGCTCCGCAGCCGTGACGGCCGCCGTCCGGGGCTGCTGCTGGATTTCGGCCGCGAACTGCAGGGCGGACTGCGCATTGTGACCGGCATGCCCGCGGACAACAGACCCGTGAGGGTCCGCATCCGCTTCGGCGAATCGGTCAGCGAGGCGATGTGTGACATCGACGGCGTGAACGGCGCTTCGAACGACCATGCCGTGCGAGACTTTACGCTCGCGCTGCCGTGGCTCGGCACCGTGGAGTGCGGCGACTCGGGATTCCGTTTCGCGCGCATCGACCTGCTGGACGACGACCGTGAACTCCACCTCAAGCAGGTCGAAGCCGTCTTCCAGTACCGCGACATACCGTACGTCGGATCGTTCTGCTCGAGCGACGAACGCCTCGACCGCATCTGGGCGACCGGCGCCTATACCGTCCATCTCTGTATGCAGGAGTTTCTGTGGGACGGCGTGAAGCGCGACCGGCTGGTCTGGGTCGGGGATCTGCACCCCGAGATCATGACCGTCAATTCGGTCTTCGGCTATAACGAGGTCGTGCCGCGCAGCCTCGACCTGGCCCGCGACACCACGCCGCTGCCGGGATGGATGAACGGCATCAGTTCCTATTCGCTGTGGTGGATCATCATCCACAGCGATTGGTATCGTTACCACGGCGATCGGGCCTACCTCGCCGAACAGCGTCCTTACCTGACGGCGCTGTTGCGTCAGATTTTCGGGAAAATAGGTCCCGACGGGCGCGAACGGCTGGACGGCACGCGCTTTCTCGACTGGCCGTCGAGCGACGATGCCGCGAGCACGGCGGCGGGTCTACAATCGCTGACGATCCTGGCCCTCGACGCCGGGGCCGGGCTGTGCGATGCGCTGGGCGACGCCGCGCTGGCCGCCGAATGCCGGACTAAGGCCGCACTGATGCGGAACTGCCCGGTCGGGGACGGCGGCGAGGCCAAGCAGGGGCGTTCGCTGATGGTGCTGGCCGGGCTCGCCGATCCGGCCGAGACCGACCGCGATTACATCTCGAAGGGCGGTTCGAACGGTTTTTCGACTTTCTACGGCTACTATATGCTCCGGGCGATGGCCGCTGCGGGCAATTACGAGGGGGCGTTGGAGCGCATCCGGGAGTACTGGGGCGCGATGCTCGATCTCGGGGCCACGACTTTCTGGGAGGATTTCGACATGGCGTGGCTCCCGGCGGGCCGCATCGACGAGCCGGTTCCGGCCGGGATGCGCGACCTGCACCGCGAATGCGGGGCCTATTGCTACAAGGGATTCCGCCACAGCCTGTGCCACGGCTGGGCGTCGGGACCGACGGCATGGCTCACGGAGTATGTGCTGGGTGTCGGGGTCGTGGAGCCCGGCTGCCGCCGCCTGCGTATCGACCCCCATTTGGGCGACCTGGAATGGGTCGAAGGAACTTTCCCGACACCTTACGGCGTGGTGAAGATTCGTCACGAGAAGGCCGCCGACGGTACGGTGAAAAGCCGCGTCGAGACTCCGCGCGGCGTGAAGGCAGAACTTGTGAAACACAACAGATAACCAACTTAAACAGATTCGATTATGCAACGTATCGTATTGAATGAAATCTCCTATTTCGGCGCCGGATGCCGCTCGATGATTGCCGACGAGGCGCGCCGCCGGGGTTACAGGAAAGCCTTCTTCGTGACGGATGCCGACCTCGTCCGCTTCGGCGTGGCCTCCAAGATCGAGGAGGTGCTTCGCGGAGCCGGCATTCCCTATGAAATTTTCAGCGACGTGAAGGCCAATCCGACCATCGCCAACGTACAGCACGGTGTGGCTGCCTTCAAGGCTTCGGGTGCCGATTTCATCGTGGCGCTGGGCGGCGGTTCGGTCATCGACACGGCCAAGGGTGTCGGCATCGTGACCAACAACCCCGAATTTGCCGACGTGAAGTCGCTCGAAGGCCCCGCCGACACGCACCGCCGCGCCGTACCGACCTTCGCGCTGCCGACCACCGCCGGAACCGCCGCCGAGGTGACGATCAACTACGTCATCATCGACGAGGAGGCCCGCAAGAAGATGGTCTGCGTCGATCCCAACGACATTCCGTCGGTGGCGATCGTCGATCCCGAACTGATGTACTCGATGCCCAAGGGGCTGACCGCCGCGACGGGCATGGACGCCCTGACCCACGCCATCGAGGGCTATATTACCAAAGGTGCGTGGACGATGTCCGACATGTTCGAACTGAAAGCCATCGAGCTGATCGCGCAGCATCTCAAAGCCGCCGTCGACGACGGCAAGGATGCCGCGGCGCGCGAGGGGATGTCGGTGGCGCAGTACATCGCCGGCATGGGCTTCTCGAACGTGGGACTCGGCATCGTGCACTCGATGGCGCATCCGCTGGGCGCTTTTTACGACACGCCCCACGGCGTCGCCAACGCCCTGCTGCTGCCCTATGTGATGGAGTATAACGCCGAGTCGGCCGCCGCTCCGAAATACCGCGACATCGCCCGCGCCATGGGTGTCAATACCGACGGAATGAGCGTCGAAGAGGGCGTCGCCGCTGCCGTGAAGGCCGTCCGCGACCTCTCGCTGAGCATCGGCATTCCCCAGCAGTTGCATGAGATCGGCGTGAAGGAGGCCGACATTCCGGCGCTCTCCGTGGCGGCTTTCAACGATGTCTGCACGGGCGGCAATCCGCGCGACACGTCGGTAGCCGAGATCGAGGCGCTTTACCGTAAAGCCTTTTAACCCGCAGGGCTTATGAAGAACATACGCCTGTGCGCCCTTGCGGCGTGCTCGATGCTTCTGGCGGCCTGCGACGGGCCGCAGGGTTTGGAGGAGGGATTTCGCAATCCCTCCTCGGCCGGTGTCCAGACGTCGGTCTACTGGTATTGGATTTCGGGAAATGTCTCGAAGGAGGGCGTTGCCGCCGATCTCGAGTCGATGAAGCGTATCGGCATCGACCGCGCTTTCATCGGTAACATCGGACTTCCCGAAGCGGAGGGGACTCCCCGGGGCCCCGTGAAACTCTTCACCGAGGAGTGGTACGAGATCATGCACACGGCATTGAAGACCGCCACCGATCTGGGGATCGATATCGGCGTGTTCAACTGCCCGGGCTGGAGCCAGGCGGGAGGACCGTGGATCGAACCCGGAGAGGCGATGCGCTACCTGGCCACCGTTTCCGCCGAAGTCGAAGGAGGCCGGGTGGTGGAGGTCGCGCTTCCGGTCTCTTCGCCCGACTTTACCGATGTGCGGACCGTTGCCGTGCCGCTGCCCGAAGGGGTGCTGCGGCTCGACGCCTCGTCGGCCCGCGTGAGCGGTTCGTCGGGCGCCGCAAAGGCGCTCGACGGCGATCCTGCGACGGCGCTGGAGTGCGTGCCGGGACGTGATGCGGTGGTTGAAGTAAAGCCGTCTGAGACCTTCACGTTGCGGTCTGTGCGGATTTATCCGGTCCATGCGCCCTTTGCCGCAGCCGCGGAGTTGCAGGCGGTGAAAGACGGTCGCACGACCGTACTGCGCCGCTTCGATATCGACCGCACGAATCCCTCCCCGGAGGTGGGATTCGATCCCTACGCCCCCGTTACGATCGCCTGCGAGCCGACCGAAGCCGACGCTTTCCGGCTGGTGGTGAGCGGCGCTTCGGCGAACGGCGGTCTGGCCGAAGTGGAATTTTCAGCCCTGCCGCTCGTGGAGCGTTATTCCGAAAAATCGCTGGCCAAGATGCACCAGACGCCGCTGCCGTACTGGGACGACTATATGTGGGACCGTCAGCCCGCCGGGACGGACACGACGGCCGCCGTTGCGCCCGGATCGGTCGTCGATATCAGCGATTGTCTCGCCGGTGACCGTGTGCGCTGGGAGGCCCCTGCCGGACGTTGGATGATCCTGCGCACGGGCATGGTGCCGACCGGGGTGATGAACGGCCCCGCATTGGAGGACGGTGCGGGACTGGAGGTCGACAAATGGAGCCCTGCGCATCTGGCGAAGCATTACGACGCTTTCGTCGGCGAGCTGTGCCGCCGCATTCCCGCCGCCGACCGCAAGTCGTGGAAGGTCATCGTGGCCGACAGCTACGAGAAGGGCGGCCAGAATTTCGGCGACGATTTCTTCGAGGCGTTCGAGGCCCGCTACGGCTACGATGCGCGTCCTTACCTGCCCGTGTTCAGCGGCCTGACGGTCGGCGACCGCGACCGTTCGGACCGCTTTCTGTGGGACCTGCGGCGGATGATGGCCGACCGGCTGTCGTACGACCATATCGGCGCCCTGCGCGAACTGGCCCACCGCGACGGCTTCACCACGTGGCTTGAAAATTATGGACACTGGGGCTTCCCCGGCGAGTTCCTGCAATACGGAGGCCAGTCGGACGAGGTGGCCGGGGAGTATTGGAGCGAGGGCGAGCTGGGCGACATCGAGAACCGCGCCGCTTCCTCCTGCGCCCATATTTACGGCAAGAACAAGGTTTCGGCCGAGTCGTTCACGGCGGCTTTCTCGCCCTATGCGCGCCATCCTTACAGGATGAAACAGCGCGGCGACCGCTTCTTCTCGGAGGGCATCAACAACACGCTGCTGCACGTCTACATTTCGCAGGCGGCCGACGGCCCGAAGCCGGGCATGAACGCCTTTTTCGGCAATGAGTTCAACCGCAACAACACGTGGTTCGGCCAGCTGGACCTCTTCATCGCCTACCTCAAACGCTGTAACTTCATGCTCCAGCAGGGGTTGAATGTGGCCGATGCGGCCTATTTCATCGGTGAGGACGTGCCGAAGATGACCGGCGTGTGCGACCCGGCGCTGCCGGCGGGCTACCAGTTCGACTACATCAACGCCGAGGTGCTGTGCCGTGACGCCACGGTGCGCGACGGCCTGCTGACGCTTCCCCACGGCACGCAATACCGCGTGCTGGTGCTGCCGCGGCAGGAGACGATGCGTCCCGAGGTGCTGGAGCGGGTGATGCAGCTCGTGCGCGAGGGTGCCGTGGTGCTGGGACCCGCTCCGACCCGCTCCCCGAGCCTTGCGGGTTATCCGGAGGCCGACGGCCGCGTGCAGGCGATGGCCGCCGAGCTGTGGGGACCCGAAACGGGAAAACACGTCAACCGTTACGGCAAGGGCATGGTCTTCGACGGTTGTTCGATGGAGGAGGTTTTCGAAGCGATCGGCCTTGTGCCCGACTTCGGGCATGACGCATCGCTGCCGCTGCTGTTCGGACACCGGACGACGGACGGCGCCGAGATCTATTTCGTGTCGAACCAGTCGGAGGAGCCTGTCGGGTTCACCGCTTCGTTCCGTGTTGCGGACCGCCGTCCCGAGTGGTGGCAGCCCGTGACGGGAGCCGTGCGCGACCTTCCGGCCTGGCGTGCCGAGGGGGCCGTGACGGAGATTCCGATGCGTCTCGAACCGCTGGACTGGTCGCAGAGCGCCGACGAACGCCTGCGCGGATTCTCCGGTACGGCGACCTATTCGACGACCTTCGAAAAGCCCGCCGCCGACGGCGGCCGCATCCTGCTCGACCTGAACCGCGTCGGGGTGATGGCTAAAGTCCGCGTCAACGGCGCCGATGCCGGAGGTGTCTGGACGCCCCCGTACCGGGTGGACGTGACGGACCTGCTTCGTGAGGGCGGGAACGAACTCGAGATCGAAGTCGTCAACACATGGGTCAACCGCCTCGTCGGCGACAGCCGTCTGCCCGAGGCGGAACGCCGCACGTGGACGCCTTACAATCCCTATACGCCCGAATCCCCGTTGCAGGAGTCGGGGCTGATCGGTCCCGTGACGCTGCAACGGGTCGCGCTGTAAAACCGGCCCGCAAACGAAAATCCCGCACTCCTGTGAAAGAGTGCGGGATTTTTCGTATCGGGGTGTCGTCCCTATTTCGAGATCAGGTTTTCCCGCTCGATGTCCTTGAAATAACGGTAGGTGGCTACGCGCAGCTCCTCGGCGGCCGGATCGTCGCATACGAGGATGCCGTTGGGATGCACCTGCAGTGCCGAGACGGTCCACTGGTGGTTGTACGAGCCTTCGACGCCGTGGCGTACCGCGCGGGCTTTCTTGTGCCCCGTGGCGAGGATCAGCACCTTCTTGGCCGACAGCACCGTACCCACGCCGACCGTCAGCGCGGTCTTCGGCACGAGGGTCGTGTCGCCGCCGAAGAAGCGGGCGTTGACCTGGATCGTGTCCTGCGTCAGGGTTTTGATGCGTGTGCGCGAGTTGAGCGACGAGAAGGGTTCGTTGAATGCGATGTGTCCGTCCTCGCCGACGCCGCCCATGAAAAGGTCGATGCCCCCGGCCTCGACGATGCGGGCCTCGTAGTCGGCACACTCCTTCACCAGGTCTTCGGCATTGCCGTCGAGGATGTTGACGTTTTCGGGCTTGATGTCGACGTGTTTGAAGAAGTTGTTCCACATGAACGAGTGATAGCTCTCGGGGTGCTCCTCGGGAAGCCCCACATACTCGTCCATGTTGAACGTGATGACGTTCCTGAACGACACCTCGCCGGTCTTGTGGCGGCGGATCAGCTCCTTGTAGGTTTCCAGCGGGGTAGAGCCCGTCGGGAGGCCCAGCACGAACGGCGACTTGGTCACCTGCTCCTTGGCCTTGATCTGTTGGATGATGTAGTTGGCGGCCCACTGGGCGACCTGCTGCGGTGTATTTTCGATGATTAAACGCATGGTTGTAAACGGTTTGGGGTTAGAACATTTTTACGAAGACCTCGATAGCCTGGTATTCGGCCATGCCGAGCCGGTCGTAGAGCCGCGCGGTGTTCTGCGTGCGTTCTTCGGCCCGCTGCCAGAACTCGCGGGGATCGCTGCCCGGGAAGGGCATGATGTCCTTCTGCGAGAGGTGGCGGTAGATGGCGTGGCGCTTCATGATCAGCTCGTCGGGCGACAGGGGCACGGCCATGTCCACCATGCCGAGGTCCCACTCCATCCACGCGCCGCGGTAGAGCCACAGATGGCACTCTTTCAGCCACTCGTCGTCCTTCACCACATCGAGTGCCCCGAGGATGGCCTCCATGGCCGTACGGTGCGTGCCGTGGGGATCGGCCAGGTCGCCGGCGGCGTAGATCTGGTGAGGTTTGATCTCGCGAAGCAGTTTGACGATGATGTCGATGTCCTTTTCCGTGAGCAGGCCCTTTTTGATGCCGCCCGTCTCGTAGAACGGCAGGTTGAGGAAGTGGGCGTTGGTGTCGGGGTTCAGACCGAACGAACGCACGGCGGCGCGTGCCTCGGCGCGGCGGATGGCGCCTTTCAGGTCGAGCAGCGCGCGCGGCTCGGGTTGGCCCTTCTTCTTGGTGGCGATAACCTGCTCGACCTCGGCGTAGTGGTTGCCGAAGCCCAGCTCGCGGGCCGTGTCGATGTTCTGCAGCACGACGTCGTCATGCACGGCCACGTTGCCCGAAGTCTCGTAGGCCACGTGTACGTCGTGGCCCTGCTGGACGAGGCGGATGAACGTACCGCCCATCGAGATCACGTCGTCGTCGGGGTGGGGCGAGAAGATGACGACCCGCTTGGGGAACGGCGACGAGGGGACGGGGCGCGTCGAGTCGTCGGCGTTGGGTTTGCCGCCCGGCCATCCCGAGATGGTGTGCTGGAGGTCGTTGAAAACGTCGATGTTGATCTGGTCGAAGGGGCGGCCCTGTTCGAGCAGTTCACCCAGCGAGTTCTCGATGTAGTCCTTGTAGGTGAGCTTCAGGATCGGCTTCTGGACCACGCCGCAAAGCCATACCACGGCTTTGCGGACGAATTTCGGCGTCCAGTCGCACGGTCCCACCAGCCACGGCGTCTGCTCGCGGGTCAAAAGTTGCGCGGCGTTCTCGTCGATCACCACCTCGATATTCGAGTGCGCCTGCAGGTACGAGGCGGGAACCTGTCCCGTGATTTCGCCCTCGACGACCTTCTGCACGATGTGCGCCTTCTCTTCGCCCCAGGCCATCAGGATGATGCGGTCGGCGCGCATGATCGTGTCAATACCCATCGTGATCGCCATCTTGGGGGTGTTCTCCAGCCCGAAGAAGGCCCCCGACTGAATCTTGCGGGTGTTGTAGGTGAGCTGCACCAGCCGCGTGCGCGAACGCGAGTAGGAGCCCGGCTCGTTGAAGCCGATCTGCCCGTCCTCGCCCACGCCGATAATCATCAGGTCGATGCGGCGCACCGAGTGGTCGTACGACGCGCAGTACTCCGAGACCTTGTCCTCGGACATCGTGCCGTCGGGAATGTGTACGTTCTCGGGCAGGATGTCGATGTGGTTGAGGAACTCCTCGTGGATGCGGTAGTTGCGGCTCTGCTGCTCGGTCGATCGGATCGGGTAGAACTCGTCGAGGCTGTATACGGCCACGTTGCGGAAGCTGATCTGTCCCTCCTCGTGGCGTTTCACCAGCTCGCGGTAAAGGCCCAGCGGGGTGCGTCCCGTCGTGAGGCCCAGCACGAAGGGCTGCGACTCTTCGTAGACCTCGTTCGAGCAGTGTAGCTCGTTGTAGGTGCGGATCGCCTTGACGATGTTGTCGGCGACGTACTGCACGCCTTCGTATTCGTTTTCATAGACCCGCGTAAGGATCTTTTCGTAGCGGTGGATGATGTCGCGGGGGACCGATTCGGCAATCAATCCGCCGTCTTTGGGCAGGGAATACTTATTGTTCATACGTTTATGTAATTTGTTAGCCTTTCTATCTGTCGGTTTGCTGCCGATCGGTGTTGTCGCCGCCGTTGGCGTCGTTTACAAGTCTGACCCCACCCCAAACCCCTCCCTCGGGAGGGGCTTGTCGCGACGCGACCGGATTGTCTCTCAGTTTTTAGCTTTTCACTTTTAGCCGTTTACTTTTCAAACGTCACCGCTTCGAAAAACTCGGGGCGGTGGAAATCGGGTTTTTCCGTCCGTATGGGCCTCCACGACAGAAAATGGGGGTGCGAGAGCTTGTCGCCGCACTTGTAGAGGTTCATGCGGGCCTCGAAGCCGCTCCAGTCCGTCAGCGCATGGCGGAAAAGCGCCTGCGGGGGAATGGCCAGCGTCAGCGACCAGCGGTTGTCGCCCTCGCGTTCGGCGAACGGTTCGCCGAAGGGGAACGTCGTGAAGCGTTTTACGCCTGCCAGCACCTCCGCCGGGGCGTATTGCAGGTCTTCGTTCCGCGCCTTGCGCCCCGCGAGAAGCATCCGCCCGATGCAGGTGGTTTCGAAATTGTAGTACAACCCCTCGTCGGGGGCGATGAAGAACTCCACGCACGAATCGGTCCAGACCTGGCCGTTGTCCTCGGTGACCAGCGCCGCCGTGTAGTTCTCCGCGACGTCGAAGCGCAGCAGCAGCCAGCCGCCCGTGTGGAACATGCGGAACGATACCTCCGGCGCATAGGGGAATTCCCCGGGCCAGTTGCAGCATGCGATGTGGCAGGGGTTGATCTCCGCGAAGGCCTGCTCCACGGCTGCTCGGTCGTCGGGCGAGATGCCTGTGATTTTGCGAACTTCCATAGCTTACCTGTATTTGGCCACCGTTTCCCGTACGATGTCACACATCGTGCCGTACTGCTCCTCCATGCTGCGGAGCAGCTTGTACTGGGCGCGTGTACGTACGAGGTTGTGCTCGGGGTATTTGATCTTATAATAGGTGTCGCCGTCGATGTAATCCATCAGGAAGCGCAAAACCTGTTCGAACGTGATGTAGCGTGCCGAGAAGGCCAGGTGGTCGATCTCCGGCGCGGTCAGTTGTTTCGCCCGCTGCGAGAGATAGCCCTCGGTGTATGCGCGGAACATGTCGAGCGACATGCCCACGCGCGAAAGGTCGCGGTCGTCCTCCTCGCCCGTGTTGGCATAGGAACGGATGGCGTCGCCGAAGTCGTTCAGCGACGTGGAGTTCATCACCGTATCGAGGTCGATGGCGCACAGCACCCCGCCCTTCTTGTCGAAGAGGATGTTGTTGATCTTCGTGTCGTTGTGCGTCACCCGCGTGGGGATCGTGCCGTCCTCGACCTTTGACCAGAACCCGAGCATCTCGCCGCGCCGCGACTCGATCCAGCCGATCTCCTCCGTCAGATCCTTCACGCGCCCTGCGGCGTCGCGGCATAGGGCCTCGTCCCACTGCACGAAACGGTGGCGGATGTTGTGAAAACCTTTGATCGTCTCAGCCAGCGGCTCGGTGAAGTCCGCCAGCTGGGCCTGGAACTTGCCGATGCCCTCGCCGCCCTTGCGGGCCAGCTCCGGGGAGTCCGCCTTGTTGTAGGCAGTCGTGTCGCCGATGAAGACCGATACGGCCCAGTAGTCGCCCTGTGAATCCACGAAATAGTATTTGCCGTCGTGGGTCGGGACGATCGTCATCACTTCGCGCCGGGGATCGCCTCCCTCGGCCACGACGCCGCGGCGGATGTGATCCGTGACCTTGCGGATGTTCTCCATCATGGCCGGAACGTCGGGGAAGATGTTCTTATTCTTCCGCTGGAGGATGTAGTCGGGGGCATCGCCTTCGGTGCGGACGATGAAGGTGTCGTTGATAAAACCCTCGCCCAGCGAGTCGATTGCCGCGATAGCGCCCTCCAGGGCAAACTGAGACGCGATTTTCTGTAATTCTGCCTTCATAAGGTAGTTTGGATGTTAGGTTCTGATTGCAACCCCAAAGTTACTGAAAAGAACGCAGACTTGCAACCTGCAATCCCGAAAAAGCCTGCGCTTTCCAAAGAAAGGCAGGCTTTTTTGGGTTGTGTTATTTGATCGTGATGCGTCCGGATTATCCGATCCAGCTCGTCAGCAGCTTCATCGCGCCGTCGGGCGTGAACGCGAGCGACCCGGCCGAAGCGGGGATCAGCACCGTCTCGCCCTGATGCACGGGGACCTCCGCGCCGCTGTCGTCGGCGATCGTGCCGCGGCCCTCGATGCAGATCGCCACGACGAACGAGTCGAGGTCGGCGAGGTCCAGCGTCTCGGGAGCGGTCAGGTCCAGCAGCGACGTGGTGAAATAGGGGCATGAAACCAACTCCACGCGGCTGTTCTGCGCGGCCTCGTAATGCGTCCGGTAGTCGGGCAGCACGGTGTAGTCGATGGCCTCCTTCGCCAGCTCGGTGTGCAGTTCACGGGTGTTGCCGTCGGCATCGCGGCGGTTGAAGTCGTAGATACGGTAGGTGATGTTCGAGGTCTGCTGGATTTCGGCGATGAACGCCCCGGCGCCGATCGAGTGTATGCGTCCTGCGGGCAGGAAGAAAACGTCGCCCGGGTGGATTTCGTAGTCGGCGAGAATGTCGGTGATGGTGTTGTCGGCCACGCTGGCGGCGTATTCGGCGGGTGTCACCTGCTTCGAGAATCCCGAACGGAGGTGCGCCCCCTTGTCGGCGGCCACGACATACCACATTTCGGTCTTGCCTTTGGACTGGTGGCGCTCCCAGGCCAGCTCGTCGTTGGGGTGAACCTGGATCGAGAGGTCCTGCCGGGCGTCGATGAATTTGATGAGCAGCGGGAACTCCTCGCCGAAGCGTTCGAAATTCTTCGCGCCCAGCAATCCGGCCCCGTGGCGGGCGATCAGTTCGGGCAGCGTGGTCCCGGCCTCGGGACCTTCGGCGACCACGGATTCGTTGCCTTTCACGCCCGAGAGCTCCCAGCTCTCGCCGACCTGCTGCTGCGAGGTCTCGATCTGTTTATAAGGGGCTATTTTGTCGCCGCCCCAGATCAGCGATTTCAGAATCGGTTGAAACTTATACATAGTTTGTCCTATATTGCTTTTTATAACGTTCGTTCGTATCAGCCGGCTGTATTCGCCGCCTCCGGCGTCGTTTACAAGTCTGACCCTCCCCTAAATCCCCTCCTCGGAGGGGACTTGGAT
>QWCN01004644.1_pt1 | contig 14295 bp, 11 predicted proteins | sample 1972711 | NCBI WGS metagenome assembly QWCN01 (sample SAMN09866707, study PRJNA288562) | Human gut metagenome isolate term1_stool, whole genome shotgun sequencing... | isolation source: gut | host: Homo sapiens | place: USA: California | reverse complement strand
GTATCTCCCACCGCCAGTGCAGAAGACAAATCCTCCTGCGCGGCAAGCAGCCTTCCTAAAGCAGTCTTGCTTGCCGCATGAATATTATCAAGCCCCATGATCCGAGAAAACATTCCGGCAAGCTCAGGATAACAGGCTAACTGAGCCGAAAGATAACCGGTGTCGGACGCTGAAAGCAAAATATGCCGTACCCCTTTTTCCTTTAAAAGGGCAAGCGTTTCCGCCGCGCCTTCATATAGTTTACAGGAAAGGCTTCGGATCTGATAAAGCTCCATATATTCCACGGCCAGCGTCTCAAAAGGCTCTTTTTCAAAATCCAACCCTATTCGCTGATAATATTCCCGAATCGGAAAGCCAAACACCTCGCGGTACTGCTCTGCCGAAAGCAGCGGCAGAGAACGCCTTTTAAGAAGCGTATTGATGCATTTGATACTCAGCTCCGTATCATTCAAAAGTGTCCCGTTCCAGTCCCAAATAATATTGGTGTATTTCATACGCCCTCCTGCGTCCATTTTTGTTTATTTTCTCATACCCTCTTCGTTTAGGCAAGCATTTCATGCATAAAAACGCTGTTTTTACGCATTTTATGATTGACAAACTACGCTTTATCATTATAATAATATTTATTAAATATAGGCTGAGACGGGAAAAAGTAGCATAAGCAACACAGTTTACAGAGAGCCGCGGCAGGTGCAAGCGCGGCACTTGAGCTTTTGCGAAGAACCTCCTTGAGCCGCTGACCGAAGAGCTTGCCGCTTTGTAGGCTCAGCCGTTTTGAAACGTTACATTCAACAGCATAATGCATATTTGCATTGTGCCTAAGGTGTTTTATGCATCACGCATAATTCATTTGGGTGGTACCGCGGAAACCAAAGCTTTTCGTCCCAATCGGGCGAAAGGCTTTTTCATTTTCAAGCAAAGAAACAAGGAGTGATGATTTACATGAAACGAAGCTGCTACTGCGGAAGCCTGCGCGAGCAGGACATTGACCGCACCATCACCGCTATGGGCTGGGTGCAAAGCAAGCGTGATATGGGCGGCGTGGTGTTTATTGATCTGAGAGACCGAGAGGGAACCTTACAGGTCGTATTTGACGCTGCCAATCTCTCCGCCGCTGATTTTGAAACTGCATCGGCATTAAAAAACGAAAGCGTTATCAGCGTACACGGAACGGTACGCCACCGCAGCGAAGAAACCTACAACCCCAAAATTACAACGGGCATGGTGGAGCTGAAAGCCACAGCGCTTGAGCTGCTCAGCGAGGCAGACCCTTTGCCTTTTCCGATCGAGGATACGCTGAATGTCCGCGAGGAGCTGCGCATCAAGTATCGGTTTCTGGATCTGCGCCGCCCCTCTATGCTGCGCAACCTGCGTTTCCGCCAAAAAATAGCCGTTGCCGCGCAGGAATATTTGAATAATGAGGGCTTTATCGAAGTGGAAACCCCGATTTTGACTAAAAGCACTCCTGAAGGCGCACGAGACTATTTGGTGCCCTCACGCGTTCATCCCGGCTCCTTTTATGCACTGCCGCAATCCCCTCAGGTATTCAAGCAGCTGCTGATGGTAGGCGGAATTGATAAATATTATCAGGTAGCGCGCTGTTTTCGCGATGAAGATTTGCGCGCTGACCGTCAGCCTGAATTTACGCAGGTGGACATGGAAATGTCTTTCATTGAACAGGAGGACATTTTAGAGCATTTGGAGAAGCTGTTCAAGCACCTGTTCAAAGAAGTTATGAACAGTGAAATCAACTACACTTTCCCACGCCTCACATGGCAGGAAGCGATGGACAGCTACGGCTGCGACAAACCTGATCTGCGTTTCGGGCTAAAGATCACCGATATCAGCGAGTTAGCAAAAAGCTGTTCCTTTTCCGTCTTCCGCAGCGTGATTGATAAGGGCGGCGTAGTGCGCGCCATCAATGTGCCGGGCGGAGCTTCCTTCACACGCAGCACGATCGAAGACCTGACCGCCAGCGCCGTTTCCGCAGGCGCTAAAGGCATGGCATGGATCGCCGTAAAACCGGACGGAGAGCTATACTCCATTTTGACAAAATACTTTAAGCCTGAAGAGCTAAGTGCAATCGTAGCGGCCGTAAACGCACAGCCCGGCGACTTCATTCTTTTTTGCGCCGACAAATTGGAAACCGTTCGCAGGGTATTATGTCAGCTGCGCTTGGAGCTGGGTGATATGCTGGGGCTGCGCAAGAAAGACGATTTTCAGTTTCTGTTTGTAACCGACTTCCCGATGTTCGAGTGGTCGGACACGGAAAAGCGCTTTATGGCTATGCACCATCCGTTTACGATGCCATATCCTGAAGATCTTCAATATATTAAAAGCGATCCTGCGCGCGTGCGTTCTCAGGCATACGACGTTGTTCTTAACGGCATTGAGCTGGGCAGCGGCAGCATTCGCATTCACCGCCGCGACGTGCAGCAGCAAATGTTTGAAGCGCTCGGCTTTACGCCTGAGCAAATCAGCGCGCGTTTCGGCTTTTTAGTAAACGCATTCCGATATGGCACTCCGCCGCACGGCGGCTTTGCATTCGGCCTTGACCGCTTGGCCATGCTGCTGCTAGGCGAGGATTCCCTGCGGCAGGTAATCGCTTTCCCGAAGCTGAAAGACGCCTCCTGCCCCATGACGGACGCTCCGGATCTTGTGGACCGCGCTCAGCTGGATATCTTAGGAATCGGACTGCTGAATGAGGAAACCGACATGCCGGCATCAGCAGGCAACGCTGCAGCAAAGAAACGGCCTGCCGCCAATATTGACGTGGACAACGTTGCAAACCTTTCCAAGCTGCGCATCGAACCGAGCGAGAAAGCCGCCATTAAAGAAGAACTGAGCGCAATCATTGCCTTTGCTGACCAGCTGGCAGAGCTGAATACGGACGGAATTGAACCGACTGCTCATGTAATTCCCATGCAGAATGTGCTGCGCGCCGACATAGCCAAGCCCTCTTATTCACCGGACGCTCTGCTGCAAAACGCTCCCACTCGCGAGGACGACTATATTTTCGTGCCTCAGGTAGTGGAATAACGCTTGAAAGGAGAAAGATCATGAACGACATTACCGCTCTTTCCGTAAAAGAATTGCAGGCCTTGCTGCAAAACAAACAACTTTCAAGCGTTGAAGCAACAGAGGCCTATCTATCCAACATTGAAACCAAGGAGCCTTCTATCGGCGCATATATCACAGTCTGCCGCGAAAACGCGCTTAAACAGGCTGCTGAAGTAGACCACGCACGCAGCGCAGGAGAAGCGCTTCCGCCGCTTGCGGGCGTTCCGATGGCAATTAAGGACAATATCTGCACAGAAGGGTTAAAAACCACCTGTGCCTCACGCATGCTGGAAAACTTTATCCCGCCTTACACCGCCACCGCGGCTGAAAAACTCAAAGCGCAGAAAACCGTGCTGCTCGGCAAGCTGAACATGGATGAATTCGCTATGGGCTCCAGCACCGAAAACAGCTATTTTCACCCCACGCACAACCCTGCTGATCCACAGCGCGTACCGGGCGGCAGTTCCGGCGGCAGCGCAGCGGCGGTAGGCGCCCGCGAAGCTGCCTTCACGCTGGGAAGCGACACCGGAGGTTCGATTCGCCAACCTGCCGCTTTCTGCGGCGTAGTGGGTATGAAGCCCACCTACGGCACCGTTTCACGCTACGGCTTAATTGCGTTTGCTTCCTCGCTCGATCAGATCGGCCCGCTGACAAAAAGCGTAGAGGACTCCGCTACCGTTATGAACGCCATTGCCGGCCATGACGCCAAGGATTCCACCAGCATCAACCGCGAAACGCTTAATTATCATGCTCTGATCGATGAAGGCGTTAAGGGGATGAAGCTTGCTTTACCCAAGGAATTTTTTGGCGAAGGCCTTCACCCTGAAATTCGCCAAGCAATCCTTCATTCCGCAGAGCTGTTAGAAAAACAGGGTGCGCAGATCACAGAAGTTTCTATGCCTTCCCTGAAGTACGCCCTGCCTGCTTATTATGTGATCTCCAGCGCTGAGGCTTCTTCCAATTTGGCGCGCTTCGACGGTGTAAAATACGGCTATCGCAGCACCAACGGAGCTTCCGTGGATGAAATTTACAAGAACTCACGCTCCGAAGGCTTCGGTGCGGAAGTCAAACGCCGCATCATGTTAGGCTCTTTTGCGCTGAGCGCAGGTTATTACGACGCTTATTACAAAAAAGCATTACAGGCGCGCACCGTAATTGTGAAAGAATATAACGCTGTATTTGACCGATGCGACGCGATCCTTTCCCCCGTTGCCCCAACCACGGCTTACAAGCTCGGTGAAAAAACAGCCAATCCGCTTGAAATGTACATGGGTGACATTTATACTGTTCCGGTCAACATTGCAGGCATTCCGGCGTTGTCCATGCCCTGCGGCACGGATTCGCAGGGGCTGCCGATCGGGTTGCAGCTGATCGGCCCCGCATTTTCAGAACCCACGCTATACCGAATCGGAAACTGCTTGGAACGCATCACAGCTAAGAAAGGAGGCACGCTTTCATGAATACGTCCGCTTATGAAATGGTCATTGGCTTAGAAGTCCACGTTGAATTAAAAACAAAGAGTAAGATCTTTTGCTCCTGCTCCACAGCCTTCGGCGCAGCACCGAATACACAGTGCTGCCCTGTCTGCACCGGCATGCCGGGAACGCTTCCCGTTCTCAATGAACAGGTGGTTCGCTATGCGGTTTTAGCTGGCATGGCTACCAACTGCACCATCGCCTCGTTCTCAAAACAGGACCGCAAAAATTACTTTTACCCTGACCTTCCGAAAGCATACCAGATCTCCCAATACGATCTCCCGCTATGCGAGCACGGTTATTTGGATATTGAGGACGAAAAGGGTACCAAACGCATCGGCATTACGCGCATCCATATTGAAGAGGACGCCGGAAAGCTGGTGCATGTAGAAGGCAAGGGAACGCTGTGCGACTATAACCGCTGCGGCGTTCCGCTGATTGAGATCGTTTCGGAGCCGGATCTGCGCAGCGCGGCACAGGTAAAGGCTTATCTGCAAAAACTGCGTGCCATTTTGCTGTATGTGAATGTTTCTGACTGCAAAATGAACGAAGGCTCCCTGCGGTGCGACGTCAACCTCTCCGTTCGCAAAATCGGCGCAAAGGAGTTCGGCACGCGCACGGAAATGAAGAACCTGAACTCGTTTCAGTTTATCGGAAAAGCGATCGAATATGAATTCAAACGGCAGGTAGAAGCGCTGGAAAACGGAGAAAGCATTGTTCAGGAAACGCGGCGTTACGATCAGGCCAGCGGCAAAACCTACTCTATGCGCAAAAAAGAGGATGCCAACGATTACCGTTACTTCCCCGACCCAGACTTAGTGCCGATCGTAGTAAGCAAGGAATTGCTAAACGAACTTCGCGCCTCCATTCCCACCTTGCCAGACGCACGCAAAAAGCAATATATGAAGGATTACGGATTAAGCTCTTACGATGCCGAACGTTTAGTAACTGAAAAAGAAATTGCCGATTACTTTGAAGCTGCGGCCGCGCACTGCAAATCGCCTAAACTGATTGCTAATTTTCTTTTAGGCGAAATTGCCCGCTTAATGCCGGCAGAAAGCACAGTCATTCCGATCGCGCCGCAACACATGGCGCTTGTGGCAGATATGCTGGAAAGCGGACGGATCAACAACGGCTCTGCCAAAAAACTGCTTTCTATGCTGTGGCAGCAGGACGGTGATCCGGAAAGCCTTGTAAAAGAACACAGGCTTGAACAGATCAGCGACCGCACAGCGTTGGCAGAAATCTGCACAGCGGTCATTGCCGCCAACGAAAAATCCGCCGCCGACTATAAAAGTGGAAAAGCACAGGCCTTGCAGGCGCTGCTTGGGCAAGCAATGGGCAAAACAGGCGGCCAGGCAAATCCGACAATTCTTCGGGAACTGATGTTGGAATTATTAAAATAACCTTTACATTTTCACACATGTCCCTATCATCATGATTTTAACAAACGCATTCAAAAGCACGCTGCTCAAAGCTTTTGAATGCGTTTGTGCTTTTTAAAGAAATCCATTCTTGCATTCATCAAAGTATCGGTATTTCTTCATCTTTGTACCGCGCGTAACTGCTCCGCATATTTCTTTTTCATACGCACATACTAAACAGCACATGAAAAAAGGATGTTTGCATTATGTTTAATGTTTTACTACGCGCTTTATTTCTGTTTTTCCTTGTTTTTATCACAATCCGGTTAATGGGAAAACGGCAAGTCGGCGAACTTCAGCCATATGAATTTGTGGTTGCCATGATGACAGCAGATCTTGCAACCATTCCCATGAGCGACCTCTCCATTCCCCTTCTTTGGGGAATTATCGGCGTACTATCGCTGTCCGCACTTCAGCTTCTAATTTCTTTTATTTCTCTGAAATCCGTGCGCGCGCGCAAATGGCTTTGCGGCACACCGAGCATTCTCATTTCACACGGTTTGATTCAGGAAGAAACCCTGAAAAAACAGCGTTATAACCTGAATGATCTAATGGAACAGCTGCGTTCCAAGGACGTGTTCGACATTGCCAACGTTAACTTTGCGGTTTTGGAAACCAACGGCGAGCTGAGCATTCTTTTAAACAGCGACGCGCAAACCGTAACAAATGCAGATCTACAGCTGCAAGCGCCGGATAACGAAATGAGCTACCTGCTGATTTGCGACGGACGGCTTATGCGCGATAATCTATCACGCTTGGGAAAAGACGTAACATGGCTTGAAAAGCAGCTGCAAAGCGCAGGTTTTAAAGAAATTAAAAGCATTTTGCTGGCACAATATATCCCCGGTCATACTCTTTTTCTTCAGGGAATGCGGCCAAACGCCCGCGCGTGCACGCTGCAAACAAAATAAAAACATCTGATTTAAAAATTCTTAACTGCAAAACAGGCTGCTGCTTTAGCAAAATCCGTTCAATATAGACGGCTAAAAACAAACGCTCAAGCAAAACCCAAGCGCTGAAAAACATGGTGATAAATATGAAAAGTATAGTACCAATTATCGTTATTATTATTTTACTGATTTCAATCTGTGTCGGAATGGAGCTTTATATGAACTCCTCATGTGAAGAAATGCTCCGTCTATGCGACGAAACCTCAGAATCACTCTCCGCCGAAAGTGCAGGCTATTTTGCCGACACATGGGAAGAAACCTCCAGAGGCTGGCTGCTGCTGATCTCTCATACGGAGATCAATGAGATCAGCGCAAGCATTTATGAAATGGCCGAACACGCGCGCATGGGAAATGAAGACGAGGCTATCGTTTATATCGGCATGGTGCGCCGCAAGCTGGAAGTGCTTCCGCAAAAGATTCGGCTCTCTTGGGCTAACTTTTTTTAGAACTGCTGCGGCCGTTTATACGCTTCTGCGCCGCCCCGCTTAACGGCATAATAGGCGCACACAATGCTGCCCACATAAGAAAAAACTGAAGAGAGACCTGCCCCAAAAGCTGAAAGCGCAGGTTTGAATAATCCCACACATCCCATTTCAGCCACCGGTTGACGATACAGCCCACGACAAATTCCACGCAGCATATGCTTCCCGCACCGGCAACGCAGCGAAGCCATAAAGGTCTTTTCTTCATCTTTTTCTGCAACATATATAAAATCAAAAGGCAGGCGCCCCCTGTTGGGGACATCGACCAGTGTGTGCGCCCTCTGTAAAGAAGTTCAAGGACAGGATAGCCTGCTGCACCGCACGCAAATACTAAAGTGTGTTCCGTTCGTTTAGTCATGATTCCGACACTCATTTCATTGTTTTGACCATAGTATGCGCCGGAAATAAAAATTCTATTCTGCCCTACCTTTCAAGCACTACATAGTTATCGTTATAATCAAACAGACCTGTTTCCACGTAATACATTCCTGAATCCGGCAATATCACGGCAATATTTTTATCCTCATTCTGCGGCAAACGCGCGAGCTGCATAGCTGCATAAACTGCTGCGCCCGAATCAACGCCTACAAAAAGTCCCTCTGTAGCGCCAAGCCCCACACAAATACCATATCCAACAGAAGGAGAAACCGGATAAAGAACATCCGTCACCCCTGTATTCAGCAACGCCGGTTTTGCAGCGCGACGTTCATTCTCATTCTGACACTGCACGGCAATAATTCTAACACGACGCTTTTTCTTTTTAAAATACTCTCCCATCGCAGTCGCCGTAGCGCCTGTACGAACCGGTGTCACCACAATATCCACCTGTCCGTCCATATCCCGCCATATTTCCGCTGCGATCTCCTTCATGCCGTTTACAGCGGCTTCATTGCTGCTTATGCTCGGGCAGTACGCATCGGGATAATGCTTCAGCATATCCCGCACTGTACGCCTCGCACCTTCCAAGCCTTCGTCCTGCGCAGAAAAAACAACCTTAGCGCCATAGGCTCGCATCATAGAACACAGAAGCTTTGATTGACCTTTGGGCATAACGGCCACAAATTTATAGCCCTTAACTGCACAGACATATGCCAAGGCCATTCCTTCATCCACCGTAACCGCATCTATAATCAGCGCGTTTTCCCCTCCGACAATACCCTGCTCCTCGGCTTGCCCGATAACTGCCATTGCAGCCCTTGCTTTTATGCTTCCACCGGGATTATTCGCCTCTAATTTTACATACAAATTCTGCGAAATATGGTTGACATCACAATATTTCCGCAGTCTTACAATCGGCGTTGAACCAACCAATTCTGATGTATTTTCACAAATCCGTTTCATTGCTGCAACTCTCCCTTTCGCTCCGCAAAACGCAAGTCAAAAACCCCAAACCGCCTTAACTCAGCAATGCGCCTGAATAGCAACCCATCCATCAGCTTCATAGACCCGCTCAACCGCAAATCCAAGCTTTCTCAAACACTCCTGGACCTCCGCGCTTCGCTCATCAATAATCCCGGATGCAATAAATCGGCCATTTTCGGCAAGCAGCGGCGGTATAGCCGGCGCCAAGCGCATAATGATATCAGCCACAATATTAGCTGTGATCACATCATATCGCCCTGTGATGCCGTTAACCAAGTCTGCCTGTGAAAAGCGCGTAGCACTTTCCACATTATTTCTACGTGCTGTCTCCTTTGCCACAGATACGGAATTTTCATCGATATCGACACCTACTGAACTTTCAGCCCCCAACAGCACAGCTGCCACTGCCAAAATACCGCTCCCGCAGCCCACATCCAGCACAGCTTCGCCGCCTTGCACCATTTGCTCCAACGCCTCCAAGCATAGCCGCGTTGTGGCATGGCCGCCGGTTCCGAATGCACTGCCCGGATCGATCAGCAAAACTTTTCTATTTTCCGAATTCTCATATCTTTCCCACGAAGGACAAACCGCCAAACGTTTCCCGATAGGAATGGGTTTAAAATATTTCTTCCAGTTATTTGCCCAATCCTCTTCCCTAACACGCCCCACGGCAACGGCAAGGCTTCCGGTATTCAATTCCCGCTCCGTTTCCTTATATGCCTTTAAGCCTGAACAAATCAAGCGCATGGTTTCATTTCCCTGCCCATTATCCGGCAGATATACCTTTATCTTTACACTCTCGCGGTTTTTCTCTCTGAGTTCGTCATCTACATAATCCCAAAGCTCTTTATTTTCGGAAAGAAACTCGTCTAAATCAGCGGCATCCTCTGTAGCCCACCCATTGACGCTCATTTGCAGCAGCAATCCGCCGATTGCCTCCACGGCCTCGTGCGTCGTTTCAATCGTTAATTCAAACCATTCCATTGCTTCGTTCCCTTCTCCGATTTTACTTTTATTTTATCAAAAAATCGGTTTCTTTTCAAGATAGATTATTTTTTAGGATGTTGTTTTTATTCAGCTCTTCCACAAGCTTTCGAATCGCCTCACCGCGATGGCTCACTGAATTTTTTCTCTCGCTGCTGACCTGCGCTAATGTACACCCAAACGGCGGATAATAAAAAATCGGATCATATCCAAAACCGCCGTCGCCTTGAGGCGCATCCAGCAAAGTTCCCTCAACCGTGCCCCGGCACACAATTGTGTTTTCCCCCACAACCAACGCAATGGCACTTACAAAACGCGCTGCCCGATCCTCAATTCCCTCCATATTTTTTAACACCAACCGCAGATTTGCCTCATCATCACAAGGCTCCCCAGCATAACGAGCTGAATAAACGCCCGGAGCGCCATTCAGCGCCTTTACTTCTAAGCCGCTGTCGTCCGCAACTGCCGCACACCCTGTTAAATCCGCAATCTCTCTTGCTTTTTTTAAAGCGTTTTCTTCAAAGGTTACGCCATCCTCTATTGTTTCATGCTTAACGCCTGCTTCCTGCAACGAAAGCACCTCTTCAAAATAATCCCCCAATATTTGTTTTAATTCGCTTAATTTCTTCATATTATTTGTTGCAACGATCAATCGCATAATAAACACTCATCCTTTCTGGCTCTGCTTTTATTATAATGCATTCGCGCCTCAATCGCAACGATTATTCCTCATGCAATCAATTAACTTTCAAATAAAAATTTTTCAGTTGACAAGTCTCTTTGTTTTTGTTATACTTTATGAGCGTTTGAGAGCAAACGAACCTGGAGAGATGTCCGAGTGGTTTATGGAGCTGGTCTTGAAAACCAGTGATGCCGAAAGGCACCGTAGGTTCGAATCCTATTCTCTCCGCCATTATATTTTTTAATTCGGTTTATGGAGATGTACCCAAGTTGGCCGAAGGGGCGCCCCTGCTAAGGGTGTAGGTCGGGTTACCGGCGCGAGAGTTCAAATCTCTCCATCTCCGCCAGAACACGAAAAACCGCCTATTTTAGGCGGTTTTGTTTTTCCTTACACGAATTTTACACGTTTTTTGTTAAATATGTATTTTGTTAAGCACATTTAAAGCCCTTTCCTCCTCCCGTGGGTACAGGTGACCGTATGTGTTTAAAGTCATGTCAATTTTGCTGTGGCCGAGCCGGCGGGCGATCTCGTGGATGTTGATGCCCTCGTTTATCAATAGACTTGCGTGGGTGTGTCTAAAATCATGTATGCGTATGTGCGGCAGTCCGGCGGCCTTTGCATAGGCTGTATTGCGCTTTTCGATTGTTGTGTCGCGCAGGCATTTGATCCCGCCGCAAACGCGCCAGTCCTCTGTAAATGATGGGTCGGCTTGCAATCGTGTTTTATGCTCTTTTAATATCTGCATCAGCGGCGCGGGGATCTGTAAATCACGGTATGATGATCTATTCTTTGGTGGAGTTTCCACATCGCCGCCTTTCAATTTTTGGGCTATGCTCCGGCGCACATGGATGATGTCGCCGTCAATATCCGTCCATTTGAGTGCGTTGATCTCTCCCTTGCGCATGCCAGTAAAAAATGCCACGCAGAAAAACGTATAAAAGCACCAGTCCGTAATGGTTTGCGCGGAATCGCGGACAACGGAAATATATTGCTTGAATTGTGCCGGCGTGTAAAAATGCAGTTGATCTTGTGGTTTTACAAAGTTTGCATCTTTAAAATTTCCGATCGCGGGGAGAGGATTGCGTTGTATATATTCCATCTTTTCTGCATAATTCAGCAGCGCTCTCAGTTCCGCATAGGCATTTTGCTTTGTTTTTATCGCTGTGGACTTATCTGCAATCTGATTTTTCCAATTTTGCAACGCTGTTTTGTTAAGTCTTGATAGTTTTATATCGCCCAAAATAGGCAAAACGTCGCGCATTAATATCTGAGTGGATTTATCCAGCGTTGACAGGCGTACGTCGTGCTTTTTGGCCGCTATATATGCATTATATAGATCATTGACCGTCCGAACCCCATCAGGAGCTTCTGCGGCTGCTTGCGTGGTTTCTGCGCGCAACTGCGCTTCAAGCTGCGCAGCTTCTGCGGCTCCGTATGCTACACGGTCAAGCTGATGCGCTTTGCCGTTTTTATCCGTGTAATTGATGCGCACACGATATTTTTGCTTGCCATCTTTTTTGCCAGGCATTTTGTAAACCGGCATAAAATCACCACTTTCATGATTTTATACTATCACATACCATGTTCAAAATCAACTTAAATTTTTAAATTTAGAATATTGACATCTTTGTGCTCCACCTCAAAGCCGATAGTGGCAGTGTTGATCTCCTGCCATACTGCGGTATCAGAGCTTGCCCTGCCTGCGACCGACGGGAGTTGAACCCGTAATTGCCCGATTGAAACCAAAATACTAAAAGCTAAAAAATCCGACAATTTCCGAATTACAGGCAAATTCGCGCTTTAAATTGTTACAATATTATATAATGATTCTTTTTTCTCATCCCAAAAGCACATACTCCGTCTTGTTTAGTAGAACAAATACGCAATTTTTAATAAATTAGCTTCCATAATAGGATTGATTAACCAAGTAACAGATGATATAATACATCTAAAATATTTAGATAAATTATACAAGAAGAGGTTTCATATGATAAAAGAACTTTCAATTTCCGGGTTTCGTGGTTTTGGACAAGCACAAAATATTAAATTCGCAATACCTAACAAAAATATGGCAGGAAGCGGCCTTACAATTATTACAGGTGCAAATAACTCCGGAAAGACAACGATCATTGAGGCGATTCGAGCATTTAATGATAATGATAGCCCCTCCTTTTCGGAAGGTAAACGAAATCCGCAAACGAAAGGAGTAATAGAGCTAACATTAAGAGATGAAACAGACAAACTATATACCATCACATCTACAACAACCGGTGGTAGTTCAACCGTTCAAAACGAGAAATACACACTAAAAAGTTACGTTTTACAATCCAGAAGAGCAATAGACTATGAATTTGGAAGAAACCAACAGAATAAAGATAGATATATTACATTTTCACAAAAATTAGAGGTTAATCGAAAACCTTCCTTAACTAATTTTGAGATACGTATTTTTCAAATTGAAAAAGAAAAAGATGCTTTTGATAAAATACTCTCAAAAATTCTTGGAGATAGCTTTCAGTGGACAATTGAACAACGAGATAATGGCAATTATTATATCAAGTATATTAACGGCAGTTTAACTCATAGCAGCGAGGGAGTTGGGGATGGAATTTGGAGCATTTTCACTATATGTGCCGCTTTGTTTGATGCATCTCCCAAAAGTGCTATCGTTATTGATGAACCCGAACTTTCCTTACACCCCGCACTGCAAAAACGTTTAATGTCTCTACTTCTCGAATATTCCAAAAACTTTCAAATTATTATATCTACACACTCACCATATTTTATTAGTTGGCCAGCAATTACAAATGGAGCTCAGTTAATCCGAGTAACTAAAGAAGAAACAAATTCAAAATGTTACTGTATCTCCGATAATAGCCGCAAATTCTTTAAAGGTATATCTCATGATATGAACAATCCACATACACTTGGAATTGAAGCCAACGAAGCTTTCTTTCTTGAAGATAGCATTATTCTTGTTGAAGGGCAAGAAGATGTTGTAATATTTAAAAAAATTGCTGATGATCTTGAAATAAAATTAAAAGGTGATTTTTTTGGCTGGGGAGTTGGCGGAGCTCCTAAGATGAAGGCATTTTTAACTTTATTTAAAGATTTAGGTTATAAACATGTTGTAGCAATTTTAGACGCTGATAAATCCAAAGAAGCAACAAAGTTAAAAGAAGAATTTTCAGAAAATCGTTATACTTTTATTACGTTAAAAACTGACGATATCAGAGATAAGAAAGCACAAAATATTCATCCCAAATCAGGATTAACCTCTGAAAAAGGGGAAATTAAAGAAGAGTATAAAAAGTATATAATTGAATTGTTTAATGCTATAAATAATGCTTTATGATACATACATTCTTTACCGAAAAAGAGCAAGCATGATTATGCATTGGAAGCATGCTTGCTCTTTTTGCAATGCTTGACTTTATTAAAACCATTTAATACTTTTCCGCCACGACCTTAATCTTCCGCATATCGGCCGCTAATTCCTCATACGCCGCTTGGAGCTTCACCAGCTCTGCGCCTTGGGCGGTACGATCGGACTTCAGCTGCTCATGCTCCTTTTCCAGCTTCTCATGCTCTGCCTTCAGCTTTTCATACATCACCTTGTAGTCCGGCTCTGTTGGAAGTTCCTGCTCGGCAGTTCCCCAAACAAGCCCTAAGGCGGTAACGGTGTTCTTGCCAGCTATGCCGTCCGCCTTCAGGCTTGCGGCGGTTTGGAAGGCCTTCACGGCGGCCTCCGTGGCCGCGCCGAAGGAGCCGTCCGCGCCGAACTTGCCCAAGTCGTAGCCCTTGGCGAGCAGCGCCTGCTGCAGCGTTTTGACCTCCTCGCCCTTATCCCCCTTGCGGAGATTTTTGGTGATGTTC
>QWCN01004947.1_pt1 | contig 14297 bp, 9 predicted proteins | sample 1972711 | NCBI WGS metagenome assembly QWCN01 (sample SAMN09866707, study PRJNA288562) | Human gut metagenome isolate term1_stool, whole genome shotgun sequencing... | isolation source: gut | host: Homo sapiens | place: USA: California | reverse complement strand
GAGATTCGCAGATTATCCCATATGGACAAGATGGTGGCAATCGGTGAGATCGGGCTGGACTATTACTGGCATAAGGAAGAAGAGGAACATCAGATCCAGCAGAAGATGTTTCGCGCTCAGCTTGATATTGCGAGAGAAGAGAAGCTTCCGTTTATGATCCACAGCAGAGAAGCTGCCGAGGATACTCTGAATATTGTCAGAGAATATATGCAGGGTGGTATGTATGGCGGTATCATTCATTGTTTTTCATACAGCAGGGAGATTGCAGCAGAATATCTGAAAATGGGACTGTATCTGGGAATCGGCGGAGTTGTCACTTTTAAGAATGCAAAGAAACTGAAAGAGACGGTTCAGTATGCACCCCTGTCTCAGCTTGTCCTGGAAACAGACTGTCCCTATATGTCTCCGGAGCCAAACAGAGGTAAGAGAAATTCGTCATTAAATCTGCCTTATGTAGCACAGGCAATCGCAGAACTGAAGGGAATTACAGCAGAGGAGGTTATTGATGTGACCAGACAGAATGCAGAGAAACTGCTGGGAATTCATCAATAACCACTGTCATATTCGTTTGAAGAATCATCTGAATTTTCATCCGAACTTTCATCTGAACTTTCATCCGAACTTTCATCTGAACTTTCGTCCGAACTTTCATCTGAACTTTCATCTGAACTTTCGTCCGAACTTTCATCTGAACTTTCGTCCGAACTTTCATCCGAACTTTCATCTGAACTATCATGTTGCCCTCCCAGTCAAACTTGACGTTCAGCAGGTTTGTATTTGTGGAAGGCTTCACATTCATGGACATGATTTCCTTAAATTTAGCTTTCAGGTTATCGAGAGTAAACTCATCACCGATCACATTTCTTACACTGTGGGAAGAAGCAAGTTCTTCTGTATAATCATCCAGCATATATGGTCCGTATTCTCCGTTATCGTAATCATAATGCATGACCATAGGTTTCACTTCCGGAGAAAGGATCTGGATGGTTGATTTGCCGTTCAGAGTTGATTTCTGTATGGTAAAACTTGCCATTCCTTCCAGAAGTTCCGGGAGTTCCTGCTGAGTGGAAACAAAGTTTCCGAGGGAGTAGAATATGGTGGTATTGTGTCCCTGGTCATCAGAAAGCTGTCCGTAAGGCTGAAGAACATGCGGATGACCGCCAATGATCACATCAACACCCTGCTGCATCAGAAAAGCGGCCCATTGTTTCTCGTATTCATTTGGCATGGTTTCATCTTCTGTTCCCCAGTGAGCCACAAAGATGATGCAGTCGCTGATTTCTTTGGCTTTCTGGATCATTGTGGTGATCTTATCCTTATCAAAGATATCGATCATGTACTCATATCCTTCGCCTGCACCGGAATTATTGGTGCCGTATGTATAGTCAAGAAAAGCAATCTTAATACCATTCACTTCTTTTACTTTGACAGTGTCTGCATCTTCCTGGGTGGCGTGGATGCCAAGTACAGGAATATCCGGATAATTGGTGCTCCAGAAATCCAGAGTACTTTTCAGATAGTCATATCCATAATCATCGGCGTGATTTGTGGCAGATTCCACTACATCAAACCCTGCTTTGATAATGGCATCTCCCACTTCCTGGGGAGTGGCAAAAGAAGGATAAGTGCTGACAGCATCGTGGCTTGGAGCAAAAACCGTTTCCTGGTCGATCATGGCTACGTCTGCAGCCTGGATCTGGTCCAGAACATGAGTGTAGATATGGTCATAATTCCATATGCCGGAGTCATTTTCGCCGGATTCATACAGCTTGCTGTGATAAAGATTATCTCCAACAGCAATTACACTTGCAGTGGAGATGACAGGTGTTTCAGCTTTGATCTTATCCTGCTGTTCCTTGAGAGCCGCTGCTTCTGCTGCTTCTTTCTGCGGTTTACGGATCAGGGTGTAATCCATCTGATGCATCACCAGAACGAGCAGAACCAGAACAATAACAGAACACAGAAGACTGATCCGGGAGTTGATTCTCTCCCGTAAATTAAGTGGCATATTATTTTTTTTCATAGAAAATTCCCTTTAACTAAAATAGTTCTTAACAGTGAGAATGCTGAACAGTTACAGCAATCTGCAGCCTGTATTGCTGTCCTCAGTACCGTATCTCAAATTCATTGCAGACTGCATACGGAAATGAGACAGGAGCGTGTGAACTGTAATCTATCTGTTCATTATAACAAATTTCATGGTTCAAAGAAAGAATTAAGAGAGAAATTCTTTGAAAACCTGCCAGAAATGCTTTGTGAGACAAAGTATTTTAGTGTATAATAGGTAGCAATATAACCATAATGTACAAACATGCTACAGCAATGCTATATGGAATTGCTTAAGCAAAAAGAGGGAGGTAACCGGATGAACCATTATGAGGCAATTAATGATGTACTGGTCAATTTATTTAATGAGATTCTGGACCTGGAAGAACGGGCATTGATTACGGGAGAATATAAGAATATTTCCGTCAATGATATGCACATTATTAATGCAGTAGGTATCCGGGAACAGAAGAATATGTCAACAGTAGCCAGAGAACTGAATGTGACTGTGGGTACATTGACGATCGCTGTGAATAATCTTGTAAAGAAGGGATATATCCAGCGTATGAGAAGTCAGGAGGACCGAAGGGTTGTGCTGATCTCCCTGACAGAACAGGGGAAGAAAGCTTATTACCATCATAAAGATTTCCATGAGAAGATGGTACTGGCTGTACTTAAAGGCCTAAATGTGGAGGAGACAGAGGCATTGACGAAAGCTCTGACCAAGCTGCAGGCATTTTTCAGATCATATCAGTAGAAGGAGTAAAGATGGAATATACTGAGAAGGATTTAGTAAAGATCGCAAAAAGGGAAAATAATACGAAGAGAAACTATCTGGTAGTGGATCCGCTTCAGGGAAAGCATATTCCGGTAGTGCCATCAAAGGCACTGGATTTATTTGCTGCTCTGGCAGATACTTTCAGGGAGAAATACAAAGATGAAAAACTTTTGCTGGTGGGCTTTGCGGAGACAGCAACTGCCATAGGTGCTCAGGCAGCGATTACTGTGGGGGCAGATTATATTCAGACCACCAGAGAAGTTATTCCCGGCGTGAATTATCTGTTTTTTTCCGAGGAACACAGCCATGCCACAGAGCAGAAGCTGGTAAAAGATGATATTGACAGAGTAGCGGCGGAGACGGATCGGATCATATTTATTGAGGATGAAGTAACTACCGGAAAAACAATTCGGAATATCATCAGTATTCTTGACAGGGAATATGACGGAAAATTTAAATATTCAGTAGCATCTCTGTTAAACGGAATGAGCGAGGAGAATCTGGAACGTTATAAGAGACAGGGGATTTCTCTGTATTATCTGGTAAAAACGGATCACAGTACTTACGGAGACAGAGCAGAAACATTTAAGGGAGACGGATTTTATTATAAATGTCCGGATAAGGCCGCAGAGTATACAACGATTTATGTTAAAGACCGGATGGATGCCCGCAGACTGATTGATTCCGGGAAATATGAAGAAGCATGTGAGAATCTGTGGAGAGAAATCCGGGAGAAAACCGGAAACATGGCTGATAATATATCTGGCAAAAGAATACTGGTGATCGGCACTGAGGAGTTTATGTTCCCTGCACTTTATATCGGAAGAAAGATGGAAAAAGAGGGAGCCGAAGTAAGGTGCCATTCGACTACAAGAAGTCCCATTGCTGTGAGTCTGGAAAAAGAGTATCCCCTTCACAGCAGATATGAACTGAAAAGTTTATATGATCCGGACAGGAGAACGTTTATTTACGATATAGGAAAATATGACAAGGTATTGATTGTCACAGATTCCCCGGAAATAAAGGAGAGTCAGGAAACGCTGATAAATGCTGTCCGGATGCAGAACAAGGATATTACAGTTGTAAGGTGGTGCTGATTTGAGAAGTTCCTATTCAGAAGAAGATGTGATTTTATTATTGAAGGATATTACCGGGCTGGTAGAACCTCAGCCTGCCAAAGTGCGGGAGAAACTGATTCAGTCCGGAAAACATTACAGCGAGATGCTGCCTGTTGAATATGTTCCTACAGATCGGTATATGCAGGTATATCATAATGCGCTGAAACATTATGCGAAGCCGGTTGCCAATGCAGTAGGAATGCTGGCAGATAAGATCATAGAGAATAAGGGAAAGAAAATTGTCCTGGTATCCCTTGCCAGAGCGGGAATCCCAATTGGTATCCTTGTGAAGCGATACATCAAATTCAAATATGGTATAAATGTGCCACATTATTCCATTTCAATTATCAGAGGAAGAGGGATTGACGATAATGCCATGAAGTATCTGCTTGAAAAGTACAGACCGCAGCAGATTTTATTTGTGGACGGATGGATTGGCAAGGGTGCGATCCTGAATGAATTGAAGAAAGATATCTCTGCATATGAAGGGGTTTCTGCTGACATAGCGGTAGTGGCAGATCCGGCAAATGTTACGGAGCTTTGCGGAACACATGAAGATATCCTGATCCCAAGTTCCTGCCTGAACAGTACAGTATCCGGCCTTATCAGCCGTACTTTTCTGAGAGATGACATAATAGGCAGAGATGATTTCCATGGGGCAGTCTATTACGGAGAACTGACAGATTCTGATCTGTCATATGACTTTATTGAAACCATTGAAAAGGAATTTAATATGGAGAATACACCTGATCTGGAAAAAAGAGTGGAAAGTCAGGGTATTGATGAGGTAATAAATATAGGAAAGAATTTCGGTATTGACGATATTAATCTGATCAAACCGGGGATCGGAGAGACAACAAGAGTATTACTGAGGAGAATTCCCTGGAAGGTGCTGATCGATGAGCGATATAAGGGAAATCCTCAGTTGGAGCATATTGTCAGACTTGCCGAAGAGAAACATACACCTGTAGAATACTATCCACTTATACATTATAAATGTTGTGGAATCATTAAGAAGCTTGCGGATGCGTGAGAAGGGTAATACTTATTCTGTTATTCCGAAAACTTCTGAAAGATAAACTGTTTTCTTAGCCCAGTTCAGATGGGTTTTATATTCATTCATTCTTTCTCTGGTTTTGCTTCCTGCAACAAGGGAAGCAGAATCAGCATTCCAGTTTAAAATCGCCCGTGCGTCAAGGTAGTCATTTCGTGCAACCTGATAAGCTCTGTTTACTACAGGGATCTGTGAAGGGTGGATAACGGTTTTTCCGATGAAACCGCAAAGTCTGTCCTCCCGGATTTCCTGAATCATTCCTTCTTTCCAGCTGTCACCGGCATAATATTCCCATACAGGACCGGAAATCACATAATCCATACCATATACAGTGATAATATCTGAGAAAATATCTGAAACAGGTCTGATGCTGTGAATAGATTCATTGGCATGTCTGCGAAACCCAAACATATGGCACAGATCATTTCCGCCAACACGTATATTCAATATAAGATCTTCAATTCTGGCTAAAGAATCCCTTAACAAATAGAGAATATCAATTCTGTTTCGCAAATCTATAATGGAAGGACTTTCGTAAATAGGCATCATGTAAAGCTTTTTTGCGACAAGTTCATTGACGAGGATCATCTGCTCAATATAACTTTGTGCGTTATCCGGGCTGAATTTAGGGACGATGAAACCGGTAACAATCTTAATGGATTGCCCAAGAGCTTTTGTTAATCTCTGAATCTGCTGTGGATTCCGAACCCGGATAAATATTTTGGGCAGATAGAATGGCTTTTGTTCATGCTGTATGAATATCTGGCTGAGAGAAGAAATCAGTATCTGCTCGGCTTTTTCAACATGATCGTCGTTTATGGTATCTTCAAGACAGAGAGCAAGAGAAAATCTGTTCCCGAATCTTTCATTTATCAGAGAATCAGTGATGGATATTCTGTTAGCAGGACAATAGAGTAATGGACCTACACTGTAATATAAAACGTTATTTTTCATAACACTCCTTCTGACATATCTACAAAAATTCCCGTAAATAGGGTACCTTATAGAAATTCAATAAAATACTGCAGGTAATCCGGCCCATCACAGTGTGAAGGACCGAGTCAGCAGCTACATCATAGCACATTTCAGGGGAATAAGCCATAGAAAGAACAGGGGAATTTTCTTGAAATATAAATAGCAATATGATACAATTTTGAGGTAGAATTTATACGAAAATTTGGAGAAAATTATGGTTCCGCATTATTTTATGAAATTACTGTAGAACTTATCATGAACAGAAATAAGATAAGCAGATATTGAAGGTGAGATACTTATATGTTGGAACACAAAAAAATTCAAAACCTCAGTGATTATTTTGTCGAACTGAACAGCAGGCGGGAGAAAGGTGTTTATTTCTACCGTATTAACGGATATTCTGAAGAAGTCGGCGAATTTATAAAGAAATATTATGATACAGCAAGAAGAACCGGAGTGGTTATCGAAGGGAAGATACCTAATCCCGATGAGGGGAATCTTGCATATTATAATGAAATAATGGGAATGGATTTTCAGATGAGTATGGATTTTATCCATGTCAGTCTGAGAAAATGGCTGCCAAGGATGAATGAGTTTCAGAGACAGAATGTGGCAGCCTCCATTTATGACTCTCTGGATTCCCTGCGAAAAGCCGGGAAAACCGAGAATATGCTCAGGAACGCATATATCAAGTTCATGTGCTGGCTGTATTATAAATTTGAACGCATTGTAAATCAGCTTGGAGAGAACCATATCCCTAAAATATTATATGAAGGGCAGATAAGCAATTATGAGTTAATGCTCATATCGATTCTTTCCAATGCAGGCTGTGATGTAGTACTGCTTCAGTATGCAGGGGATCAGGGATATCTGAAAACAGATCCGGGTTCCGTTCTCTCAGACAGTTTGCAGATGGAAGGTTTGCAGCCATTTCCGCAGGGATATTGTGTGAAAAAGGTCAGAGATGAGATTCAGAATGAACTTAACAATGAGAGACTGTATGGAATCAGACCTTCGCTTACAAATTGTACAAATGCATGGATAAAGGGAAACGGCCTGGATGATATCCGCGAGAGCATTCTGTTAAGGGGAAATGACAGCCGTTTTTTTTATAACTGTTTCTGCAGGATAAACGGGGCAGAAGATAAGCTTACTTATGCAAATGAGTTATTCAGATTGCAGCAGGAACTGAGAAATTCAAAGAGAAATACAGTGATCGTAAGTAAAGAGATTCCAAGACCAACGCCGCAGGAAATTTCAGAGATAAAGAGGTCAAACTATACATCCGGAGATCAGATGCTCCTGGGACTTGCGTGTAATATACAGTATGGAGCCAATCCGGAGCTTCAGCGGATCCTGCATAAAACATTTGTGGATGTTATGCTGGCTGAATCTCAGAAGGAAGGGGAAAATCTTAACAGACTGACAAACAGGGCAGTGTATCTGCTGTGCTGGCTGAGAAGATATCTGCCGAAGCTGTTCATAAACTGGAAATCACCGGAGATTGGATGCTTTATTTATCTGGGGGGCTGCCGGAATGAAAACGAAGCTCTGTTTATGAGTTTCCTTGGACGGCTGCCACTGGATGTGCTGATCTTATGTCCTGATCTGAACATTAAGTGCTGTCTGGAAGATAAACTTCTGTATGAGGTCAACTATCCGGAGAGTCTGGCGATCACAGAATATCCGGAAGAGAGTTCTCAGGTAAAGATTGGAACAGCCGCTTATCATGCGGAAAGAGAACTTGATACTCTGATGTATCAGGACAGTGGGATATACAGAAATCAGCAGTATGTGAAGGCGAATGTTATCAATCTGCAGACCATGTATGAAGAGATAAAACTACTGTGGGATCAGGAATTGAAATACAGACCTAATTTCAGCACAGTTAACGGTGTGGTAAATATTCCGGTTATTTTTTCAAAAATCTCAGGAGTGAAGGATGGAAGTGTTTCTCAGTACTGGGAATCCATAGCAGCACTGATCACAGAGGATACCGTTGTTGTGAAAAGTGCTCCGTACATTGAACCAACTGCCTCCGGTCCAATGAAAGCCTTTGCCGTAGAATTTTATAAAAACGGAAAGCTTCTGCGGAATAAAATAAAGAATCATCCCAGATATCCTTATCATCTTCTTCGGGAGGAAATGCAGGAATTTATACTTGACAAGCTGCAGCTTCTGATCGAGCGGAAACTGATAAAGGGTATTGGGGAAAATGGTACAGAATATACAGTGATCGCGCAGATTCTGGATCTGCCGAAGGAGATTCTGCGTCTGATCCAGAAATTTGATTTTACAAAAAAGAATCCGAAACTGATATATATTAATACAGGGGAGACGATGATTTCACTTCAGGATTCGATTCTTGTAACATTCCTGAACCTGGCAGGATTTGACATTCTGTTTTTTGTCCCTACAGGCTATCAGAGTGTGGAGAACTACTTTGCAGAAAAACTGATGGAAGAGCACCAGATCGGGGAATATAAATACGATATGCAGGTTCCGGATCTGAATAACATTTCGACAAACAGTACCCGCCCCTCATGGCGGAGAAAACTTTTCAGGAGAGGTTAGTAGATTATGGGACTTGATTTCGGTAAATCATCTATGGGAAATCCTGCTCAGGCCGGTAATGGTCTTCAGGAGAAAAATGAGATTGAAGTTGTGGAGAAATATGATATTGTCGCTGACAGGCAGCAGATGAATGCTGAGCTGGTCAATTCAAAAGAAGTGGACGATATTGTCAGCACGATCGAAGTTTATAATATGGATACCATTGTATCTTTTGGTGCGAAAGCAGCAGAGGAGATTTCCAAGGCATCTGATGTGGTCCTCAACAGCATGAATATGTCGCAGCTTAATGAGACAAGCGAGATGCTTAAATCGCTGGCAAAGATCATGGATCAGTTTGACATTAATGAAATTAAGGATAATCCGGGACTTTTCGGAAAGCTTTTCGGAAATTTCAGAAAACAGCTGGATAAGATACTGGCCAAGTATCACACAATGGGCGAAGAAGTTGATAAGATTTATGTTCAGCTTAAAGGATATGAGTCTGAAATCAAACAGTCCAACAAAAAGCTGGATACCATGTTTAAGACCAATGTGGATTATTATCATGAACTGGTGAAATATATCCTTGCAGGAGAACAGGCATGTAAAGAGATTGAAGCCTACATTGCCCAGAGACAGCAGGATATGGAGAATACGGGAGATCAGTCTATTCAGTTTGAACTTACCAGTCTGAATCAGGCACTGATGATGCTGGAACAGAGGACACAGGATCTGAGAACAGCAGAGAATGTGGCAATGCAGTCCATTCCCATGATAAAGACTATGGAGTTCAGCAATTACAATCTGGTGAGAAAGATCAATTCTGCGTTTATCGTTACGCTTCCTGTATTTAAGCAGGCACTTGCGCAGGCAATTCTTCTGAAAAGGCAGAAGATACAGGCAGAATCTATTGCAGAACTGGATAAGAAAACAAATGAGATGCTTCTTAAGAATGCCCAGAATACAGTAGATGTATCGAAGATGACAGCTAAAATGGCATCCGGAAGTTCCATTCAGATTGAGACTCTTGAGAAGACATGGGCAACCATTACAAATGGAATCGAAGAGACAAGAAGGATCCAGGAAGATGCCAGAAAGAAACGCCAGGAGGATCAGGTTCGTCTGGAGGCAATCAAACAGGATTTTAACAAACAATACAATGTGCCACCGGTAAGAAAATAAAAACACAGAAAAAAGGGAGGATGAATGATATGCCTATTAATTTATCAAAAGGACAGAAGGTAGATTTAACAAAGAAGAATCCGGGACTTAAGAAGATCATGGCAGGACTTGGATGGGATGTAAACGCTTTTGATTCAGGTTCGGATTTTGACCTGGATGCAGCAGCATTTATGCTTGGTGCCAACGGAAAATGCCCTACAGAGAAAGAATTCATTTTCTATGGCAATCTGAAGCATGCCAGTGAATCAGTCATCCACATGGGAGATAACCTTACCGGTGAGGGTGAAGGTGATGATGAGCAGATCATGATCGATCTGTCAAAGGTTCCGGCGAATATTGAGAGAATTGCGTTTACAGTTACCATTTATGATGCAGAAGCAAGACGTCAGAACTTCGGACAGGTTTCAAACTCTTATATCCGTCTGGTAGATGAATCCAATGAGATGGAACTGATCCATTATGATCTTGGGGAGGACTTCTCCATTGAAACAGCAGTAGTTGTAGGAGAACTTTACAGACATAACGGAGAGTGGAAGTTTAATGCCATCGGAAGCGGATTCCAAGGTGGACTTGCAGCACTCTGCGGTCATTATGGTATTGAAGTAGCGTAATGTAAGAGACAGTCGGCTGTTTGGTAAAAATACTAAACAGTTATCAGGTATGGAGCTGTATAGCGAAGCGGATAAGACAATATGGGAGGAAAAATATATGCCAGTTAGTTTAAAAAAAGGACAGAAGGTCAGTCTTACAAAAGGTAACCCGGGACTTAAGAATGTAGTTGTAGGTATCGGATGGGATATCAATGCTTTTGATACAGGCGGAGATTTCGATCTGGATGCAGCAGCGTTCTGTCTGACAGATTCCGGAAGGGTTTCTGATTCGAACGATTTTGTATTCTATGGAAATCTTGTACATCCGTCCGGAGCAGTCCAGCATATGGGAGACAACCTTACAGGTGCCGGAGACGGAGATGATGAGCAGATTAAGATCGATCTGTCAAAGATTCCTGCCAATATCACAAAGATTGCATTTACAGTTACCATCTATGATGCAGAGGCAAGACGCCAGAATTTCGGACAGGTTTCCAATGCCTTTGTGAGAATCTTCAATGAAGTGACAGGAGAAGAAATCCTCAGATATGATCTTGGAGAAGATTTCTCTATTGAAACAGCAGTTGTATTTGGTGAACTGTACAAGAATGGTGACGAATGGAAATTTAATGCCATTGGAAGCGGTTATCAGGGTGGTCTGGCTGCTTTGTGCAACAGTTATGGTGTAGACGTAGAATAGTGCCGGAGGGCAACAGGAGGGACGAAAATGTCAGTAAGCTTACAGAAAGGACAGAAGGTAAATCTGTCAAAGGAGCATGCAGGATTAGCAAAGGTGATCGTGGGACTTGGCTGGGATGAGGCGAAGCCATCCGGCGGTGGTGGATTGTTTGGTGCATTATTTGGTTCTTCATCACATCAGGCAATCGACTGCGATGCTTCTGCAATCATGTTGAAAAATGGTAAATTTACAGATAAAACAGACCTGGTATATTTCGGCAACCTGAAACATAAATCCGGGACAGTCAATCATATGGGAGACAATCTTACAGGAGCAGGCGAGGGAGATGATGAACAGATCGTTATTGATCTGTCAAGAGTTCCGGCTGAATATGATAAGATTGTCATTGTTGTCAATATCTATCAGGCAGTAAAGAGAAAACAGCATTTTGGAATGATCCAGAATGCATTTATCCGTCTGGTTGATGCCAGAAACAATAAAGAAATGTGCAAATATAATTTAACTGAGAATTATTCAGGTATGACTGCGATGATTTTTGGGGAAATATACAGGTATAACGGTGAATGGAAATTCAACGCCGTAGGAAATGGCACAACAGATCCTGGACTTGGGGAACTCTGCCAGAGATTTGTATGAAAATAAAAAGAGGAGCTGTTATGGTTCCTCTTTTTATATAAAATCCGGTAACTGTCTGTCCATGATTGAACAGTTGCAAAACCCGAAAGAGGAGGTTAATTATTATGAATGAAATAAACAAAGAGGAGCGAATGCAGGGCCTGTCCGGACAGCAGGTCAGCGAGAGCAAGGCGAAGTACGGCACCAATGAGCTGGCGAAGAAAGAGACTGAATCACTCTGGTCCATGTTCATCGGCGCATTTGATGATATCTGGATCAAGGTATTATGTGCGGCTCTGGCTCTTAAAGTTATCCTGGCTGTACTGGGAATCTTTGTCCCTGCATTGTCCGGCGGAAATGATGTTGTGGAGATCATCAGTATTGTGATCGCAATCGCACTTGCTACCGGTTTCAGTACCCTGTCAGAGTACAGAAATACTTCAAGAAGTGAGGCGCTTCAGGAAGAATACAGCAAGACTTATGCCAAAGTTGTAAGAGACGGAAAGCTGGTCAATATTCTTACCAGTGAAATCGTTAAAGGTGATACGATCCTTATCCAGGCAGGAGATAAGGTTCCGGCAGATGGTCTGTTATTTGAAGGTAAGATCAAAGTATCTCAGGCGGCATTAAACGGTGAATCAAGAGATGAGAACAAAGCAGCAGTAACCAATATGGACGAGGCAGAATCTACGGATTACTCCTCACATGGAAAAGTCTTTATGGGTTCTGTTGTGACTTCAGGCGAAGGTTACATGATCGCAACTGTTATCGGAGACAGTTCTGAATTAGGAAAGATAAACAAAGCTCTGACAGATACCTCCGAGGAAGAAGAGCGAAAAGATACTTCCAGCCTGAAGCTGGAGGGTGTGGCAGCAGGTATCGGTAAACTGGGTGTGTCAGCTGCAGCGATCGCAGGTATCCTTCATGTTGTCCTGACTCTGATCAGGGCAGATCAGGCAATCACTGTTGTTTCCGTTCTCCTTGTAATAGCGGAAGCAGTTATGCTTATGGCTTCTATCGTGATCATGGCAGTTCCGGAGGGACTCCCGATGATGAACAGTCTGGTTCAGTCAATGAATACAGAGTCCATGTATAAAAAGAATATCCTTGTCAGCCACAAGGCGGCATTTTCAGATTCTGCTTACATGAACGTGCTGTTCAGTGATAAAACCGGAACGATCACACAGGGTAACCTGTCACTGGTAGAATTTATCACAGGTAACGGTGAGATTGTTGATTCCATCCAGAGCAGGGAGTTTATAGAAGCTATCACTCTGAATAACCTTGCAAAGATTTCCTCAGAAGGAAAGGCAATCGGAAGTAACAACATGGACAGAGCACTGCTCTCTTATGCCATCAATCATGGTTATAATGATTCTGACAATGATCCGGAGAAGGTAGAAGAGATCAGCGGATTTGATTCCGAGAAGAAATGTGCCACTGTAAAACTGAAAAACGGACTTGTTTACTGGAAGGGTGCTACAGAGAATATCATTGATAAAGTAACACATTACATGCTTCCGGACGGGGAAGAAAGAGAGTTTACAAAGGCAGATAAAGATAAAGTAGAAGAACAGATGCATGCACAGGCAAAGAGAACCATGAAGCTTCTCTCCGTAGCAAAAATCAGCGATGGAAAGACTGTTCTTATGGCAGTTCTGTGTCTGCGTGATAATGTCAGAACAGATGCGGTTGAGACTGTTCAGATTCTCAATGATGCAGGAATCCAGGTAGTTATGGTTACTGGTGATGCGGAGGAAACTGCAGTAGCCATTGCAAAAGAAGCAGGTATTCTTGCAGATGAGAAGAAGGATGTGGTTCTTACCCATGAAGAAATGGAGAAATTATCAGATGAAGAGCTGAAGAAAGTTCTCCCGAACCTGAGAGTGGTAAGCCGCGCGAAACCGCTTGATAAGAAAAGACTGGTATCTCTTTCACAGCAGATTGATAATGTCTGTGGTATGACTGGTGACGGTGTGAACGATGCTCCCGCATTAAAACAGGCAGACATTGGTTTCGCAATGGGAGATGGTACAGCAGTTGCACAGGAGGCAGGAGATGTTGTTATCCTTAATAACAGTCTGACTTCCATTAAAGACTGTGTGCTTAACAGCAGGACTATGGCGAAATCTGTTGGAAAATTCCTCATTTTCCAGCTTACTGTAAATATCAGTACTCTGTTAATGAATATCATTGCACCGATCCTGGGATGGACAGAGCCGTTTTCCATTGTCCAGATCCTTTGGATCAACCTGATCATGGATACACTGGCTGCCATGGCGTTTGGTGGAGAACCTATTCTTGACAGATATATGAAAGATCAGCCGGCAAAGAGAACAGATAATATTCTGACTCCGTACATCAAGTCAGCGATCGGAGTAAGTGCAATATTTATTACCCTTGGTTCTATCCTGATACTTGAGAATATCGGCGGCATTACCAGTTGGGTAATCCCTGCGGGCTGTGCAGATCCGGAGCTTTATGAGAAAACATTTATGTTTGCGTTCTTCATTTATGCGATTATCTTTAACAGTCTGAATACCAGATCTGAGAAGTTTAATCTGTTTGAGCATATCGGGGAGAATAAGAACTTCGTACTGGTAATGGGAGCAATCTTTGTTCTTCAGACCATTATCATTGAAATCGGCGGAAAAGTATTTAACACAACTCTGCTTGAGCCAAAGGC
>QWCN01004636.1_pt1 | contig 14306 bp, 18 predicted proteins | sample 1972711 | NCBI WGS metagenome assembly QWCN01 (sample SAMN09866707, study PRJNA288562) | Human gut metagenome isolate term1_stool, whole genome shotgun sequencing... | isolation source: gut | host: Homo sapiens | place: USA: California | reverse complement strand
CGTGCGGAGACTCGTGCGGAGACGCGTTTTGTGGTGGTGAGCGAGAGCGATGGCACGGTTGTGGTATTGCGCGCGTGCGGCACATCCGTCACTGCCGCCGATGCACCTGCCGATGCGGACAGCGAGTGGGTGGAGGAGAAGCAGCTGCGCGCGAGCCGGCTGCCGCTGCAGTGGGTGCGGACGCGGGACCCGGCGCTGGTGGTGGGTGTGGGCGAGAAGAGCTGCATGCTGTACTACAAGAACAAGAACTGGTTGTATGGGGTGTGGGCGGGAAGTGATGCGTAGCATGTCCCATGTGGACATATGCCCCCTATTGCTGGGGACAACCTTGCCGATCGGGTCCTCGCACTCGTTCATCACGCTGTCGAAGGAGAATACACTGGCGCTGGTGCAGATCGACGAGTCGAACACGATGCACGTGCGCTGCACGCCGCTGCACGGCAACTGTATCGCTGTTGGAACGCACACACCCTCTCACACACTCCTCTATCTCACCATTCCGCCCTACACCAACACCAACGACCTGGGCACACTCCAACTCACCGACCCCGATACCTTTGCCACGCTCGCCACACTCCCACTCAAACTCACCGAGTACCCCACCGCCGTCACCGCCGGGCCCCTGTACCAGCTGCCCGAGCCGGCCGGCGTGGAGGCGTTCTACGTGGTCGGCACGTCCTTCATCCTCCCCACCGAGAACGAGCCCTCCAGCGGCCGTCTGCTGGTCGTCCGCGTGGTGGGTCGCGGCGCCGAGCGTCGCCTGCAGGTCGTCACGGAGCAGATGCTGGCTGGCGGCTGCCTGGCGGTGGCGATTTCCCGCGGCAAGATCGTGGCGGGCGTGGGCAGCGAGCTGCAGGTGTACGACTTCGACCCGTCGTCGCTGAGTCTCACGCAGCTGTGCAGCGAGGTGGGCAGCATCCTCATCACCCACCTGAGCGTGGACGACGCGCGCGGCACCGTGGCCGTGGGCGACATTCACCACTCCGTCTCCATCTTCGCGCTGTCGCTGGAGGCGCTCTGCGGGCGCCAGCTGGCCAAGCTGGAGTTCTCCAGTTGCGAGAGCGTGCGGCGCCACGTGACGGCGCTGACGCGTGTGGGCGCGGCGCGGGAGGAGGTGCTGGTGGGCGACGTGAACGGGAACCTGGCGGTGATGCGCGAGGTGAAGGAGGACGAGTTCGACAAGAGCAACCCGCAGAAGCGTCTGGAGGTGTGTGAGTGGTTCCACCTGGACGACCAGGTGAACCAGTTCGTGTGCGTGCCGGCGGAGGCCAGCAACGCCAGCACGGCCAGCGCAACCAGCATGGCAAGTGAGGTGAACACGGCGCAGGAAGCGGCGAGCGGGGTGACGTTCGACGTGATGTTCTGCACGGTGAGCGGGCGCATCGGGCTGGTGGGAGCGATGAGCGACGCGGAGTACGCGCTGCTGCGGAGCGTAGAGGAGGCGATCGAGAAGGTGGGGAAGAAGATGGGAGGTGAGGCGTAGACGGTAGTGCCGGTGGGCGGTCTGAACCACGCGGAGTGGAGGCATGAGGGCATTCCTTTCTGCTCGAGAGAGGTGGAGTACTGCGTGGACGGCGACTTGGTGGAGATGTTCCTGGAGGTGAACGAGGAGGGCAAGCAGATGATTGTGGACGAGGTGAACAAGGCGCTGAAGCGGCACGACACGGTGAAGTGGATGACGGACTACATCCAGAGTATCAAGTCCAAGTACTGAACTGTTTGTCAACAAACACACCACGCCGTCCACTCGAAGAAGCCGATCTTGGTCAGATCCTCCTTCAGCAGCGCCTTCTTGTCCTCGTCCATGCGACGACTACGCCTCACGCCCCATCCCCATCCTCACCCCAGCAGTCTGCACGGACCGTTGTCGATGCCAATGAACTCCCACACCGTCTTGATCAGCGTGATGCTGTCCACGCCCTCGCCGTAGCGATTGCCGCACTGATACACCACTCTCGCGAACTCGCGGGCGTGGTGCATCTCCTCGCGCGCCTTCTTCATGTCTCCGGCGGCGTACGCGTTCATCAGTCTGTCGTACACACGACCCATGATGCTGAACGTCGCACCCACAAAGCCGCAGCAGCCCGTCGCCAGCGATGCCAGCATCGCCTACTCGTCAAGACAACGCAGCTACTTCACGTCCTCACGGCCCATCAGCACCGTGTACTTGCCGTCGCAGGCATCCAGGCACAGACCCATGACAAGGCTATTGTAGTCCGTAAACTTCATTCCGCAGAGGTTGGGAATGCGCGTCGAGGCCAATTCGAGGAAACGGTTAATGGGGTAGGGAGTATAGTTAATCACATCCAGGTGATAGTAGAAGACGGGGAGCGTCGGCACCGCGGAGGCCACGTCCTGCACCCACTGGACCAGGAGATCGAGCGAGCGAGGAGGGAAGAAGCGGGGAGGAACGAGCGCGACAGCGTCCGCTCCAGCAGCCTACGGATGATTACGGCCAGAAACTGCAACGGCGCAGTGCTTGGCCAAATCCTGAGCGACGGAGAGCACCTCGTGGCCCACATGAATGATCACACAAAGGCCGTGCTTGTGGCCCACATCGATCCACTTATCGGCAAGCTACGCATCAGCACCCTCACAGAAGAGTTCACGATCTTTCTCTCCTCCACGGAGAGGAGCATGGACTCTCCAGTCGTTCCGCACACGAACACACCGTTGATGTGGTTCTTCACCAGCAGCTGCGCCACAGGTTCCACCATATCCAGATTGAGTGACAGATCGTCGTGCATCGGCGTGTGGACAGCGCAGCAGAGGCCCTCGAATACGAAGGAGCTGGGATCATTGGCATTTTTGAAGTAGTGCTACAAATCACTTCGAAAGAGTCTCTTGCACCCTTCTAGCGTTGGTAAATTCGGTCTTCATTCTATAATACAGGAAAATAGTGGTGCTAACTGCAATTGCGTGAGGAGGGGGTGAAGGAATGAAACTGTCGGCAATTGTGTTTCCAAACAAAGCGAGCCATGCTATGTACAGAAGGAAAACACTACAAGAAAACGAAGCTATTCTACAGAATGGAAAAGGGGCGCATTAGTCATCACTAAAGCTCAGCCGGCGATGGCTCTTTAGCATCTACCGCTCACTCAGAACAAGAGAAACCACCTGAATATCCGCATAGAGCGACTCTTCAGGCTTGGAAAGAATGGGAGTCCGACAATGATCCGGGGATAGGAAGCCCGTGCCACGGTTGTTTCTAGCCGTAAGAGATACAACAATCCGGGGTCTACGAGTATTGGGTGTGAATTGCATCAAAGTACTCCGTCAACACTTCGGAGCGATAACACGCCAGCGCAGGGAACACAGCACACACATTCGTACTATCCAGGGATCTATGCGTCACCCCTTCTAAGCACAATTACGACACACCAAGAAACGAAATCACTCGCTTCGCCGCCTTTTCAGGCATCTCGTTCAAGTCCACCTTCTAGACATTACGTCCACACGACACGCCTGTTACGCATTTCCCTTTCTTGGACGGAGGCGATTCTTCTGAGGACGGGTTGGAGACCAACCCAATCGTACGCTCGTCCACGGAACGCTGCCGGTTGTCCTCCCAACTGGGTGTTCTCGGACTTGGAGCTCTTGCCTTCTTGGAGTGCTTCCTCAGGCTGTTACACTCCTGATTCTTGGACATTGTGTGCAATCTCTTCTTCAATTGAATAGCGGCGAAGAAAGGACAATGATCAAGGGAGCGTTATCTACGCAGATGACCGCACTCGGGGAACCGATACACAACAAGGAATGCCAGTATGAAAAACAATCACTGATGAAAGTCGAAGGTTCCTTCCTAGCGATGAGTTCACCAGAGAGCAGCACCCACGCACACTCCCCCAACCACTTGAGACGAGAATGGGAAATCTTCCCTTTTTCATAAGAGGGCAATTCACATTAGGGCCCGTTTTATACAGGGGTTCGCAAGTGTTTGTCATCCGTTTTGGGGTTCATCGTCCCGATCGATTTGGTTTCAAATTCAAACCATCTCTTCCACGACTGCTTTAACGGCTCCGTTATGCATGCGAATTCAACAACGAGACGTGAAAAAAAGCAACGAGGATAATGAAAAACCGAAAGTGAAACAAACAAGCAAGAAGGACACAGCTAAAGTAAAACGTATTCCTTGGCAGTATGGCAGTATGCGGTAGGGTCCAGCTCGTACACGGTGTGCATCTTCACTTCCAAGTCCGGAATGGATGCAATGGGCCGGTCCTCAAAGTACGCCATAATGATGCGGATCACCGCCTACAGTTCACTCTCGCCACGCGCCCCGACCACATGACCAACAATCAACACATTATCACGGCACCCCACGATCTTTATCAGGATCTGGCTCAGCCGCTCTTTCACGTCAATGTACGACTCTCCATCGGGGTAACGGTACTCCAACTTGTTCCTCTCTCTCTTCTCATACTCCTTCGGGTACCGCGTCTTGATTTCCTCATAGCTACCATTCAAACGGACAATAACGCAAACGTCATTCTCGCATAGTCGCCGCCATTCAATTCGCGAAGCAGAGTGCTGTACTGCACGTTGTACTCATCGAGAAGAGGCTTCACCGTCTGCGCCACTCGCAGCGAGCGGTCGCACATGATGGTCACATTGCCATTCTCCGCACTACTCCGCTCGTGGATGAACTCGTAGAGCTTCTTGCTAAAGAGCACGCCGTTCTCATTTAACGGAGGATCACCGCCCAAAATGCCCTTCAGCGTGAAGTCGGTTTCGCCGTGCACACACAGCCAGATCTTGCGGGGAATGAGATGCGTGTTGAGTAAGTAGGACACGACGTCGCTCTCCAGCACGCCGTTGCAGCGATTCGCGATGACATACTCACCGACGTTAAAGAGACGAATGTAGGACTGGTCCTTGTCCCGCTTCTTGTCCAGCGGCTGGTAGTTCTTCTTGTAGTTCTCCAAGCGCATGTGGAAGTCCGCCAGCGCCTCATCTCGTGACTTGTTCTTGTAGTCTATTCGTAACCAGCCACACAATAAACTACCAGGAGAGTTCAGCTTCATTTCACAGTTCTTTTGGATCAATTCCTCGTCGTCGCAAATGCTCTCCAGAAAGAGGACTCGGAAACCGGCATAGGCACAGCGCCGCGTGATGTAGCTTCTGCGTTCAACATTAGAATTCGTGGCGTCGAATAGCCCCACATCACCGCCTTGCAGCAAAAAGGCCATCAGCGCTACCTGTTATTTCCCTCTTTCATTCTTGCCATCCAACGCCAACATCGCAAACTTGGTCCGCAATTCCATCGCCTCCTTGTTCTTTGGATCGAAGAAGGACGACTTTTCGCCCGTGTAACCACTCTAGCCTTGAGAGAGGGGAAGGAAACCCTACGGTTCTGCGATAGTCCCCCGCATTAAACACTTCGGTCTTGAAGCCCTTCCAGTTCAAGTAGCGATGCAGCATCTTGGAGATGTAACTCTTTCCGGTTGCCTATTCCGTCATGACGAAGAACGGAGCAGATACCGGCAGTCCGATCATCACAATCACCGTTTTCTTTTCTACCAGGTCGGACCGTGTGTAATCCTCCAACATTTCTACCCGTCACGAAGGGACTCTTCACCCACCCGCTTCAGAGGGAGACCGCGTGTGCTTTCTCCTCTCCTCCTCCTCATTCCATTCAGGGAGTTGCATCCAATTCCAATGGTGAGGGGCAGGGATTTGTTTGACTGGTTTTCTTTCCACTCTCTGTTGTTTCTGTGATTGCATGGTGAATGGGAACTGAGAAACAGAACCCCTTTCCTCTCTAGCCAAGAGCAGGAAGATAGGGCAGAGGATGTTCAAACAAACAGCTCCAGTTAAACCAGCGTCTCCGTCTCAGGCTGCTTTCCCTTTCGGCAGCAGCAGACGATGAAAGAAACGATGGCCGCCGCAGCAGCCAATCCCGTCACAATCCACAGGGGAATCATGCTATGAGGAGCCTTGGTGGGAGAGGGAGTGGGAGCAGAAGCGCAACCCTCTTCGGAAATGCGGTCCAGCACAGAAGAAACCTTCGTTGTGGTGAGAGTCATGTTCGAGGCGGTGAATGCGGCCGTCACATTGGTGGCGCTGCCGATATCCTTAATGTAGTGCTCGAAGGGATTCCTTCCTTTCGCATCGGTGCAGTTCAGATTCTTCACAGAGTACTCCACCATCGGCTTCACGGGCTCAGAACAGTTGAAGCGGGATAGGAAGGCTTCGGAGCACATCACAGACACGTCCTTGATGATCATCTCGTACTTCTTTCCTTCAGCGTTCGAGTTCGCGGCTTCGTAACTGTGGCTAATAGCCAGAGTGAAATCCTCCTCCTTGCAATCCTGCTTCTGATAGTAGGAATCCTTCAGAATGAACATAGCGAGGTCCGCCTTCTTCTCGCCAATAATCTCCACAGAATGTGTGTTCGCTATCCATAAAGAGGCAGGGAGATTCCTACATCTTCCGTGGACCGCAGTGCAAGAAGCCTTGTACGTACCGCAGACTACGATGAATCGCTTTACAATACCCCATACTATTCACATCTTCCTCCACAGCGCTGAATCCATCGGCAATCGCGTTAAACTACCCGTTAGCAGTAGAAAGACCAGGCCTTACAGAATACACATTCCTCGAAAGGGCCAACACGAGGATGAAGCAAAGAGTCACAAATGCCTTCATGATAATCGAATTGTGTTCTTCCGGAAACCACTCTTTTCATCTCGACTGAAACAAACAGCATGAAAGGAGTGAAACAACAAACAGCATGAAAGGAGTGAAACAACAAACAACGCTAAAGGAACCACTTACGTCTTCCCGTCTCAATCTGCTTGTGGTTGAACTTCCACTCGTACTCCGCATTTATCGTATTGAACGTTCCCACCTGCAGCCAGCGCGGCTTCAGCGTGAACCGCGGCCCCAGCTCCTGCAGTCTCGCCTTCTTCTGGTTCTCAAACACGTAGCGATGCTGTCTCACCTAATCGTCACTTCTCCCCACCGCTTCCCACAAAGATGTAATCTCGCTGGTTGTGGAAGGTCACCACGCGGCGGCCCTCGAACTCCGGCGCCGCTATTCATGACGGTTTCTGGTAAAACCCACCGGGATACATGGAGCCCAGAAAGCGGCCAAAACGACGGCCCAGACGCGTGGTGAAGTTGTTGAGAATGATCTCCGGGTTGTGCTGCGTCACGTCGCCGACGTCCGCAATGTCTTCGTGAGGAATGAACGACATCACCTTGAACATGGCCGTGGGGCCGTTGGGCAGATGGGAAATAATGAGACTACGCATGACGCCACATCAGAAATCAAACGAATTCACCTTCTTGTCGTGCTCGCCGACGACGATGAGGTGCGTGAAGCCCTTCTCTCCAGCCTCCTTGCACATTTTCACGAGATTGTGAGTGTCTATAGCGTGAATAACCATTTGCGCAGGTACCTCGCTTATACAGATAGGAGTTTGGCAACATACCCATCAGCTCGCTGATAAAGAAATAGGCATTCTTCGAGGGACGTGGGCGAGTCGTAATCATGATTTTGGGCGTAATCTTGTGTGAGAAATATGGCTCAAACTCGTCATCCTTTTCATCGGCATACACTTCATCGTCATTCTGCGTAACGAGCGTATCATCGTACTCTCGATGATCTTCCTGCGTGGTGGGCTTCTACAAGCGTCATTTGGCAAAACACCGAATCTTACCTCAATCGGCACCGCTTCCTCTCCGTACTCCTTTCTCTGCTCCTGCTTTTTCGTTCGGCGCTCCTTCTTTTCAAGCTTCTTCTTGTGCTTGATTTGCTGCCAAAGACGCTCTCTCGTTAACTTGTTCTTGATCGTATTCAGCGTAACCACCTTCTTGTCCTTCTTATCCATCCCCAGCAACACAGAGAGTAATCTTCTGAGTGGTTCTGCTCCTTCAACCCTTACTGCAACAAACAGAGCGTGCTAAAGAAATACAAGTCACAGTCTCACTTCTTCGATGCTTTCTTCTTCTTTCCCTTTTCCTTCTTCTCCTTCACTTCCTTCGTCTCCTTCTTCTCCTCCTTCTTGCACACGATTCCAGCACCGGGAGGCAAGTAGCGGAGTTTCAAACCGGTAAGCTGCTTCACCGGGGGCAGGTCATGACCAACACCATCAAAATCAGCGTACGCCGATTCAGTGGGGACGGCTTCCGAGATGACAATCGAATGAGCAAACGGCCTTCCTAACCTATCAGAATCGTACTGCCAATTCCCACCAGGAATCACTCCCTTCTTTTCGTCTTTATAGCAGTAGAAGAGCTGAGACACCGCCTCCTTATCGCCAACACTGACCGTATACTGTCTATCGCCGATAGAGAGCTTTGTCACATCTAGGAGTGAAAACGACTCTTCCATAGCAAACTCGCTCCATGCTTCAGGTCCACTTGCAGTTTTTCCAGTTCAGCTTCGGGAAACTAGGGTAAACTTATCACAGCAACTATACGTCCTTAGGAGCGCGAATCAACCAAATCTCGTTGTCCTTCTTATTCACGATCTTTTCGGGAAGAGAACAGTTCCCTGTAACTGCCTTGTAGCCCACAGGAGGAGTTATCGTCTTGGACATGGCTTTTCTGGTTTGGACAAAAGAGCTCCTATTTTTGGAGGCGACTTGGTTGACCCAACAAACACGGATATGATTGATAGGAGTGCACAAAATCATCAATACTCACTTCTTTCTGTTCTCTCGAACTCATATCCTTCACCAGAATCCTTGACTGCTTCAAGAGGGGCAATTCGTTCGTTCCCATCATTACCGCATATCGAAGGTTCTGACTCACCACCTCCTTCATTGCTCGCTTTACGCTCCCCAACCCCCTACACAAAACTGCCTTTTGATCCTTCTCGCGTAGCATCTATGCATCAACCCACCTCTTCTTTTCCACGTTCGCCACTTGCAGCGCCGCTTTGATCACTTCTCCATTATTCTCGTCTCCTAGCACCACAACCTAGTTTGAATGCCTCCATTCACATCCACCCCAACTCCCTTAAACTCCGAGGGAACCGGAAGGCTACACAACTCCAAACACCTTTCGATTCCTGCAGCAAACCCAATACAAGGAATCGATCGATTGACTCCAATACTCTTCGCCAGCGAGCTGTAGCACCCGCCGCCCTACTTCTGACCCACCTTCTCCACAAGAACAATCACGGCGCCCAATTCACTCGTGAACTCAAACACGACATTGTCGTAGTAATCCAAACCCCGTACGAGGAAGGGGTCCACTACAAAGGGGATAGCCATGGACTGAAGAGCCTCCTTCACTCGCTCAAGCCGCTACCCATAAGGGAAGAAAGGGAGGAACACATCGCGTGATTCACTGGAAAGCGAGTTGATGATGGAAGGAGCATTCTGAATGATGGCCCAATCACAATCCTCCTTGCTGTCCAGAATGCGGAGGATACTTCCCCGTTGAAAGCGATTCTGGCTTTCCTTTGATAAGGAAGACAAATGTTTCTCCAAATACTCCTACACCTCAAGAAGAAACAAGGCGCAGACGCTTAGCACCTTCCGATACTCCACCATGGATTCTGCCGAACCCAATGAATTGAGATGGAGGGTTGTCGCATTGCTCAAACCCAGTTCTTTTAGAATGGAGCAGCACAACAGGATTACATCCACATCATGAATCACAGGATCAGCGTGAATGATTTCACCTCCAAATTGATGGAATTCGCGATATCGTCCATGCTGAGGTCTTTCGTAACGATATGCGCTTCCATACTACAATTGACACTGAAAGGCCGGAAGGAACATAGTACACGGATGATGTGCGTGCTGCCATCTTCTTGTCATTCAATACAGCGCGTAAAACGCTGGATGTGAACTCGGGCCTCAGACATAGGCGTCTGTCCGATTTGTCAAGGAATGTGTACATTTCCTACTCATGAAATTGCCCGTGAAACCATTCTTTACTCACAATATCGGAGTCCGCTCCCACTCCACGCGAAAACAGGTCCTCACGCTCTACAACAGGCGTTCAACATGAAGGACAGCACATAGGACGATAGGAGTGGTTTCCTCAGGATATGTTTCAATTCGCTCGAAGCCGTGGAGTTCGCACTGATGACTCATAATGGATATCACCTACATGATGATAAGGGGAAAAGGAAGCCGAACTAGGGAATAGCGCCATGCATCCGTTCCGACCATGTCCTTCATTCCCTTTACAGGCGCTAATGAAGAAAAGCACCTTCGGATGAATGGGAGCATGTCAACAAAAGGGAAGTTGAACTATGGATTCATTCAAAACAGCACTCACTCTCGTTTCTAACTCTCTATTCACTTTCAAATGACGCTCAAAAGCGCCTCCTAGCCCCATTCCATAGTGCTCCTCTTTTCACCCAAACACACTTGTGGTTATTCACTACTGAATTTGAAATGTGCATACAACAATCCGACAGGGGAAACGACATGGTAGAAACAGAATTCACTTCGGACTGTATGTTGGGCACTAGGGAAGGGACGACATACTGGTTTAACAAGGACTGCGAGGGCATAGGCACCTCTCTGTTCGCGCAGTTTGCATTGTTGGCATCCTTCTTAACACTGGAGGTAATGCGTGACTTCATTCAATGATTCGATAGCTAGTGGTGATTCCGCTGTCATTCGCTTCTTCGGGGAAAGCAGTCGTTTTGAGGGTTTTGGTCGGCTGCTTCTATCTCATATGCGTTATTTGCCATCTGCGATGTAGTGTTGCTGTCTGTATTTCAGAAGTAGGTGTCTTCACTAATCCCGGTGCAGTCCCTCACAACGCGATTCCATTGATGGATATGGTAGAGGAGCATAGCGAACTACTGAACCGATGTGGTATTTGTGACGCGTTTAAGCCACCTAAGTCGCATCACTGCAGGTATTCTCTCTCTCATGGTGCGATTCGTAGCACATGCAACCGCTGCATTTTGTTGATGGACCACCATTGTCCTTGGATCAACAACTGTGTGGGAATGGGCAACATGAAGTTCTTCATCCAATTCTTGGTGTACACGCTTCTGTATTGTATGCTTACCATTTACTGCTTACTCTTCTTTTCATTTGATAAGCTTCCCGTCTCAGATGGAATGATCCGTACTGCTTGGCTGCTCTGTTGACTTGTAGTCGTTGTCTGTATCCTATCTATCGGTGCCACTCTCTTCTTCGCTATCATTTTCGGGGTGTTTTCCGGCATCATTCTAGCCGACATTCTTCAGACTGCCTTTACAGGAAACAGCCGTATTCCATGCATAGCTCCTTGATGGGTAGAAATCGATCGTATGAAAAGCTACCATCGAAATACAACAGTCGCCCAAAATCTGAGGTATTTTCGGCATGAACGGTTTTACGCGTAGTGACGTTTTTGGAGGAGACGGCCATTTTCATCTCAACTGGCTTGTGCCAACGTCTCCCGTGTACAAGGATTTTACGCGGAATGCTCAATTTGCTCTCGATCCAGAGGGAAAACGCTGGAATGGCTACAAATCTTAATGCTTGGTGTACCCTACATCGATTTGTTCAACAAACAGGAGGAAACGATTATTGATTACCCTTGTTCTCTTCAGGAATAAAACCACCATTCGGGGCAGTGTACACGAAAAAAGGGTTCTGTGGATAGGGCGAAACCATCATAGGTTGGCCTGTCGGCCCCACAACCATCATCATCGGTGGCTGATAGAATGGAGGGCACATCACTGGAGGATACGTCATCGGAGGAATAGGTGCAGGCGGCTGGACAGTCGCCGGGGGTTGCGGATGCGGCAGCGCCTTAGGCGGCTTCTCATCCATAGTCGTTCCGAATGCGATCTCCTTCTTATCCCACTCCGCTTCTCCCGGCAGCGTCAGGATGCGAAGTGTCTTGCTCTTCTTGCTCTTCTTCTTCGGCGTCAGCTTCACCTCTCCCTCGCCGAAGTCCGAGTCCACCGACGCCGCCGACAGGTCCAGGCCCTCCTCTCTCGTGCTTTCTCGCTCGTAGCAGCTCCCAGGCGACGACAGCGTGCCGCTCTTCGGCGACGACAGTGTAACGCTCTTCGGCGAGGCCAGCGCCATCTCCGGCAGCGTCTTCTCGCTGTACGCGTCGGTCGGCGCCAGCTTCTCGTAAGACTTGAACACGGCGTGGTCGAGGTCCAGCACGACGGTCCGCTCCAGCGAGGCCTTCGCCGTCAGACTGACGTACTGCGAGTGCCACTCGGAGAAGAACCACTTGACGGAGTACTTGCGCGTGAGGCGGATGGCGTACCGGTAGGTCAGCAGCACCTCCTTGCACACGCCCTCCGTCGCACGCTCGCTCACGCACACCTTGGTGGTGAACTCGCCATTCACGCGGTGCAGGCGCCAGCAGCGGCTCAGTCCGTTGTCGATGGTCATGCGCTCGCCGCCCTCCAGCACCTCCGTGTTGCTGGTCACGAGGTGGAACTCCACGCCCTGCAGCTCGCTCACCATGCGGAACACGAGGAAGCGCACCGTAGCCGCGGGTTCCACCAGCGCGTAGGAAGGCGGGGACGAGGCGCTCGAGATGGTGGTGAGGGACACAGAGGAGTCCCCACGGCCGCAAGAGCCCTCGCTGGCATTCGACATGGATATGGACGTCTCTTCCTTCTTCTCTTCCACGTCCTTCTTCTCTTCCTTCGTTTCCTTCTCTTCCTTCACACCCTTCTCTTCCTTCTTCACAGGCTTCACATCCTTCGTCTCCTCCATAACAGCCATCACATTCGCCTCCTTCCTCTCTTCCTTCACACCCACACGCTGCATCAACGGCTTCTCCTTCCCGGACGGACTCGACACCTCCGCCTTCGCCTTGCCTCCCTTCCCAGGCTTCGCCGCCTTGCCACGCTTTCCCAGCTTGACCGGCTTGGCGTTGGCATGCTGCTGCGGCGAGGCAATGGCGCGCACCGCCTCCACCGACTGCTGGCTGCGCAGAATCTGGAGCAGCTGGAGATCCTTCTCTCGCGAGATGACGAAGAGGATGAAGAGAACGCCCAGCGCACTATACGTGAAAAGAAACGGCGACGAGTACATGATCTGCACGACGAGGAAGAGAACTTCGTCGCTGTTGAACACGCGGACGAAGTACATGAAGAGAACATCCATGGAGAAGGAGTAGGAGTAGGAGGCGGGGTGGCAGAACACCGCCGTGGAGTTGACCGCCAGTGAGAGGCTTGTGTAGACGAAGCGGGAGAACTGGAGCTGGTCGAAGGACTGGGGAGGAATGGAGGCAAACAGAGAGGTGACGGAGCTGCGAAGACAGTCCGCGTCGCTAGGGGTGAGGAAGGGAGCGAAGGAGGACTGCTCGCACTGGGTGAGGGTTGCGATGGCGGTGGACAGCACTTCGCAGAGGGGAGGGTGAGATTGACAGGAATGCTGCATCTGCGTGAGTTGCTGCAGAACGAAGGAGGAATAAGGGTATGAGATGTATGATAGTAGAGCAACACGGTCAAACTCCATGTTCACGAAACACAGAACAGAAGAATCAACAGAATCACTAATGATGAAAGAACCACCATAGGGCTCACTAAACACGACTCAGGTTGTACCACACATCACTATCAAATGATGGTGAAAGAGATATGGCATCCTGCAACTCCTCCGTACGGTTTGTATCGCCCAAATCACCCAAGAGCCGTAACTCTTCATACGAGCATGAAAGAAAACTATTCAACTACCAATGACGAAAAGAAAACAAAACAACATAAAAAGCACCGGCTTTCTCCAGTAGAAGGCAAGCGTCGTGAATAGCAGACAGAGCACTCACCGTATCGTTATCAGAACGATAGATAGCAGATTGAATTCGCAAAAGACTGGCATCTCTGAAGAAAAAGAACGGATCCTAGAATCAACACAAAGAACCACAGAATACGGAACGATTATTAACCGATTGACATTTCTCCTCATACTCAATCCAATGCATCAAACGACGAAGGGCAACATACTCTCCATTGTGCAGAAGAGTAAGCGCGTGAACAACATCCTAAAACATGAGTAATGAATATCACCACAACTGCTGTAACGGAAGAACTATCGACAAGAGATGGAGTATCGATTGGAATCGAAAAGAGAATACTATGATGAAAACAACGACAGAACACTACATGAACAAAAAACAACAGATTAGTAGCATTACGGTCAATGAACAACCAGATCACCAAACAAGCACAACAGTACAGTGTAGAACAAAAGACACTACTATTCTAATTCAAAAGGAATAAATGCCTCTTTCCCACACCACAAACTGCGAATCGAATGCGAATGACCAAAATAGTGACCTTTTTGAAGAGAAGGCGTGTTTGATGAAGGATCAACACCAATCAATGCAATGAATCATTCTAAACACATGGTGAAAGTAGAAACGATAGA
>QWCN01004633.1_pt1 | contig 14308 bp, 13 predicted proteins | sample 1972711 | NCBI WGS metagenome assembly QWCN01 (sample SAMN09866707, study PRJNA288562) | Human gut metagenome isolate term1_stool, whole genome shotgun sequencing... | isolation source: gut | host: Homo sapiens | place: USA: California | reverse complement strand
CGAAGCCGTTCGGTGAGGGCGTCCAAAAATTCCGCCGAGCTGTCTGTGATCAAAATCTGTAAATTTTCCATGGTTTCCTGTCCTTTCTACCGTTGATGGAAATAGAGTAGCACATCACCGGAGAAATTTCAATATTTTGGCCTTCGGAAAATTTCGACGTTTTTCGACCATTTTACCAAAAAGTGAACTGCAAAATCCGGAAATTCTCAGATTCAGCGTCGGATTTCAAATTTCGGTGCAGAATTCGCTGAACGTCCTGCTTTGCCCCGCCCCTTGACGGGCACGCTCCAGCAGGAGGGACTGGCCCGGTGCTTCTGAGAAAAGGCTTCCCCTGGAGGGGAAGCTGGCAGCCCGCAAGGGCTGACTGATGAGGTCGAAGCTGACGATTATCACCATAGGTTGGTACGACACTGTTCCCTTCGACCTCATCCGTCACGGGCTGTGGCCCATGCCACCTTCTCCCGGAGGGAAGGCATTCCTCAGAAGGGTCGGCAGCCTTCTACTACGTCCGACCGTACACCCCCTCAGTCAGTCCTGCGGACTGACAGCTCCCCCTACACAGGGGAGCCATTGGTCGGTGCTTCGTCGTAGGCCCCTGCCGCCGCACATCCGGCCCTTCGGGCCACCTTCTCCCCAGGGAGAAGGCTTTTTCGCCCCGGCGGGGAGAAAAATCTCCTGCCGGGGCGGTGGGTATTTTGCGTATGCGTTTTGCGGATTTTATGCCTTTATTTCATGTATTTATCAATGGCCTCGCAGAGGTTGTCGATGGATTTCTGATCCCCGGCGGCCACGGCGTCCACCACGCAGTGGCGCATGTGGTCCTTCAGAATGACCTTGGCGGTATTGTCCAGAGCCGACCGGACTGCCGCCAGCTGGATGAGCACCTCAGAGCAGTCATAGCCCTCCTCCACCATCCGCTTGACCTTTTCCAGGTGGCCGACGGCACGGGCCAGCCGGTTCACAACGGCCTTCTGATTCTCGTGGACGTGGCCGTGGGAATGGGGCAGGCCGTGGGCGTGCAGGTAGGCGTGCTCCTCCTCGGACAGGGCTTCGTGAACGTGATCTTCCATGGGTCTGCCTCCTTCTTCAAAACTTTTCCTATTATAACCGATTTTTCGCTCTATCACAAGCCCACCGGGGGGATTTTTTCAGATTTCCTTTGACGGATGGGCCTGCTTCTGATATAATGCTATGTTGATAAGAAATCCCCCGAATTTTTCGGGTTTTGGAGGAATACCCCATGAGAATGCGGAAAAAAGCAAATTTGGAGCCCCGGATGGAGGCCTGCGCCGCCTGGCAGGTGAAGGACCCGGTGGCCATGAAGGGTTCCTGGCGGAGCCTGTACCCACAGGCCAGAGAGCTGTGGGTGGAAATTGGCTGCGGCAAGGGCAAATTCACCGTGGAGACCGCCCAGGCCAACCCGGACATCCTGCTCATCGCCATCGAGCGCTGCCGGGAAGCCATGGTCATGGCCATGGAGAAAGCACGGGATATGGGCCTTAAAAACGTCTTTTTCGTGGACCTGGACGTGGCGCTGATGGAGGGCTGCTTCGCCTTCGGTGAAATTGACCGGATGTTCATTAACTTCCCGGACCCCTGGCCCCGGAGCAAGAACGCCAAGCGGCGGCTGACCTACCACACCTTCCTGAAAATGTACACCCGTGTCATCCGGGACGGGGGCGAAATCCATTTCAAGACCGACAACGCCAAGCTGTTTGAGTTCACGCTGGAGGAACTGGAGGCCGTGGGCCTGTCCACCAAGAATCTTACCCGGAACCTCCACGAAAACGGCATCGTGGGCATTATGACCGGCTATGAGGAGAAATTCCACGCCCTGGGGACCCCCATCAACCGCTGCGAGATCATCTGCCATCCCATCCCGGCCGAGGCGGAAGCATGAGCGAATATCTGGCGGAAGCCTTTGACGTGGCGGTGATCGGCGCCGGTCACGCTGGCATCGAAGCGGGCCTGGCCAGCGCACGTTTGGGCTGCAAAACGGCGGTATTTACCATCAATCTGGACGCTGTGGGCAATATGCCCTGCAATCCCGCCATCGGCGGCACCGGCAAGGGCCACCTGGTCCGGGAACTGGACGCCTTGGGGGGCGAAATGGGCTACGCCGCCGACCATGCCTGCATCCAGTACCGGATGCTCAACCGGGGCAAGGGCCCGGCGGTCCATTCCCTGCGGGCGCAAGCAGACCGGCGGCGGTATCAGGAATATATGAAGCACACCCTGGAATTGCAGGAAAATCTCTCCCTGAAGCAGGCGCAAATTGTCGAGATCCGCACCGAAAACGGGGCGGTTTCCGCCGTGGTCACGCAATTGGGGGCCGTCCATCCGGTGAAGGCCGTGGTGGTGGCCACCGGCACCTATCTGGACAGCACCGTCATTACCGGTTCCTGTGTGTACCCCTCCGGCCCTGACGGGATGCACCCCTCTCAGGGACTGGCGGACAGCCTGCGCTCCCTTGGCCTGGAGCTGCGGCGATTCAAGACCGGCACGCCCCCACGGGTGAACCGGCGGAGCGTGGATTTTTCCAAAATGGAGGTCCAGCCGGGGGATGAAGCCCCCGAACCCTTCTCCTACCGGACCACGGGGTGCGTGAACAACAGCGCCGTGTGCTACCTGACCTACACCAACGAGGCCACCCATGAGATCATCCGGGCCAATCTGGACCGGAGTCCCATGTATGACGGGACCATTTCCGGGGTGGGCCCCCGGTACTGCCCCAGCATCGAGACGAAGATCGTCCGGTTCCCGGACAAGACCCGTCACCAGCTTTTTGTGGAGCCTTGCGGGGAAAATACAGAAGAACTGTATATCCAGGGCTTTTCTTCCAGTATGCCGGAGGAGGTGCAGCTTGAAATGCTGCACACCGTGCCGGGACTGGAGCGGGCGGAAGTCATGCGGCCTGCCTATGCCATCGAGTATGAGTGCATCGACCCCATCCAGCTGTATCCCACCTTGGAGACGAAAAAAGTCCCCGGCCTCTACGGGGCGGGGCAGTTCAACGGCACCTCCGGCTATGAAGAAGCGGCGGTCCAGGGCTTCGTGGCGGGGGTCAATGCGGCGCTGAAAATTCTGGGCCGGGAGCCGATGATCTTGACCCGGGAGACCAGCTATATCGGGACCCTCATTGACGATTTGGTGACGAAAGGCACGGAGGAGCCGTACCGCATTATGACCAGCCGGTCCGAGTATCGCCTGCTCCACCGGCAGGACAACGCCGACGCCCGGCTCACCGCCATCGGGGCGAAGATCGGCCTGGTAAGTGAGGCTCGGCTCCGGGCGGTGGAGGAAAAATATGCCGCCGTGAAGCGGGAAGCCAAGCGGCTGGAAAGCGCCGGCGTGGCGGAAAGCGAGGCTCTGAACGCCCTGTTGACCAGTCGGGATTCTGCCCCGGTGAAGGGTTCTGCCCGGCTGGCAGACCTGCTCCGGCGGCCCCAGATCGGCTATGGGGACCTGACGGCATTTGACCCGGAGCGGCCGGAATTGCCCAAGACCGTCACGGATGAGGTGGAGATTCAGGTGAAATACGCCGGGTATCTGGCCCGGCAGGAGAAGCAGGTGGAGCAATTCCGGCAGGAGGAGTCCCGCTTGCTGCCCGACGATCTGGATTATGCCGCCATTCCCGGCCTTCGGCTGGAAGCCCGGGAGAAATTGCAGCAGGTCCGGCCGGTGTCCATCGGCCAGGCGGGGCGCATCTCCGGCGTCAGCCCGGCAGACGTGGCCGTGCTGCTGATCTATCTCTCGGGGAGAGAGTAAGAAAAATCCCCCGGCGGGGTTTTGTAGGGGCGGCGGCATGCCGCCCCTACATTCGTGAACGATACTGCCTACCGCCCCTCATCCGTCTGCCCTGACGGGCAGCCACCTTCCCCCAGGGGAAGGCATTTTTTCGCCACGCCGGGGGCTTGCGTACATATCCAACAAAAAAACCATCGGTATGCCGGATTCCCGGCGCACCGATGGCTTTTTTATACTTTTAACTTACAGCCGCTCGAAGTCCTCGGCGCCGTGCTTGCATAGGGGGCAGATGAAATCCGGGGGCAGCTCCTCGCCTTCGTACACATAGCCGCAGATTTTGCAGACCCAGCCGGTCTTTTTCTCGCCGGTGGGGGCGGGCTTGGGCTTGATGTGGTCGAAGTAATCCTGATAGGTGACGCTGGGCACATCGGAGAGGATTTTTGCTTCCGTGACCTCGGCCACGAACAGGGTGTGGGTGCCGTAGTCGTGGGTGGCGATGACCTTGCCGGAAATCACGGCGTTGGTGTTCTCCCAGACGTAGCGCAGGCCGTTCTCGCTGCGGACCTCAGCCCCGCCGGCGGCGAACTTATCCGTATCCCGGCCGGAGCAGAAGCCGAATTGCTGGAACACGCTGAAGGGGACCTCCTGCGTCAGCACGGACACGTTGAACACGCCGGTGCGGAGGATCATGTCGTGGGTGTAGTTCTGCTTGTTCACGGCGATCTGGATGCGCTTGGGGTTGTCGGTGAGCAGGGCGGCGGTGTTGATGATGCAGCCGTTGTCCTTTTCCCCCTCCCGGGCGGTCAGCACGTACAGACCGTAGCTGAGCTTAAAGAGGGCGTTGGCGTCCACGCTGCCGGGCAGGGCCGGGGCGGCTTCGGGCTTGCGGAGGGTGGCGGCGATGGTGTCCGCCAGGGCGCACAGAGCCTCCCGCTGGGCTTCCTTCACGCTGGAACGGATGGTGACTTTCTCCCCCAGGAAGGTGATATTTTTGCACTTTTCCAGCATTTTCCGCATGAGACCGCCGGAAGTAGGCGCCCAGGAGCCGTTTTCAATCAGGGCTACCTGCCGGTTCTGGATGTTGTGGGCCACCAGGTCGGAGAGGAAGGCTTCCATTTTCACGAAAATGCCCGCATTATAGGTGGTGGAGGCGAACACCAGGTGGGAATACCGGAAGCACTGGGCCAGAATTTCGTCGGCGGGGGTCACGGACACGTCGTAGAGGGCGGTTTTGACCCCGGCTTCCCGGAGATGCATGGCCAGCAGCTCGGCGGCGTTCTCGGTGTTGCCGTACACGCTGGCGTAGGCAATGAGGACCCCGTTCTCCTCCGGGGCGTAGGTGGCCCAGTGGAGATACTTGTCAATGAAATAGCCGATGTTTTTCCGCCAGACGAAGCCGTGGAGGGGGCAGACCGTCTTGATGGGCAGAGCGGCGGCCTTGCCCAGAAGGGTGGTGACCTGGGTGCCGTACTTGCCCACGATGTTGCAGTAGTAGCGCCGGGCCTCGTCCAGATAATCCCGGTCGAAGTCCACTTCATCGGCAAAGAGAGCGCCGTTCATGTTGCCGAAGGTGCCGAAGGCGTCGGCGGAGAAGAGAATGCCGTCGGTGGTGTCAAAGGACACCATGACCTCCGGCCAGTGGACCATGGGGGCCTTCACGAAGGCAAAATTGTGCCGTCCGGTGGAGAACACCTCGCCCTCCTTGGCCTCTACCCAGCGGCCGGTCGCGTCGAAGGGGAAGAACTGCTCCATCATGGCCTTGGTGGCGGCGTTGCAGACGATCTTCACGTCCGGGTACTTCTCGACCACCTCGGCCAGGGTGGCGGAGTGGTCCGGCTCCATGTGGTGGACGATCACGTAGTCCAGATGCCGTCCGTCCAGCACGGCGGCGAGATTTTCAAAGAACCGGCCGCTGACGGCCTTGTCCACGGTGTCGAACAGGACGTTTTTCTCGTCCAGCAGCACATAGGAATTGTAGCTGACGCCCCGGGGCACGTCGTAAACGCCCTCGAACAGGGCCAGCCGCCGGTCATTGGCGCCGATCCAGTACAGATCGTCCTGAACTTTGCGGTAACAATACATATTGAGATTCCTCCTGCGAATAAAATAGGTGGGGATAAGAAACGCACCTCCGGCGGGGTGTTGTAGGGGCGGCGGCATGCCCCGCCCGCTTGGTAACGGTATTTGAGTAGTGAAAATCGACGCACAGACTGACGGGACCGAGGAAAGCCTTCCCCTGGGGGTCGTGCCCCGCGCAGCGAACAGAAATATTCATGACTGCCGGTGGCAGTCATACCACTACTACGGTGGTCCGGCTCAAGCCGGACCGGATGAGGTCGAAGGTAACAGTGTAGCACCAACCTATGGTGATAATCGCCAGCTTCGACCTCATCAGTCAGCCCTTGCGCTCTGCCAGCTTCTCCTCCAGGAGATATGCCTCGCCGGTTCGGCGTATGAAATTCGGGCGGGCGGGGCATGCCGCCGCCCCTACAGTGCTTCGCCGGGAGGTATTACTTTCCGAACTCGTCCAGCATCATTTTGAAAGCGCCGTAGACGCCTGCGTCATTGCCCAGGGTGGCCAGGGTAAAGACCGTGCCGGAATTGGCGTGGAAGCAATACTTGGCGAAGGACTTCCGGACCCCCTCCAGCAGCGGCTCTCCGGCCTTGCTGACACCGCCGCCCAGCACCAATGCCTCCGGGTCCACGGTGGCGCAGACGTTGGCCAGGGCCTCGCCCAGCAGGTCGAAGAACTGGTCCAGGACCTTCTTCGCCAGCACATCGCCCTTGGCGGCGGCATCGAAAATGGACTTGCTGCTCAGGTCCTCCGGGTCCAGGATGGTCTCCCCGTTGAAGCTGGCCATGGCCCGCCGGGCCAGCCGGACCACGCCGGTGGCGGAGCAATACTGCTCCACGCAGCCGTATTTTCCGCAGGTACACTGCTCGGTTTCCAGCTTGTTCAGCGTCATGTGGCCGATCTCGCCGCCGGCCCCGTGGACTCCGTGGAGGATATGCCCGTCCACGATGAGGCCGCCGCCGACACCCGTACCCAGCGTCACCATGACCATGTTCTCAAAGCCTTTGCCGCCGCCCTTCCAGGCCTCGCCCAGAGCGGCCACGTTGGCATCGTTGCCGGCCTTCACCGGCAGACCCGTGAGTTTACCCAGTTCTTCATGGATATTGAACCGGCCCCAGCCCAGATTCACGCAGCGGTTGACCACGCCCTTGGCGGTGACGGGGCCGGGAACGCCGATGCCGATGCCCAGCACGTCTTGCTTGTCGATGCCGTAGGTGTCCAGCCACTTGAGACAGGATTCGGCAATGTCATTTAAGATGCGGCTGCCGCCGTCCCGGGTGTCCGTGGGAATTTCCCACTTGTAGCGGGGTTCGCCCTCCCAGTCGAAGAGCGCCATTTTGACGGTGGTGCCGCCTAAGTCGATTCCAAAGCCATATTGCATGGAAAGTCCTCCTTATATCTTCTTGCGCTCCATTATACAGGAAAGCGCACCAAAATACCAGAGGGGCAGCAGGCGAAATTTTGAAATATTTTGAAACTTTGCTTCTTCCTCTTGCGTTTGCGGCGATTTTGCGGTAACATATAGCCGTAAGCATTTAAGGAAACTCTGAATAGATCGTCTGCGGCCCAGCGGCGAATCTTTTGCCCCCAGCCTGCAGTTCGGAGCCAAAATCTTGTGCCGTCGGCTCTTTTTAATCAGAGCTTCCTTCAATACAAGCAGAAAGGATGAACCACTGCAATGATCAAAGTTGATATTTCCAATGTCTGGGGTCAGCTGTCCCTGCCGGACCTGCTGGCCACCGAGAAAGAGGTCGCCGCTGCCCACGCAGCCCTGACCGAACACACCGGCGCTGGCAGCGATTTCCATGGCTGGCTGGACCTGCCCACTACCCAGGAGACCCCGGAGATGCACCGCATCCAGGAGGCCGCCGACCGTATCCGTGCCAACAGCGACGTGTTCATCGTCATCGGCATCGGCGGCAGCTACCTGGGACCCCGTGCCGCCATTGAGCTGCTCCAGGGCTGCAACCACAACCTGGGCAAGGGCAAGGGCAACCCCCAGGTGTTCTTCGCCGGAAACGGCCTGTCCACCCGGTACTGGAACGAGCTGTGCCGCCTGCTGGAGGGCAAGGACTTCTCCATCGCCATCATCTCCAAGTCCGGCACCACCACCGAGCCTGCCATCGCCACCCGTGCCCTGCGCTGGATGCTGGAGCGGAAGTACGGCACCGACGGCGCCAAGAAGCGCATCTACGCCATTACCGACCCCTGCAAGGGCGCTCTGCGGCAGATGGCCGAGGAGGAGGGCTGGGAGACCTTCGTGATTCCTCCCGATGTGGGCGGCCGGTTCAGCGTGCTGTCTCCCGTGGGCCTGCTGCCCATGGCCGTGGCCGGAATCGACATCCGTCAGGTGATGGCCGGTGCGGCCGAGGCCAAGGAGACCTATAACCTGCGGTCCTTCGAGAACCCCGTGTGGCTCTACGCCGCTACCCGGAACCTGCTGTACCGCAACGGCAAGGTCATGGAGATCTTCGAGTCCTATGAGCCCAGCTTCAAGATGTTCGGCGGCTGGTGGCAGCAGCTCTTCGGCGAGTCCGAGGGCAAGGACGGCAAGGGCATCTTCCCGGTTTCCGCCGAGTTCACTGCTGATCTGCACTCCCTGGGCCAGATGATCCAGCAGGGCGAGCGGAATATGTTCGAGACCATGGTCCGCTTTGCGCCCCCCGAGCATCTCTACACCATCGGCGGCGATTACAAGAACCTGGACGGCCTGAACTATCTGGAGGGCAAGACCCTGGACTTCGTGGACGAGCAGGCCTTCCGTGGCACCGTGGCGGCCCATGTGGACGGCGGCGTGCCCGTGATGGTCATGGACTGCGGCGAACTGAACGACGCCAAGGTGGGCGAGATGTTCTACTTCCTGGAGCTGTGCTGCGGCGTCAGCGCCTATATGCTGGGCGTGAACCCCTTCAACCAGCCCGGTGTGGAGTTCTATAAGCGCAACATGTTCCACCTGCTGGGCAAGCCCGGATATGAAAATTGAAATTTTTGGAAAATTCCCAAAAACCTATTGCAAAATCCGACAGGAACTGGTAAAATGTAGTTAACCATTCCCCCACAATGGTAGAGCAAAGGAGGATAATTCCCATGATTCATGTTATTATGGGCCTGAAAGGCTCCGGTAAGACCAAGAAGCTCATCGATTCCATCCACGAGGCTGTGGAACACGCCAGCGGCGATGTGGTCTGCATCGAGTACGGCAAGAAGCTGACCTACGACGTGAACTACCGGGTCCGCCTGGTGGACTCCGAGGAGTACGGCATCCGCAACCTGGATATGCTCAAGGGCTTCCTGAGCGGCCTGCACGCCGGTAACTTTGATATTACCCAGGTCTACATTGACAATCTCTATAAGACCATCGGCAACGACCGGGCAGCCGGTGAGGCGTTCATTCTCTGGGCGGCCGACTTCGCTGCTGCGAACAACATGGAGATCACCATGACGGTTTCCGACGATCCCACGCTGGCATCCGAGGCCGTTAAGAAGTATCTGTAATTCCGCACTGCAAGATCGCCGCTGATTTTTCAGCGGCGATTTTCCTTGGCTTTATATCCATAGAAAGGATGCAATCCACAATGATCCAATTCCGGCCGTTGGCAATTTCCAAAAAGGCTGTATATGACAAGATATTGGCTTCGGCGGTCCACCGGGGCTGCGAATATAACTTTACGAACCTGTACCTCTGGGGCCAGCAGCGCTATGCCATGGTGAACGGCTTCATGGTCCTTTTCTCCCAGTTCAGCGAAAAGAGCGTGTACCCCTATCCGGTGGGTGAGGGAGACCCGAAGGCCGCCCTGGACGCCATCCGGCAGGACGCCGCCGACCGGGGCATCGTCTGCACCCTGACCTGCATGAGCGCCGAGGACTGTGAGACGCTGGAGCGGCTCTATCCCGGAGAATTTGACATCCGTGCAGACCGGGATTCCTATGACTATGTTTATAACATCGGTGACCTGGCGGAGCTGCGGGGCAAGCGGCTGCAAAAAAAGCGCAACCACCTGAATAATTTTATGCGGATCCATCCCCGCTGCCGGATCTATCCCCTCAATGACGGCAGCACCCAGAGCATCCGGGAAATGCTGGACCGGTGGTACGCACGGAAGTTCCGGGAGGGAGAAGCAGACCGGGACCTGCATCTGGAGCAGGCGGCCGTGAGCCGGGCTTTGCAGCACCGGAAGACCCTGGACATGGAGGGCATTTTCCTGGAGGACAACGGCGAAATTCTGGCGATGACCCTGGGCAGCTTCCTGAGCAAGGATACCTTTGACGTGCAGTTTGAAAAGGCCCTGCCGGACGTGGAGGGGGCCTATACCGCCGTGAACCAGATGTTTGCCAAGACCCTGCGGGAGAAATACCCGGACCTTCGTTACCTGAACCGGGAGGACGATCTGGGCGCCCCGGGACTGCGGCAGGCCAAGCTGTCCTATTACCCGGCTTTCTTCAATGAGAAATACTGTGCCGTTCCCAGGGACAGGGAATGAGGCCCAGCTGCGCCAGCTGTGGCGGCAGGTTTTTGAGGACCCGGAGGACTTCCTGGACCTGTTTTTCGGTCTGCCGGGGTGCCTGGACCGGTGCTGTTCGGCTGGCCGGGACGGAAAAGTTGTCTCAGCCCTTTACTGGTTCGACTGCGATTTTCGGGGCCGGAAGCTGGCCTATTTATACGGTGCGGCCACGGACCCGGCTTACCGGGGCCAGGGGATTTTCCGGGAACTGATGGAAGATTACCACGCCGTCCTGACGGAACGGGGGTATGCGGGCAGCCTGCTGGTCCCGGCGGAGGGACTGGCTGGAATGTACGAAAAAATGGGCTACCGGTACGTCTGCTACCGGAAGGTCTGGACGGCGCAGGCCGGGGAAAGCCCTGCGGCGCTGACGGAGGTTTCGGCGGAGGAATTTGGCCGTTTGCGGGCGGAATATCTGCCGGAAAATGCCGTGTCCCAGACGGGAGCGAATCTGACGTTTCTGGCGGGACAGGCAAAATTATTCCGGGGAGCAGATTTTCTTCTGGCGGCGGAGACGAAGCCCTTCCGGGGCATTGAGCTGCTGGGAAATATCGATGCCGCCCCCGGGATTTTGCGGGCATTGGACGAAAAAGAGGGAGTTTTCAGTACGATTGGGAGCGAAACGCCCTTTGCCATGTACCACGCCCTCCAGTCCAGCCCGGAACCGACCTATTTCGGCTTGGCGTTTGATTGAGAAGCAATTTTTTGCCAGTGTGCCCGGCGCTGCAGGGGCCATATATCGATTCCCGCCATCGGCGGGAATTTTTTGCGTTTGTAGGAAACCTCTCGGCGTGGCGTTGTAGGGGCGGCGGCATGCCCCGCCCGCACGAATTTCATACGCAGAAACCGGCGGGGCGAAAAAAGCCTTCCCCTGGGGGAAGGTGGCCGCAAAGCGGCCGGATGAGGGGCGGTAGGAGCTATCGATGAAGCACCATCTCTTGGCCCCCTCCCAGAGGGGGCTGTCTGCCCGCAAGGGCAGGCTGGGGGAGTGTCCTATCGTCAGATGTAGAGGCCAAAGGTTTCAGAGAAAAGCCTCCTCCCTGGGGAGAAGGTGTCACGCCTTTTGGCGTGACGGATGAGGTCGAAGGTAACAGTTTTGTACCAACCTATGGTGATGATTGGTAGCTTCGACCTCATCAGTCGCAACTGACGTTGCGCCAGCTTCCCCTCCAGGGGAAGCCTTACGCCACGCCATTTCTGCGTATGAAATTCGGCGCATCGAGGCACGCCTCGCCCGCCCCTACAAGGCTCCGCCGGGGGATTGTGCGGGGACACCGCCTTCTCCATTGACTTTTCCCCCGGGAAATGCTATCATAACCCCAGAAGTATCGTTCCGGAGGGACATTTTTATGATTTATGGCTTTATGGCCCTGTTTGCGGCGCTGATCGTGGCGGCGGATCAGGTGACAAAATATCTGGTGGTGGCGAACATCCCACTTTACACCCGAGTCCCCGCCATTCCCGGCCTCATCCACTGGACCTACGTCCAGAACACCGGTGCCGCCTTTTCCTCTTTTGAGGGGATGCGCTGGCTGTTCGTGGTGATTTTTGCCGTTTTTACGGGCCTTATCATCTGGGAATTCTCCAAAAAACGCTGGCCTCTGACCATGTTCGAGCGCTGGTGCATCACCGCCATCTACGCCGGGGGCCTGGGCAACATCATCGACCGGGTGCGGCTGGGCTATGTGGTGGATATGATCGAGACGGAGTTTATTTCCTTCCCGGTGTTCAATGTGGCGGACTGCTTCATCACCTGCGGCTGCGCCGCCCTGCTCATCCACCTGATCTTCTTCAACAAGAACTTTTGGAAGGACGCCAAAGCATGATTTTATACGCCGACACCCCCGGCGAGCGGCTGGACGCTTTTCTGAGCCGGTCCGTGGAGGACCTGAGCCGCAGCGCCGCCCAGAAATTGCTGGAGGAGGGCTGCGTGAAGCGCAACGGCAAGCCGGGGAAGAAAAATGACCGCTTGGAACCGGGGGACACCATCGATGTGACCATCCCGGAGCCGAAGCCCCTGGAAGCGGTGCCCACGAAAATGGACCTGGAAATTGCCTACGAGGACGAGGACGTGCTGGTCATCAACAAGCCCAAGGGGCTGGTGGTCCACCCCGCCGCCGGGCATGAGGACGACACCCTGGTCAACGGCCTTTTGTATGCCCGTGGGGACAGCCTGTCCGGCATCAACGGGGTCCTGCGGCCGGGCATCGTCCACCGCATTGACAAGGACACCTCCGGCCTGCTGGCCATTGCCAAAAACGACCTGGCCCACAGCGTTCTGGCTTCCCAGCTGAAGGACCATACCATGTGCCGGACCTACGATGCCATCGTCTGCGGGAATCTGAAGGACGACACCGGCACGGTGGATGCGCCCATCGGCCGAAGCCCCTCGGACCGGAAGAAAATGTGCGTCATCACCCGGAATTCCAAGCCCGCCGTGACCCACTATGAAGTGGTGAAGCGCTACAAGGGCTATACCCACATCCGCTGTCGGTTGGAGACGGGCCGGACCCATCAGATCCGGGTCCACATGGCCTACATCGGCCACCCGCTGCTTGGAGATGAGGTCTACGGCCACAAAAAGCCGGAGCTGGGGCAATCCAGCCAATGCCTCCACGCTTCGCTTCTGCAATTTACCCACCCCAGGACCGGCCGGCCTGTACTGGTCTATGCGCCGCTGCCGGCGTATTTTCAGCAGGTCCTGGAGAAACTAGAAAGGATGCAATGAGATGCTATTTTCCGATGTGCTGCTGACTGTGGATTTTGACCGGACCCTCACCGCCCAGAATTCCACCATTCCGGAGCGGAATCTGGAGGCCATCGCCTATTTTATGGAAAACGGCGGGGCCTTCACGGTGAATACCGGCCGGAGCATCCCCACATTCCGGCAGTATCTCTATACTTTGCCCCACAGCGCCCCGTTCCTCCTCTATAACGGCGGGGCCACCTGGCAGGACGGGAAGCTGGACAACATCCGGGAAATTCCCGTGCCCTTAGAGCAGGTGGTCTCGGAGGTGTCCGGAAAATATCCGGACCTGAATCTGGAGGTCCAGGGGGTGGCGGCCCACTTCTGCAACCGCATCACCCCGGGGGTCAAGGCTTTTTATGACTTTATGAAATGCGACTATGCGCCCCTGTCCCAGCGGGACCCGGCGGAGCCGTTCCTGAAATTCTCCCTGTTCGGCTATCTGGACGAGCACGCCAGCGTGGATTCTTTGTTCCATGCCACGGCGGAGGAAGTGGCGAAAATGGATGCCGTGGAGCAGTGGCTGAAGGATACTTACGCCGGAAGGGTGGCGGTATTCCGGGCAGCGCCCCGGATCGTGGACGTGCAGGCCAATGGGGTGTCGAAAATACGCTCCGCACGGAATTTACAGGCCCAAATGGGCCGGAAGATCCTGGTCTGTGTGGGGGATGCGGAGAACGACCGGCCCATGCTGGAAGGGGCAGACTTTGCCTATGTTCCGGCGGACGGGGTCATTGCCGGGGCCTTCGACCGGGTCTGCGGCTGCGACGACGGGGCCGTGGCGGACGTGATCTACAAAAAAATCCCGGAAATTTTGAAAAACAGTTGACAAACTGGCGTTTCTATGCTAGAATCTAAAAGCTGATACAGCCAGTCCGCGGGTGTAGTTCAATGGTAGAACACCAGCCTTCCAAGCTGGATACGCGGGTCCGATTCCCGTCACCCGCTCCATTGATATGCGCCAGTAGCTCATCTGGATAGAGCAACTGCCTTCTAAGCAGTAGGTAGGGGGTTCGAGTCCCTTCTGGCGTACCAGTTAAAAGAATATGGTGGATATGGCCTAGTTGGCTAAGGCGTCAGATTGTGGCTCTGAAGATCGTGGGTTCGAGTCCCATTATCCACCCCAGAAAAGCACCTGCAATTAAGAGCGTTGACATAGGAAAACAAGAAAAAACTATGTAAAATCAACGCTTTTAGGGCGGCGGGCAAACAGGTTAGCTCAACAGAATTGAATAACCA
>QWCN01004630.1_pt1 | contig 14315 bp, 30 predicted proteins | sample 1972711 | NCBI WGS metagenome assembly QWCN01 (sample SAMN09866707, study PRJNA288562) | Human gut metagenome isolate term1_stool, whole genome shotgun sequencing... | isolation source: gut | host: Homo sapiens | place: USA: California | reverse complement strand
GACCGTTCGCTCTTCTGCCCCGCGCTGGACGCGCCGCTCACCGCCTCGCTTGCACACCTGCAGCTCCTGCAGTGCCTAGACCGCTTCCAGTGCCGCTTCTTCCTCGCCTGCTCCTTCCTGCTCTGTCGCGTCGCCGAGGCCGCGCCCGACCTCTTCGCCGCCCTCCATGCCCTCGGCGATGACCTGACTTGTCATGGTCAACCAGCATTGTCAGCGGCAGCGTCAGCGGCAGCGTCAGAGCAGTCACCCTCTCAACAGTCACAGTCACCCTCTCAATTGTCTCAGTCACAGCAGTCACAGCAGTCACAGCAGTCACAGCAGTCACAGTCACAACAGTCACAACAATCACAGCAGTCACAACTGTCACCCTCTCAACAGTCAGAGGAGGAGGCGCGGCGCGTGCGGCTGGTGCGGGGCTTCCTGGAGATGCTGGCCTACGCCGTGAGCGCCGAAAGCAGGAATGACCCATAGCGCCTGATCCACACGCTGGAGCCCGCGCTGCCGGCGCTGCAGGCCCGCGTGGACGCCATGCTGCAGGCCTCGCTGCAAGCCACGTTGCGCGAGAAGAAGATCACAATGGCCGACGCCTTCGCCGTGACGGACGCCACGCCCGTGCACGCGCTGACGCCGCTGCACGCGCTGCTGGCGGACCTGATCGCGCAGGAGGCGACGCTGCAAACGCACCTGCCTCGACACTTCGCCGTAACGGCTCCCATCTCGCTTCACGCTAGTTCTCGCTTCTCCACTGGACCGCTCTCGCACCCACGCAAGCGTTCTTCGCCTCGCTCCTCGCCTACTGCGGCCGCCTACAGGCCGTGTCTACGCAACGCGCCGCGCCACTCCAGCCGCTCCTCCGCGACACCATCACGCTCTTCACCTCCCTCCACTTGCCACGCCTCGCCCTCCTGGACGACGCCTACGCCCTCCTCTACCGCCAGAACGCTGCACTCTCCCTGCAGCTCGCCACTGCCAATCACTACCACGCTTTCTTGTTCTCGCGCCCTCTCGCCGTGCTTCTCGTGGGTTCGCCTCCACCGCCTCACACACAGCCACTCACTCAGAAGGACGCCGCGCTCGCCGAGGCCGCGCTCCTGCACTTCGCCCAGCACCACCAGGCGCAGCTGGTGCCCGTGGCGGAGCAGTGGCCACTGCTCGCCCAGCGTGTGCTGAAGCCGTTCCCTGAGGAGTGGTGGCGGATTCTCATGCGTGGGGGATCCCCCAGTTTCGATGACATCGTGGTCACCATCCAGGCGATGACGCACCGCCATGTGAAGCAGGAGGCTCTGGCAGCGCTGTGGCTGCTGGGCGTGGCGCAGGAGCAGCCCGATGATGTGATGACCGCGATTAGCAGTGTTCGAGAGGAGATCGATGCGGCGCTGGAGCTGGTGGAGTTCGCGGGGCTGAACGACGATGTGGACATGAAGGAGCTGGGAACGAAGGTGCTGGAGAAGATGGAAGAGAATGGAGAACGCGAGAGAGAAGTGGCTCTGCGGATGGTGGACTGCGCGAAGCAGGATGGGAACGTCATGCTCGCGCTGCTGCACCGCGCTCTGTGCATCGACGAGCCACTGATGAAGGAGGAGGCGATGGACAACGAGAAATCGTTCCTGTGAGTGTTGTGAGTGCGTATGAAGGATAGCTTCCTTGTCCTGAGTCATCTTCACGAAGACAGGGAGAAAGCGAAGGCGGAGCTCATCAGCAAGTACGATATAAATGAGGTGTATCAGAGGTACTGGGATCGAGTTGTGTCTTTGTTGCCATGATGATCTGTTTGTTTTCAATGGTTGTTGGACAGGGTGGTCGTCACAACATCCCTAGTTGGGTGGTGTGGGAAAGGAGAAGAGAAGCACAGCGGTGATGGAAAACGATAAATGACCCTAATTCAGAAGGCAGAGCAGAGAGAAAAAGGGGAGGGAGTCACAATCGGGACAGTCCCGCGGATGACCCGATTCTCTCCATTGACGGTTACCATTCATCAAGAAGCAACAGATAGTTTGTTTATTGTAATACGGAAGTGAGTATTTGTGAGGGTTGATTTGTGCGGACACGATGGACAGGGAGTCGGACGGCTCTCTCGTTTCCTAGCGCATTGGCTCACCCCGCCGTAGATGTCCTCTGAACTCGTGTGGAACATTGTCAAGAACAACTCCTCTTTCCTGAGAAAGCAGAAGCAGGGCTGCAAGATCACCACCTTCTCCACGGACAAGATGAACGTCACCAACGAGTACTCGTAGGCGGATTTCTCTCCCCTCTCATGGGCAGTCCTAAGTGCATGGGCATCTGCCAGAAGCGCGCTGTGGGTGTGGATTGCGAGGGCAAGCACATCATGCTGTCCATCAAGTCCACCAAGAACGACAACAAGCCTTGCAAGATGGCTGCTAAGGCTCACGTGAAGTGCGCCAAGTCTGTGAGCAAGGAGGTCGTCAAGGGCTGCTACCGCCCCTGCTTCGAGGCTGCTGCTGTGGCTCGCTACAACGCTCTCGATCTCGTACTGCCTTTGAGGAGTGGATGATGGATAGGCTCTCCGCCGTGCCAAGAAGGGTTACGTGAACAAGAAGAGAGCCATGGGTCGTCGCAGCAACTAAATTCTGAGGCCTTATCATTACAATAACAGCTGCGTTGTTTGTTCAACAAAGAGGAGAATGGGAACGCCGCCTATGATGGGATGTGTGCTTGTGTTTATGCCTCCGTCGCGGCTCGCCTCTACGCGTCAGGGAGAAGAGGGACGCCCACTCCTGTTCCTGCAGCTTCTGCAGCAGCAGTGTCCGCTCCTTCTCCGAGAGCTCGTTTAGATAAGAAATCACCTCCTTGTCCGAATCATCCTCGCTGCTCGTCTCCACGAACGTGTTGAGCGCGGGGTCGATGTTCCCTCCGACGGGCGTATCCGTCTACGATCACAATCCCCAGCGAAATCCACCTTCAGGTACATGCCCTTGCTGATCTGTATCGCTCTGCTGGTGAACTGGCGGATCTGCTTCTCCTCCGCAGTGGGGTCCACCGTCTTTGTTCGCGACATGACGTCGGACTGGTAGCGCCGAACAATGTCCTCCACTCGGTCGTAGTTCAGCTTCCCATCCTCGTCCTTGATCTCCTTCTCGTACACGGCCATGGGCACCTACGGTAAACCCACAGCGCCATCCATACGCGTGGCGGCGGTGCTTCCTCTTCCTCCTCTTTCTGTGTTTCCTTCTGTGTGTCTTCAATAACATCTTGTGGAATCTCTTCAACAGCGCGAGGATTCAGGTAGAGCGCCTTGAAGCGTTCCACTTCGGCGTCCTCCTTCTGTTCCTTCATCCGCTTCTCCTCCTCCTGGATGTTGTCGGGAACGGCGTACATGAAAGCGAGCTTCATGTCGCGTTCGTCAAATGCCTTCTTGCCGTCTCTCATCTCCACCATCTGCGTGTTATTCCTTTGGATTTGAGCCGTTACGCTGTTGAAAAGAAACCGCTCCCTTCTCTTTTCAAGTTCGTTCCGGGCCGCTTCTTCTCTCCGTTTGCGGTCTTTATCCTGTAGTTTATACTGCGCACAGCAGAAGATATACTTCCTGTTCCTTCTTGTACTTGATGGTGAGATTGGCACGATTTGCCGGATGCCACTTCTTCAGCATCAAGTAGTGGTGGTTGAGACTCATCCTGTGAATCGAATCGACTCGTCTCCACCCGATTATCCCACAATGTGAATGGGTGAATTGGTTGTGTTATTGTTCATAGCTAGCAGTATTGTCGCTGAAATGTGTGAAAACAGCTGCAAGGAGGTTTCAACTCACAATCACAATCAGGATTATCCGTCACATCGCTTGTGCTCATCCCTCTTGTGTGAGGTACAAAGACGTTTTATTGCCAATTTGGGAAGATCGTCCGTGTATTCCAAGAGTTCCTGTGCGCCTCCCCCGTTTCCAATCCCTTTAGCAGCAACTGGAGATGGAAGAGTATTCAGAGCCATCCCTGGGGAGTGACTCCCTATCCTTCACGAGGTTGCTGTTTCGGGTGTTGCCTTATCTGGTAGTGACTTAGTGAGTATCATGTTCGAGGAGGGCGAGCAGGAAATGAGGCAAGCGATGGAACAGTGGTGCGGCACGTGTTTGGGAGATGATGGAAATAGGTTGAATTACCATTCCCCTACACTGGAGAGGACGTGCTACTCGTATAGGGGGCTACTCTTTCAGTCCGACTGTGTGACTGGAACAGAGGATGTCTGTGAGTGTTCGTCTTCGGATTCCGATACTCCTTTTCAGATCCACTACAGTGTACAAAATGGTTGGGGTGATTCAGCTTAGGATTTGAGGACTGTCAAGCGATTGGGTCGAGGAGTGAGCGGTTATGTGAACGAAGTGGTCCACATGCCTTCGGGAGAGAAGATGGCAATGAAGGTGGTGAACCTGCTTTCCGAAGCCGTCTCCAGGGAGCACATCTGTCGCGAGCTGAACACACTGCGCTTTGCCAATTGTCCCTCCATTCTTGACTTCTATGGCGCCTCCACTTTTGTATTTCTACCTGCGCAGAATGAGCGATAGGGCGATTCGAAGCTCATGTTGTTGATGGAGTACATGGATCTGCAATCGCTCGACTCCCTGCAGAAGCACCTCGGTGGAAGGGTTCCCGAGCCGATCCTCGCCAAAGTGGCCGATTCGGTGCATCATCGCCATGGCGCTTATCATCAGGTTCTATGCGGAATGCAGTTCCTCGCGCAGCATCTCCGCCTCCTCCACTGCGACATCAAGCCTCCCAACATCCTCCTCAACACTCGCGGTCAGGTCAAATTAACGGACTTCGGCGTCAGCTGTTACCTTGACCCCACCGGCGTCGCGCAAGCCTCCTCCGAAGGCACCACCTCCTTCATGAGCATATCCTCACGCCCGCCTACTCCCACCTCCTTCACCGCACCCCGAACGCCTCGCCGGCGAGCCCTGTACCGAAGCCAGTGATGTGTGGTCCCTCGGGCTCACGCTTTTCTTCGCCGCCACCGGCTCCTTCCCCTTCGGCGGGCGCAGCAGCGGCTACTGGGAGCTCCTCTTCGCCATGGAGCGCGCCGCCGTGCCCCATCTGCCCGCCGGCTTCTCGCCGCAGTTCGACAGCTTCGTGCAGCAGTGGTGGGCGTGGTTGTCGTCTCTGAGGCGTAGCATGCAGAAGGACCCGCACATGCGACCGTCGCTCGCACAGCTGCGCCAACACCCCTTCCTGGCCCTGCACCGCCACGTGGATCTGGCCGCCGAGCTGGCGAAGGCGTTGAAGGCGTTGAAGGAAGAGAAGGCGTTGGAGGAGGTGACGGTGGAGACGGCAATGGGAAGAAGAATCGGGAGCACGCCAGTGTCTCTGCAATCTCCTCCTCGTGCGTCCGTGCGGAAACTCGTGCGCTCGCTGGCCTCACCTATGGCGCGTCCGTTCGTAACGGCAGGCGACGAGCTGAGCGAGGCAGTAGTAACCCACACGCCACGACCGACGCGTCGCCTCTCCATCCGCGTGGACGACGCGCCGCCACTGCCGCCACGCACGTCTCTCATCTCCCCTCCGCTGGAAGCCGCTTCGCCGTTTTCGATGGAGTCGCTGTCGCCTCTCATCACGGACAGCGTGTTTTCCTTCTCTTCTCGTGGCTCCAGCGTCTGTTCCAGTGTTCACTCCAGTGTTCACTCTAGTGTTCACTCTAGTGTTCACACCAGCATCTGCTCCAGCTTCCATAACGAGGCGTCGCAGGAGAAGGGCAAGGGCGAGTTACTTGGGATGTCGGGCTCGCTGCTTGGGATGTCGGACTCGCTGCCGGAGAGGAGTGATGCATCGGGAGTGGAAGATGACGGTTCGAGACTGAAGATGGACGACCCCTTGTTTGTGATGGGAAAGACGTCCTCCTTGCATGATTTGGAACGGAAGATGCGGGAGAAACAGTAAAGGGAGAGAAATGGGAACCAAACCCTGTTAATAATCGTGGAGGAGTGAGAAAGGGCTCCCGCCACAAGTCCCTGTCGTTTTCGTTGTATTATGAAAGATCATTCGTGTTGCAGGTGGAAAATGTCCTGCAGGGTTTGCTTCGCTTTGTTTGATGTCACCCAGTGTGGCAGGTATATGACTGTTTGTTCGTACTCCGCCCCCCAGTAATCCAGGGAATAACCGCGGAAGACCGTAAGGAAGAAGCATTGGTTCATTTTCACTCTGTGCCTACTATTTGGTCGTCGATTTTATAGCGGACGCATCAGCCGAGTAAATAGAGACCATGGGACAAAACACGAGCAGTGCCGAGAAGAGTGGGAATGATGCCCTCGTTCTCACGCCCCATATGTCTCCCAAATCGTTTGGAATGTGTCGCTCCGTTCATTGCGTAGACAGTACTATGTTCCGACTCAAATCGGTAAGGGGGAGCGTTCTCGCGCGTGACTGATAGGGGATAACGCGGACAAGATTCCCGTCGTGTTGAAATACAAGGGCCAGGGAAAGGATGTGTCCATAGCTGCTTCGTTCATAAACAACTGGGAGGATAAAGTGCGGCGTTCTTACTTCATGTAACGCGCAGATCAAACTCCATCGCAGTGGGAACGATTTGTACACCATTCAAATGATTCCCCGCCACGGCACACACCACTACAAGTTTTTCGTGGATGGAGAGTGGAAGACGGACAGCACGCAGCCGGTGGACGAGCAGAACGGCTACAAGAACAACGTGATCAGTCTGGAGAACTTCGTGACGTACGACATGGAGGAGAAAGAGGAGAAGAAGCGGAAGAAGCAGGAAATCGAGATGAAGTACAAGCAAATGAAGGAGCCGCCATCCTACGATGCCTTCACGGGAGAGCCTCCGGTCCTGCCGCCGTACCTCCGTCAGATCATCCTGAACCGGGTAGCCGCGGCGCGGGAGAGTGACCCCTAGCCATCCGTGAATGGAATCCCCACACACTTGGAAACACCAAACCATGTTTCCGTAAACCACCTGTTCTGCAGGTCATTGGAGAATGGAATGGTGATCACCGCCTCCACCACGCGGTATAAGGAGAAGTTCGTTACGACCCTGTACTACAACTACAACCCGAAGAAGAAGGAGTGACCTTTTTGTTTTTTCTCCTGTTTTCCACAAACACACCACGACGGAGGCTGTTCCTCTCCGCTCAGCGAGCTCACGATCTCCTTCCCGATCGTCGTCACCGTCTCCACCGACATCTGCGTGAACTGCGACAGCAGGGACAGCCCCTTCCGCACCTGGTTCCCCACGCCATTCACGATTTCTACGCCTCACATTCATACTCATGTCCCACCTCCCGGCAGCTGGCTCAGCCGCAGCGCGTCGTGCCGCCGCCGCAGCTCCTTCATGCGGATCTGGTTCGTTTGCAGCAGCAGACGGTCCACCTCCGTCACCTCGTAGTTCTGCAGCAACTGCACGCACTCCACGAAGTCCTTCTCCGCCAGCTCCTCCTCCTTCGCGTCGATCATCGCCGTCGCCAGACACTGCGCCAGCATGAAGCGCTGCGGGTCCGCCAGCAGCGCGTCCCACACGCGCAGCATCGTCTCGAAGGGGAACTCGCGCGCGAACAGCGTGGTGAGCCACCGCACCGCGAAGAAGTGCGTGGTGATTCCCAGCTCCGCCTACACGTGACGAGTGTGTGCATCAAACACAAAACGCGCCGCCACCTCGGGCGTGTGGTAGGCGAGGTAGTCGTCCAGCGCGTGGAGGAGACCCTGTCTACATGTAAGTCCTCTCGTGCGCGACGACATGCCGGAAGTGGAGCTATCCATCTCGTGAATGAAGAGATCGCGCGTTTCCGACATCAGCGTGTTGAAGGCGAAGAACACGTTCGCCTCCACCTGTGCCGACACGCATTCCAACGTATGTTCTTCCGCGCACACGAACAGAAGCGGCGCCAATAACTCGTTCATTCCTTGAACGTAGCGGATTCCGTTGTTCAGCATCCCATACACGAACAGGAGACGCGCCATCGTCTCCTTGTTGTGCTTGCGGAAGAAGGGCACGCCGCTGTACGTTCTCTCCACATCCTTCCAGATGATCTCGCGAATCTCCGATTCTCCGAAATCGCGCGACCACTTGCTTTCGTTCGTCATGGGATCCTCGTCGGCCGGGTTGAAGTCCGGCGAGTGCTTCCAAGACGCGTCGATCGGGCTGGGAACGCGCCGATCCTCGCCCTTTCCGATGGCTCGGTTTTTGGAGAGAACGAACTCCTCCACAAAGGCCTCATACATGCGCAGGTTCTTCGCGTCCACCTCCTTCCACTTCGTCGGCGACTTGGGATAGGCATTCAGCAACAGCTTCCACACGAGAGACCGCGTCGTCGTGTCAGGAAGCCCATTGAACGCGTACTCGCGGATGTCGCAGTCAAACAGCGCGCCCTCGTCGCAAATCGGCGTCAACGCCCGATCCCTCAACGAAAAAGCGGCGCGCGAGTGGAAAATGCCGTGCTTCGGGAAGGACGTCAAGTCGTATTTTCGAATGGGCAGATAAGACTACGCGCTGACAGGGAAGACGAAGACCGACGTCCGAATCATCCCACGGTTTGCTGGGAATTGGATTCATCTCGGACAGCAAGGAGGGAACGCCCCGTTCTGCGGGTTTTGCGAAGCGCACCGTCATCGGTCTTCTCGGGGACCGCAACATTTCCTTAATGAATTCTTTCTGGTATTGTGTTACATCCACGTTGTTGATGGAGACGATCACCCACCCCTGCGGAAGAATGGAGACTGCCTAGGAAACAAAACCAGCATCGGAGACGTACATGCAGGAGGTTGCAGCCCTCGTCGTTCTTATCCGAAAATCCGGCCACAATCGTGACTCCACTCTCCAGCTCCCCAACGCGGAATCCCAGGGGTCCCTCTCCGAAAACAACATCGACGATGTTGTCACTGTACACTTTTAGCATCTCTTTGTGAAGAAAACGCGCGGCTGAAAACGGACCCATTTTTGGAGTGTCTCACTGGAATAGCATCCATTTGTGTGCCGGACCTGCGCGAACATGAAGGGAAGGTGGAACGAAGTGAAGAACCAGAACGGCGTTCTCTACACCTTCAATTGTCCCGATCGGTTCTCCGCACCCATCAAGATGGCGCTTTTCGATCTCGACAATACACTCATTCGCTATTCCAAGGATATCCACGAACTGGTGGGCATTGGGGACTCTAACGAAACGGGATTACAACTCCGTTTCCCTTTTGTACGGCACAGTACCGCAGCGTTTGCAGCAGTATGTTCGGGATGGATGGCGGGTCGTCGTCCTCACCAACCAGGCGGGTGTTGCGCTGAAACTGTGTACTCTGGCCGATATGAAGGTGGGTGTCTCTTCCGGTAATGAGGAATAGAGGAAGATCGAGAAGGCTTTTGGCCAACTTCAGTGTGATGTGACTGTAGTCCTTATGCTAAATGCGAATGCGTAGTTTATTGTGGCGCCGTACTACGATGGGAATCGGAAACCCCACACCGGCATGTTTTCGTACCTGAACGAGCTTTGCGATTCCATGCTGAGTCGAAGGAACTGCTTTTATTGCGGAGACATGGCGGGGCGTTTGCGCTTCCTCCCTCCCTGACGCTCTAGGGATCCGGGACAAGAACGACAGTGACGCCCTGTTTGCCTCCCGCTGCGGCATTCCCTTCTATACACCGGAACAGTTGTTTTGATTTGCAAGTGTTTCCTTCAAAGCACATGCCTTCCAAGTATTCCCATTAGCGTACCAAGATTCACACGATAGACAGTGGAACGAGGTGAAACACGGCGAATCGCGCCTGCTGACGTACAACGTCCCTTCGGAGCCGATACAGGGCGGGAAAGCAGCCATGTTTGACTTGGACGGAACGCTGACCGTGTTTCATGCGGATATCCTGCGGTTCTCGTTTTCGCGATGCTTCTTCACGATCACACTTTGACAAAGTGGAATTGTGCAGCGCCTCCGTTCCGACAAAGCTGAATGAATTGGTGAAGAATGGCTACACGATCGTGATTATCACGAATCAGGGGAATATCGACAAGGGCAAATTGAAGATCGACTCTATGAAGGTAGTTCAGGAATCGGAATGTGTTGAATAGGCGAAGATGGAGAAGATCGTGGCTCTTCTTGGCTGCGACTGTATTGTGCTGGTTGCGGGGTACTATGACATATATCGCAAACCGGCCATCGGTTCGTTCCGCTATCTGCAGAGTCTGTTTTCCTCGCCCATTGAGGCCGCCTCCTTCTTCTGCGGCGACACCTACGGTACATGCTGTGGACCCTCCTCCCCGCTAGGAAAGAAACCGAAGAAGCTCACGGACATCCTGTTCGCGAAGAACTGCGGCGTTCCCTTCTACACTCCCAGCGACTTCTTCTCCTCTTCCTCTCTCCTCCCCGCTTCGCCCTATCCCTTCACCGCACCCGCCTTCGACCCCTCCTCGCTCCGAAACGCTTCCAAGACGGATCTGCGAGCCCTCCTCCGTCCCAAAGACTCCTTGCCGGAAGTGGTTCTTCTGATCGGACCGCCCGCCTCGGGGAAGAGTCGCCTGTGCGAAGACATCTTCGCGGACTACGAGCGAGTGAGTCAGGACGTGCTGAAGACGCTCAGCAAGTGCCAGCGTAAGGCGCAGAGCGCGCTGAAGATGAAGAAGTCGGTTGTGGTGGACAACACGAATCCGACCGTGAACGTGGCGTTGTGGGCGGCGCGTGAGGCGTAGACGCGCAGCAAGTGGGTGGCCCTGGCGAAGGAGGCGGGCGTGCCGATCCGCGCGCTGGTGGTGGATGTGGACAAGCCGACAGCAATCCACCTAAACGCCTTCCGGTCGCTCGGATACGGGGAGGATCGTCGCCGCGTCCCCATGGTGGCGATCAACTCCTTCTTTTCCAAGTTCGAACGACCGCTCTCCTCGGAGGGTTTTTCTGCTGTCCTTCACGTCCCGTTCGTGTGCAAGCCCTTCCAATCCGCGGATGAAGAGCGGGACTTCTTCAGTTACCTTGGTGATTAAAACAAACTGTTTCATGGAACAAAGTAACACTATTTGGACAGCTCCTCCGCCTCGGTTCTCGCCGCGTATGGATGAAGGAAACCAGGGGGCGACGGAGCAGGCTAAGGATATGTTCAGCAGCAGATCCTCGTCCACATCCAGTTTTGACAGATGAATATACCGAATCACGGAGCCTCGGATAAAACAGTCCCCAATCGGGCTCTATGCATAAACGTATGCGCATTCACCTTACCAGCTGCGGGTACTGCTCCTTATTCACCACCTCCACGTTTCCGAGCTTGATGTTCAAATACTGATCAACCGAGTCAATCGTGATGCATGAAGGACGCATTGGTCTTTACGACTGAAGGAGGATATGTTCCACGGAGCTGGATGTCGTTCTTCAACTCCACGGTGACAACGGCATGTCGGTCACGGAGCACGGAAAACAGGGAAAGAAAGATCTGTGCGTGAGTCATTATAGAAGGTGCACACCATTTGGCCGAGTGAAGAGACTGTTTCTGGCAGAATCGGCTTCAAATGGGACACTACCATCATTCGCGCTCTCGGTCGCGGTCGCGGTCGCGGTCCTATCACCACAGACATCACAGCCACGGGAGTCATTCCAGTCATGTTCTCCCTCCTGTTTTTCTATAAGGAATAGTCATATCGTCGCTACAGTCCTTCTGAAGAGCGTAGGAGGACGTCGCGAGATCGGTCCGCCTATAGGTGGGGAGTTTGGTCCCTGTGTGAAGATAGGGGTCGAGAGTCACCGTCTCGTGTTCGTGAGAGTGAAAATAAAACATTTCACGAGCGGTCAAGAACGGAGGACACAAACCCATCTCAATTGAAGGAGAGGACACAGGCATCGAAGCAAGTAATGCCCCCATTCCGTGTAAACGCATAGACGGAGAATCGGGAAGAGTGGAGGCGATCACCGGAGCGGCGGAGGGAGGACGAGGGTCGGCGTCAGCGTCTTGAGGAGGAGCAGCGGAAGAAAGAGGAGGAAGAGTGGCTGTGATGCATCGGCTTCATCCACAGAGCGACGGCGTCCCTCCAGAAGGAGAGCGAATTTCGGCTGACCCAGATGCTGATCGGCATGCGCATCCGCATCCAGGCCGGTCGCGAGAAGCCGGTCGATCGCCTTCTGAAGAACATCCTCCTCACGGATGTGGTCGCGTGGTCACACGCTAAGGCGTAGGCGATCAACAAGCCGGTGAGCCCCTTCGACACGACGGTGCTGAGCGCTGGCACGCCGAGCGAGGACGCGTCGGTGGAGGAGATCGTGAACGAGTTGGACTACGACGCCAGCAACGCGCTGCTGAAGGACCTGGAGGCGGTGATGCAGCTGCCGGAAATGGAGGCTTTTCTGACCTACCTTGCGGTGCGCGTGGGAGGTGTGGGTGAGGCATAGGCGGTGCGGGCAGTGGTGATGGAGCATCTGAGTGGCGGCGACGTGGACGCGCAGGCCATGCACGCTTCGGTGGTGGTGGGCGAGGCGATGCGAAGTGAGGAGCAGGAGGACGTGCGCGCGCTGGTGGACGGCAAGTCGCAGGCGGAGATCGACGCGTTGCAGGCGGACATCACGGCGCAGCTGGAGGCGGGCGAGGGCATGGACGTGGACTACTGGACGGCGGTGCTGGCGCTGCTGCGACTGGCTTCCTTCAAGGAGGTGCTGCGCCGTGAGCAGCAGCGCTTCAAGCTGGGTCGTGATGCGGAGGTGGGTGCGATGGGTGTGGGTCATATGCAGAAGCAATGACAGCTGGAGGCGGAGCGCCAGCGGCTGGCGCAGGCGCGGCCGTGGAGGCAGTACAGCGAGCAGGACGCGGTGGAGGGCGAGTTCAGCCCCGAGCCGATCGCTCGCAGCGCATTGCCGGCGCAGAACGCAGCGCTGGTGGTGGAGGCGGAGGACGACGCGAAGCAGTTGGCGACGGAGCGCGCCATGGTGCGACACCGCGAGCTGGAGGCGCTGACGTGCAAGCTGATGAACGAGCGGCGTGGCGGCGGAACGACCGAGCACGTGATGCCGGTGTCGTTCGATAATGAGGTGGAGTGGGGGTGAGGCGATGGGGTGAGGAGTAGACGTGCGCCGACGCGTGGCGAGTTGCTGGAGGGCGAGGAGGAGATGAAGGATAGCGTGATGCTGCCGCATCAGGTGTTCGCGTGGCAGCAGAGGTACACGCCGCAGAAACCGATCTTCTTCAACAAGGTGAAGAGCGGGTATGACTGGAACCAGTACAACCAGACGCACTACGATTTGAAGAATCCGCCGCCGAAGGTGATCCAGGGCTACAGCTTCAACATCTTCTACCCAGACCTCGTGGACAAGACGAGGCAGCCCTCCTTCGTCGTGGAGGCCGACAAGACAGACCCGAATTGGTGCGTGATTCGATTCCACGCCGGCGCTCCCTACGAGGACGTGGCCTTCCGCGTAAGAGTCACGGAGTGTGGTGAGGCGCAGATCGTGAACCGCCAGTGGGATCGCGGCCGCAAGTCCCGCTTCCGCAATGACTTCGAGCGCGGCGTGCTGCACCTGTACTTTGACTTCAAGAAATACCAAATCAACTCCTCCTGCGACTCTTTGTTGGAAGAAACAGCACAACTGAAACTATTGTACATGCGCCACAGCGAGGCTCTAAAGGAACTGCTTTCTGAACTGTCTCTGGAGATAGGTCTCATCAGGATCGTTGCAGACTACGCCTCAGAGAAGAGCAGAAAACGCACTGTGCACGTCCTGGTAAAGGATGGTGGAAGAGAATATCCTCGGAACCGGCTTCTACGGAGTCATGCATGAAAACGCGATGCCCACGCTCCTTCGCGACGCGCAGGAGGCATTCTTCTTGAAATGGTCCTTGCTGCTGCAGGGGAAAATATCAAGGGACAGCGACGAGTATTCCATTCGATTTGTGAAAGGAAGAATCCTCCCGCTAAAGAGGGCGTTTCATTCGACCCGGGAAACGGAATCGCGTTGCTTTTGGTCATGAGGGAAATGGGTCGAACTTTTGGCTCTTCTTTCAAATCCTAGAGAATGAACGGGAAGCTGCCTAGGAAGAAGGTTCCGGTGAAATCGATCTTCCATCATGTCATTCGTGCCAAATTGTATGCCGTTCTCACAATGAATGCGTTGGAAGGCATGATGGTCGAATTGTCGCACATTCTCGACCAAGATTATGACCAATGTGGGCATTGAAGGATGGAAATCAAAGGTAGCAAACTTTGATATATTCGACGAGCGATACCGACGATATCAGAACGGGCTGCTGTTCCCGACGAGTCACGGAGATTATTTGGACCGCGCGGTGAAGAGCCTGGCGAAGGAACTGGAGGTCCCCGTGAACATTGAGTTGATGAACTCGCAGGCGGTGAAAGTGGAAGGTTTGTTGGGGGAATCACGGGTAGAAGGTGATCATGACGATTGCGC